>Ga0082212_10003126_pt1 | contig 23642 bp, 29 predicted proteins | sample TergutNt197P3_FD_71548 | JGI IMG/M metagenome (GOLD analysis project Ga0082212, IMG submission 71548) | Neocapritermes taracua P3 segment gut microbial communities from Petit-Saut dam, French Guiana - Nt197 P3 | ecosystem: Host-associated > Arthropoda: Insects > Digestive system > Gut ... | reverse complement strand
TGTATGGTCAAATTGATCAAATAGAAAATCTGATGACACGACGATATTTATCCTGTGCTGATATTTTTAATAATGTTTCATATCTGATTCCAGAATATTATGAAAAGGAAAACAAGGCTCACCAGTAAAACCCTGTGTTTATCCCCAAATTTTAGTCACTCTAAACAGGAAAAATTTCACATCTGTTACTCCTCTGAGCGATGTTCTGAACGCTTTGATTTTAGCATTGAACGATTCAGCGGAAGCGTTGGTAGAGCGATTGATGAAGAAGTTTAATATTTCCTCATAATGTTCGTACACTGTAGCGGCAATAGTGTTGAATGATTTAAATTCAGATTCTGCTACCTGATTGTACCATTTGGCTAAGCTCAGCCTTGCTGCATCTTTAATACTGTTTTTTGAGAAAATCAATCTCAGGGAATGTGTAAGAGAATATCCTTTTTTGATGTCCGGATACAATTCAAAAAGTAATTTTGCTCTATGTTTTTGTTTTTCAGTCCATTTTTCCTGAGATTTGAACAACAGATAACGACTTCGCGCCAGCAGTTGTTTTTTTGTATCTCCATTTTCGAGTGTTTGCGGGGTGTATTTTTTGTTCGATAATTTAGCCTCTTCCATAGCGTCGGTTTCTTCATTGATCGCATCCCAGCGATGAACAATGCGCATCTCCTGAAGTGCATCATAAGCCAGTTTCTGAACGTGGAACCGGTCGATAACCAGACTTGCTTTGGGAAAGCATCGGCGGATGATTTTACGCATGGAATCTGCCATATCTAATGTCACTTCCTCAACTTGATCTCGTTTTTCTTCGGGGATTTTTTCCAGGACTTCTATGACCTGTTCCGAAGATGTTCCCTCAACGATAGCCACCAGTGCCCCTTTTCTGCCTTTGGCTGCCTTGTTGGTGACAATCGTATAAAGTTCGCCATTACTCAACGAGGTTTCATCAATACTTAACTTAGCCCCAATGTTCTCAGGAAAAACAAGCCATTCTTCGGCGTGTGCGCCTGCTTCCCAACTCTTGAAATCACTCAGGTGATCTTTGTAATGACGTTCTAATTGAGTGCCATTTACATGATAGTGCTTCTCAAGAGATTGGGCTGGAATCGGGTAAGTATCCAAAAGCATCTTTTAAAAAAGACGCAAACTCTTTGGAATAGCGTGTACCTTCTGCAGTTAAGTCCCACTGACGGGAATAACTCTTTCCTTCACCGTCTACCCACCGACGACGACGCAGGTAAAGAACAACTTTCCTGTCGCGTAAAGGAAAATCCTTCAGCGTAGAGGCTTCATAAAAGCCATTGGGTAACAGGGATAATTCTTTGTATTCTTCAGGAACAATATTGCATTCATTAAAATACAAATGCAAGGTGCCTTCTGTTTCCTGTAAATCTACCAGGTCAAAAGATGAAACTATCTCTTTCGGCAGTACATAACTAAGCAATTCTTTAAGCATAAAGCAGATTTAAAAAAACGCTAAGATAAGCGTTTTTTTTCTAAAAACAGGGTTTTACCGGTGAGCCAAAATAATTACAGTCAATTAAATATTAATCAATTAAAACAGAGTATTATGCAACAGAGTAAAAATTCAAACAGAGTAATGGAAGCCGGAGACCATTTCAAAAACGGGGCGAGTCCGAAAAGCCAGATGAGTAGGGGAAATTTTTCAATGAGTATTTTTAAGAAAGCAGTGCTTATAGCATTTTCTTTATCACTTGGTGCTAATGTGGGAAAAGCACAAGAAAAGGGCGATATGGCTGTGGGGGCTCATATCAAGTATGGTGTTACTGTAAAAATAGATGACGGAACCGAAATAGACGAGCCCAATTTTGGTGTTGGAGCAAAGTTTCGGTACAGTCCGTTAAAACGATTGCGGCTTGAAGGGGCGTTTACGCATTTTATGCCAACAGATTATACAATGCAGGAACGGATGGGTTATTCTGACTATAATTATAAATTCATATTGAACAAATGGAGTTTCGAAGCATGTCTGCATTTTTTGGTGGGTTCTGAAAATTTTATATTCTATCCTACGGTAGGATTGGTTACTGTTGGCAGGAAACTTACCGGTAAAATTGATCAATTAGATCGGCAAGGGACAGTGGTAGAATCTGCAAAAGATTCTGAATCTCACAATGGCTTCGGAATGAACGTTGGAACCGGTTTTGACATAAAAGTTACAAAAAATATTTTTGTCAATGCCGAACTGAAATTCCAAATAGCGAGTAATAAACAAGAATTTTTAGACTTGACCGAAACGTTGACTTTAGCATGGTTGTCGGCCGGAGTTGTTTATAAGTTTTAATATTTTTTAACATGAAATGTATTTTCTTAACAGCTACATCGTTACTATTGATAAGTAGCGTTTATTCGCAGGATGTGATCACTGAAGATATGTCTGCACTGTTCCAAAGAGGCAATAAAGTTTTTTTAGAAATTGCCGATAAGGAAACTTCTGTATCAGGAGTATATCTTGTTAATGCATTTAATGAATGGGGATATTGGACAGTAGTAGAAGATGTTCAGGATGCTCAATTCATTATTGCTATTCATACTAAAATGTCAGAAAAGAAAGCATCGAGACTGAATGCTGAAATATATGCCGAATTTAAGACATTAGAGAATCAAGTGTTTAAAAAATCGCCCACTTATGTTGGATCACCGAATATCAATAATGGCTACCATTCGGTAAAAGGAGCGGCAATGGTTCTAATGAAGAAATATTTCAAAAATGAATTTAAGTAATAACATGCCGGACGCATAAATGCCTGACACACAACGAGCGGTTTGGCGCAAGGGCGGCGGGACGTACAAAAAATAAAAATTTTTATTTTTCGTTTTCCATAGATTTTTAAAAAATTATTTTTACCTTTGTGGCGTAAAAAATATAAATATATGGAAGCAATTGGAATTGACGATATAAAAAAATGTTTTCCGGACGAGTGGATACTGTTGGGAAATCCTGAAATAGACGAATTTGAGCAGGAAATTCTTTCAGGTGTTGTGCTGTATCACAGTCCCGACAAAAGAGAAGTAGCCTATTTTGGTAGAACGTTGATAAAGGATTACAAAAAAACAGCATCTTTTTTTAATCGGGTTACTCCTCGAAAGAAAACACACATGATAGCAAGTCTTTTTTGCCCTGCCGCCTTATGACACATCGATTTAAAAGAGATACGGAAGGCGGAGCAATATTGGTAACCGTTGAATTAGACGGTATGCACACATTTAAAATGGTGCTTGACACTGGTGCTTCGCGTACAACATTTGATACAACAGCACTTTTGATGGCTGGTAGTGACGTAAGAAATCGTGTATCCGAAACAGGTACAATAGAGACAGCCAATGGAATTGTCAAAGTTGGTATTTTTGAGACTAATAGCCTAACAGCATTTGGACGCACCTTGTGCCGTATGCCAGTGCAAGTTTATGATTTTTTAGCGCATGGAATTTTGTCTGATTATGACGGACTTTTAGGGTTGGATTTTTTTGAAAATACATTATTTTGTATTGATATGAAAAATCATACTATCGAAATAAAATCAGAGTAATTACCTTATTTGATTTAAATTTCACCGCTCAATGGACATGACCAACGGACAAAGATGCCAGCACACAACGCGCGGATTTGCAAAAGTGGGGTAATAATTTTGTTTTTTTCTTGTTTTTTCAAAAAAAAAATGTACCTTTGCAAATCATAAAAATAAGTTATGCCACAAATTTACAGATATTTAAAATTAGTTTTTTACTTTGTTGCAAGAGGTGAACATTTGCCTCCTCATGTGCATGTAATAGATGAAAATGATAATCAAAGTGTTTTCGATTTAGTAATTAAAGATGGGTTGCTTTCGGAAATCAAGATAAGGAAAAAGAGAGGTTTTTTGCCAATTAGCGAAAAAAACCAAACAATCGTAAAAAATTTTATTCATATTTATTATGCTGACATCGTAACAAAATGGGTTGAATTTTTTATTCTTGGTAAAGAAATTAAATCTGTAACAATTAAGAAGATAGAAAATATATCGGTAGATACCCAAAAACTTACTGAACATATAAAAGATTTAAACAAACATTTCTATCCGGGCGAGAAAAAGGAGCCAAAACAAACTTCAACTTCCAAAAATAAAAAGAAATGAGTAACGATAAAATCATAAAACTTGTTAATGCCAACCACATAAAAGATTATGTAGTTGAGTTATTATTTGATGATGGTGTTGTTCAGCAAATTGATTTTGGGAATTTTTTATTTAAACATCCACACCCTCAATATGACAAATATCGGGATTTGAAAAAATTTAAGCAGTTTAGGATTGAACGAAATAATATTGTGTGGGGAAAAAATTGGGATTTAATTTTTGATTTGTGGGGTTTATATAAAGGTAGAATTCCAAAATAAGGTCAATCACCCAAAAGAGTGAAAAATGTTTTCGGGTGCAATTCAAATGGTCGTTTTGAGAAAAAGATTGACTTCGTTGAGCGCTGCGAGGTTCCTCACTGCGAGGTTCCTCATTTCATTACCAATGACAAGTTTGGAAAAGAGATGCCTCACTCCCTTTTCTTCATAAGATAAGATGTCCGTCATTCCGAATGAAATGAGGAATCTTGCGACCGTTTGAATTGCACCAAACCCTGTTTCAAAAACCGGTACATTCCTTATTTCTTTTCTGCTTCGATACTGCAAAACATTCCTAATTGGCGGTTGAGCGGCGAAAGTAACCATTCCGCCAATTTTACCGCTCCATACATGGCAGCCGGCAGAAATGCCCTGCGCGACAAGCCTCCGCTGATCAAATACAGAAACGGCGTGTGATACCGGATATCAAGCAGCTGTAATGCCGGAAACCGTTCGTTGAACTGTTCCACATCGCGCTCAAAATAGATGTAGGGCAAAGCCTGATTGGAATGGCTCACCGGATTACCCTGAAGGATTTCCCAACCGGCGTCAGGGTCAAACGGCTCATGATGAAAGCGCGAATAAATAAACCGTCCCCACCGGCTGTTTGCCGGCTCAATCATCAGTATTTTTCCTCCCGATGCAAGACAACGCTGCGCTTCTTCAAGAAATTGATAAGGCCGCGGGATGTGATGAAACACATTCAGCATCATGATACAGGAAAGCGAACCGTCGGCAAAGGGAAGACGTTCGGCGTTGCAAACCACATCCACAAACGGCAAATCCAAAATATCGGAGGTAACCGCTTCTGGAAAAATCGTTTTCAAAAAACCGCCTCCCGAACCAAGTTCCAGACAGACGCCTTCACCACAGGTTTTTGCCTTGCGCATCAACCAGGTATACCATTCGGTATACAGGCGGTGAAGGATTTTTTTCTGGAGGATGATATCCCTGTGGCAGAGCGTTGCTTCAGGACTGTCCAAATCGTAAGGACACTGATGTTTCATGGCGTCACATAAACTTTATTTTCCGCGCAGCAAACAGGCTCATGCGTATCAGCAGCAAGCCATGACGGAAACGGCTGATTTGCGTGGAGCCATACTCGCGGTCTTTGTAACGGATAATGACTTCGGTAATTTTCAGGTTGAGTTTGGCGGCTCCGAACAACAAATCGAAATCGCCAAAGGGGTCGAAATCGCCGAAGTATTGGCGGTTGGCTTTCATTGAATGGTAATCGGCACGATACAGCGCTTTGGTGCCACACAAAGTATCCTTCAGCCGCTGGCCGAGCAGATACGAAAAAAACCATCCGAAAAATTTGTTGCCCAGCAGGTTCAAAAAACGCATGGCATTTCTGTCCATCGGGTACACCAGTCGGCAGCCGTTGATAAAATCGCCTTTGCCAAAACGCAAAGCATCATAAAATTTGGGCAATTCTTCGGGAGGTACGGTCAGGTCAGCGTCGAGAATCATCAGTATGTCGCAGGTAGCTGCATCGAAAGCCCCGCGAACGGCATTGCCTTTTCCTTTGCCGCTTTGCCGCAGCAGTCTGACGTCTTTTTCAGGATATGTTGCCTGCACACGTTCCATCTCTTCATACGTTCCATCGGATGAATGTCCTTCGATGAAGATGATTTCCTGATGCAAACCAAATCCGGGTATACGCCTGACGGCATTTTCTATATTTCCGCTTTCGTTGCGCGCCGGAATGATGATGGATACCGAAGCCTCTGCAACTTTGTCAGGCAAAGGGCGGGCAGTGATGATGCCGATAAGGTCTAAATGGTTGAACAACGGAAGATTTGCAAAAATGGTATTGAACAGAAAATTCAAAACGGGAACATATACCGGTAAAAGTATTTTACGTTCGATTTTGATGGTCTGAAAATTTTCAAGTTGCAGCAATCCTTTCACATCCTGCACTGAAAACCAGTTCTGATTAGGCTGTCGCTGTTTGAGTCCTGTCCATTCGAGAAATTTTACCACCGGCTCCCACACAAAATTATACTGCGAAATTACAATCTTTGTCTGACGATGGCACAACCGCCGGATGTTGTGAATGGCAGCCTGCGCGTCCCACAGGCAGCCGAGCATATCGCTGATGATGATATAATCAAACGTTTCGTTCAATTTGAGATTTTCCGCATCGTCCACACAGAAATGCAGTGAAGACGGGGCATGTCCGGTCTTTTCACAGGTTTTGGGTTTCGCATATTTTTGAACAGCGATTTCAATTACCTCCGGCGCAAAGTCTATACCTACGCCGTAGGCAGGCCGAACAGCGTTCAACAGATCGCCCGAACCGCATCCCAATTCAAGTACGCGCCTGCCGGGAGGAATGATGAATGAAAAATATTTTTCGAGCCGGCGGTGGTAAAACCGGTTACGACGATTCCACTTTTCCCGTTTTACAGCCGTTTCACGATAAAAATTCAGTACTTCGTTTTTGGTCATACTTTAGAATATCTCTATGGTCTGAATTTTGCTTTTGTCAGTATTTGCTGATAATCGTTATCTTCAAGCAATGCTTCAAGAGGCACACTGTTATTTTTCATATACGATTCGATGATCCTGTATCCTAACCATAGAACAGCCCGACCCGGTGATTCGGACGTAAATAATGAAGTAAACGGCGCAGGGCCGGTAAGTTTGTTGATGGTAAGGTAATCTGTGGAATACAGCATTTTTCTTTCCACAAGGGACTGCCACATCTGTGCGGTATTGTTGCGGCACCAGCGTACCTGATCGGGCGTAAAGCTAAAGATAAGGCTGTCGGGCGTTTGTGGAAGTAACCGATGGAGTGCATACATTACTTTTCCTTCGTACAGAACGTTGGCGAGTACGTTGTCAATGGAATCGTTGAAAGGGAACTCGGTATATATCCAGGCTTTCATGCAGTCGGGTACCAGATATTTGCGTTCCATCGTGTACCGCAGGTATTTGGGTATTTCCATTCTGAAATACATATCCTCGTTTCTGCCGAGATATTTATCGAGTGAAATAGCCAGAATGGTATCGGCAGTGATCATCGGTTCGTTAAATCCCGAAATGAGTGTGTACACCGAAGGGATTATCTTTTCGGGAAATTCTTTCCGGTAATTGTAAAAAGCCTTACCCAGACCGGTTTCTATATCTTTCAGGTTGGGAAAAACATCCATGACTTTTTTGTAGGCAAGGTTCATATACTCATCGGTAAGAAACATGGTCAATGCTTTCGGATATTCCGGTTCCTTCGATGATCCGATATATATCACCCTGTTGTTGTACAGGTCGAACAATTCGCCGTATTGCTGTTCCAAAAGTGGAATGGACGCAGCAATAGATTCAACGGGAACAGTGAACAGGCTTTGTTCCATGCGGCTGATTTTTATCGGTATTTCCGGTTGTTTCCTGCACGAGTGAAAAATCAGAATTGCCGGAAGCAAATATTTGATGAATAATACGATAAAAATTCTTGTTTGCATGATGATTGATTTAATTTGCTGTTTGTTCCTATTGTTTGCTGCTTGTTTCAAGGCTCAAAAGTAAATAAAAAACAAAAGTCAATTCTTTTTTCTAAAAAAATATTCATTCGTAATCATGTTTTTACTTACTGTTTTTACTTATTTTTGTCGCGATTTTTTTCAACAGAAATGAAAGTTTTTGAAACCAAATCTGCGCTTGATCAAGCTCTTGGATATTACCGTGACCGCGAAACCATCGGTTTTGTACCGACCATGGGCGCATTACATTCCGGGCATATTTCGCTGGTAGAACAATGCCGTAAGGAAAACAGTATCACGGTAGTAAGTATCTTTGTCAATCCAACGCAATTCAATGACAAAAACGATCTTGCCAATTATCCGCGTACCATGGAGGAGGATTTGAACCGGCTGTCATTAGCAGGATGCGATTTCGTATTTGTACCTTCGGTTAAGGAAATGTATCCCGAAGAGGATACGCGCGTGTTTGATTTTGGTACACTCGACAAGGTAATGGAAGGGGCTTGCCGCCCCGGTCATTTCAACGGCGTAGCGCAGATTGTCAGCAGGTTGTTTGATGTGGTGCAGCCGGCAAAGGCTTATTTTGGGGAAAAGGATTTTCAACAGTTAGTCATCATCCGGCGTTTAGCAGATATGATGAATCTTCCTGTGCAGATTGTGGCTTGCCCTGTAATTCGCGAAACAGACGGATTGGCCATGAGCTCAAGAAATGTGCGGTTGACGCCGGAACAGCGGCAAAATGCTTCGGCAATTGCCCGTGTATTATTTTCCTGCAAGGAAAAGATCGGCGATATGCCATTGGATGAATTGAAAAAACAGGTAGTGGAACAAATCAACAGTATACCCGGTCTGCAAACCGAATACTTCGACATTGTAGACCGCAATACGCTGAAAACAGCCGGGCAGTACATAAAAGGTACTCTGCAAGGCTGTATAGCAGTGCATGTGGGGAATATACGTCTGATAGACAATATAAGATTATAGCGTTATACATTAATAAAATATGCAAATAGAAATCTTAAAATCGAAAATACACAGAGTAACTGTAACTGAAGCCAATCTCAATTATAATGGGAGCATCACGATTGATGAAGACCTGATGGATGCTGCCAACCTGATAGAGTTTGAAAAGGTAACAGTAGTGAACATCAGTAATGGCGAGCGCTTTGATACCTATGTTATTAAAGGCGGCCGCGGTTCGGGGATTATTTGCGTCAACGGTGCAGCAGCCCGAAAAGTAGCTGTAGGAGACACGATAATCGTCATGTCCTACGCAATGATGGATTTCGAAGAAGCTAAAACATTCAGCCCCTGCATTATTCTCCCTGATACTGCCACCAATAAACTGATCAGATCGTGAAACAAAAGTTTGTTAAGACGCTGCAATTTGTCTTTTTCCTGCTGTTAGCGCTTGTTTTGCTTTATTTTGCTTTTCGTGGCATCGACCTGAACGAAATGATGTTGCAGATACGTCAGGCTGATTACCGTTGGGTAGCGCTATCCCTTGTTTTTTCGATACTTGCACTGGTATTCCGTTCTTTTCGGTGGCGGCTGCTCATCGAACCTTTGGATGAACATCCCAGGCTGATCAACATCTTTCACGCCATCAATGTCGGTTATTTAGCCAATTTCGTTTTTCCGCGCATCGGCGAGATCACCCGTTGCGGCATCCTCTACCGCACCGACCGTATTCCGGTCGACCGGCTGTTTGGCACAGTCATTGTCGAACGTATTTTTGATATACTGATGTCGGCGCTGATGCTGCTCATCGTCCTGTTGTTGCAGTATGACGTGATGGGCAATTTTATTATGGAACATATCTTGCAATCATTAGCCGGCAGGATACCGGGGGTGATGAATATTGGCTGGATCGTTGCGATCTCTGTACTGGTTTTGTTCGTGCTTTACAGAATATTCAGAACACGGCTGTCGAAAATCAGCGCCTGGCGGAAAACGAAAAACTGGTTGCGCGGTGTGGTTAAGGGCGTCAAATCGGTATACAGGGTACGAAATATCGGATGGTTTGTGGCGTTGAATTTTCTCATTTTCGGAATGTATTTTCTGCAAACCTACGTGATGTTTTTCGCGCTGGAAAGCACTTCGTCGCTGGGGCTTGGCGACGCGCTGTTTGTGCTTGTGCTCAGCTCGCTGGCGTTAATCATACCGGTACAGGGAGGTATTGGCGCTTATCATTGGATTGTTTCCATGGGATTGACCATTTTCGGAATTACCCGTGAAGATGGAATGGTATATGCCACTATATCTCACTCGGCTACTTCTGTTTTATTTATTTTGCTGGGCGCCATGTCGCTGTTGTTTGTTTTCTACGGAAAAAGGTTGAAGAAAACCAATTAACCCAACTTGCCATCCATATATGAAAAGCGATTTTTTTATCTTCAGTATTCTTTTCATTTTTTTGTTCATGGCCTGTGATGAAGAGAAAGACCGTTCAAACCAAAGTGAAAGCGTAACATTAGTTTGTTTGGGGGACAGTTATACAGCAGGTTATGGAGCCACTACTCCATATGTTGAAGACAGTACAAAGTCTTATCCGGCGTTTTTGCAAAAAAAAGTAAACATTCCTGTAATCAATGCCGGCATAAGCGGAAATACTGTTTCACAGGGATTTGACAGGGTAAATAGCGACGTCCTTTCACATCATCCCGGAATTGTGGTCATATGTTTGGGAACCAATGATCTTGGGTGGCATTTACCTGTAGCGAACACTCACAGCGACTTACAAAGTATTATTGATTTAGTTAATGATGGAAAGCGGAAAATATACATTGCAAAGTTTTATACAGAGCAAATGGCGTCGGAACTTGCTGCCGTTTTTGGAATTACTGATGCAACTGAATTATTCAATGAATACAATGATATGTTTACCGCGCTTGCTATATCAAATAATATTACGCTGATTGAGGATATTTGGACGGGAGTATGGGGTGTACACATGTCAGATGAATTTCATCCCAACGCAACAGGATATGAAATAATGGCAAATCATATTTTTAATGTATTAAGACCTTATCTGAAGGCTAATAATTATTTAAAGCAATGACCGTTTGCTGACGTATTCGTCCTGATTGACTGCAAAAAAAGAATAAAGGGATAACCCGCCAGCGCCCGGATTATCCCTTACCGTTTTTATTAATTCAGAGCCTACTTATTGATCCCCAAATGCTTCTTTACCGCAGGCAGTAAATCTATCGTGCCTACGGCTTTGAAATGGAGTATTTGAGAATTATCACTTATCACATAGGTTATTCCCTGTTCTTTCGCCACTGCTTCAATGGCTTTATTGGCTTTTTCGATAACAGGCTGCATGAGTTTGTCATATTCTTGTTGGGTACTTTCCTGAGCATTCTGCTGGAATGTTTGAATCCTCTGTTGCAAAGTCAAAAGGTCATCATTTTTTGACTGTTTGACCAGATCAGTCCAATTTGCCTGGTTTTTGTTGAAATCTTCCAGTTTTTTATTCCACTCTACCTGCATTTCTTCCATTGTTAATTCTAATTCCTGCGTATGTTTTTGCAGTTTCACCATTGCCGAATCATATTCCGACATGGAAACAATCAATTCATTGAAGCTGATGTGCGCCAATTTTTGGTTTTGGGCAGAAACGTTGTTGCAAAAAGCAACAATTGCGATTACGGATACTAATTTTATTATGGTCTTCATTTTTTATTGGTTTTTAAAATTTGGGTGCAAAAATAGAATTTATTTCTTATATCCCAATCTCTCGAGCACTTCATCGCTCTTATCGTTTTTGGGACTGGCATACAGCAGCGAGGCGTCGGCCGACGAGTCGAATATCGCTGCATAGCCGCCTTCTACCGCCATTTCTTTAATGGCTCTGAACACTTCGTCCTGAATCGGTTTCACCATTTCCTGCTGTTTTTTGGTTAACTCGCCTTCCGGGCCGTAGTATTTCCTTTGCAAGTCCTTTACAGCTTGCTCTTTATTGATGATCTCATCCTGACGCTTTTTCTTCATGTCTTCCGAGAGCATCACACTTTCTGCCTGATAATTCTTGTACAACCTGTCGACTTCGCTATACTGCGTTTCGATCTCTTTCTGCCAGTCGGCTGAAAGTTTGTCAAGTTGCGCCTGCGCCGATTTGTAGGCAGGGATGTTGTTCAATATGTATTCGCTGTCTACAAATGCGAACTTTAACGTTTGCGCTGAAACAGACATCATTGCGAATACTGCCAGGACTCCTGAAATGAATAACTTTTTCATGATTTATTATTTATTATACATAATTTATTGTTAATTAACTATTTCTTTTTTCTGTCGTACAGATAATTTACAGGGTTTTACCACAGTTTGAGAAGCTCCATTCAATTTCACCGATTTTACTACAACTTGAGGACTACTGTCTTCCATTTCTGACAAAGCCATTCTTTTCCTGTCTATTTCAAGCCATTCCTGAAGTTCGTCAGAAGTAAATGATCGAATAGTTTTCGGCACCTCCTTACTAAGTTTTTTATAATCAAGCATATTAACTATTTTTTGTTTTTTAAATACAATTCAAAATTAAGAATATTTTTCAAATCAAAAATAACAACCTGTATTCTTTTTTTATAGTACAGATCAGGAATTTCGGAATGTACCCGGTCTTTATATCGCGGATTGACAGGCTTATCATCGTAAATGATGCCTTCAATTCCATGTTTTGGCCATACTTTTTCAGCTAAAAAACGATTTATCTCGGCTAAAGTAAACGATTTGCCCTTAGTTTTAAAATGCTTGATTGCTTCTTTGATCACATTCATAAAAAATACATACCCCTCTTCGTCAAAAACTGCATTGATACAGCTTTTTATGTTTAAATCTGTCCAATAGATATCGTATGATTCCGATTTTTCGTGAATTTTGGAATCCTGTCCCCAATAATGTGCATATTCTTCTTCCAACCAAAAATAATATCCAAATCCCAACCACGCTTTTTTATTGACACATTTGACGGGTTGTTCAAGTTCGTTTGGCCTGCACTCCTGGGAATGATAACCTCTTACCTGTATTCTATTTCCAATTAATAAATCCATAATTCCTGTCTAAAACTGCTGTCCCAAAATAAACTGGAACTCTCCTTTTCGTCCTCCGCCCTTATTGTCGCGGTCGAAGCCATATCCCCAGTCGATACCGAGCATCCCGAACATCGGCAGGAATGCGCGTACACCGATGCCTGCCGCGCGTTTCAGGTCGAACGGACTGTAAGTACTGAAATCGTACCATGCATTACCCGCTTCGACAAAGAGCACTCCATAGATGGTCGACGACGGCTGTATGATGGCCGGAAATCGCAACTCTATGTTGGCACGGGAGTAAATATTTGCCTTCGAAAACAGGTTGTCGCTCGACGTCTGTTCCGACATGGGCGCATAAGGCGTCAAAGCTCCATCCGTATATCCTCTCATCGGTACAATTTCTATGCCATACATTTGATACCCCTGCATACCCGATCCGCCCATATCGAATCCTTCGTAGGGCGAATACGGTACATGCTTCTGGTAGCGCCCCAGATAACCGAAGCGATAATTGGTGGCCAGCACCAATCTATGAGTGGGTGTACCCAAAATGTCAAGAAACCAGGCCGCCCTGAAATTCCATTTGTGGTATTCGATCCATCTGAATTTATCCGATGTAGGCGCCGACTTGTAATTGATGTTGTTGAACATCGACCATGGAGGCGTCAGATTTACGCCCAAAGAAATATTCGAACCTTGTCGCGGATAAATGGGCTGATCCTGCGAGTTCCGCGCCAGAGTAATTCCCACATTGATATTGTTTGACGTTCCGTTCCTGAAGCCTATGCTGTAATATCCGCGACCGTCCCAGTCTTTTACCTGATAACGCATGTACGACACGTCGGTGGATAGCGAGAACCAGTCGTCGGGCCATTTCAAACGGCGACCCAAACCTACGGTGACGCCGCTGGACTTGTAAAACTGGTCGGAGCCTTCAGGATTCCAGTAGTACATCCGATTGGTCATTTTTGAGTGGTAGAATGAAATAGAAAACGCATTCGGCCGTTTACCGCCTAACCAGGGTTCTACGAAAGTGATGTTGTACGATTGATAGTATCGCCCGTTGGATTGTACCGAAATACCGAGCGTTTGCCCATCGCCCGACGGAACCGGCCGCCATGCTTTGGGATCGAGCATACGGCTGGCTGCAAAATTGTTGAACCGCACGCCCACACGCCCGATGAACATTCCGCCCCCAAACCCGGCCGACAATTCCAACTGGTCATTGGCTTTTTCTTCCAGGCCAAAGCCAATATCAACCGTTGCGTTTTGAGGCTTGGGACGAATATCGGGTTTCAATGCTTCGGGGTTGAAATGCCCCAAAGTAGCCAACTCGCGGAAATCCCGCATCAGGTTCGATTTTACCCACAAATCACCCGGAAGTACGCGCAACTCACGGCGAACCACATGTTCGTTGGTTTTATTGTTGCCGGTGATCATCACACGGTCGATGGTGGCTTGCTCCCCTTCGTAAACGCGCATTTCAACATCCACAGAATCGTTGTCAATACGGAGTTCGACAGGAGTGATACTCGAAAATATGTAGCCATTGTCGGTGTACAGTGATGAAACTGCATCATCGTCGATATTAAGGCGTTTCATCAACCCTACCTGATCGTAAATATCGCCTTTGTTGTAACGTAGCGCTCTTTGCAGTTGTTCGGTGAGATATTTTGTGTTGCCCACCCAGGTAATATTGCGGTAATAATATGGGTGTCCTTCGCTGACGCGAATATGCAGTATAATGCGGTCGTCTCTGTTCTGCACGAAAGTGATGGAATCGTTGATGATTTTAAAATCGCGGTAGCCGTTTTTGCTGTAAAACTCACCTAATTTGGTGCGGTCTTCCTTAAAGTTGCTGGCTACATATTTTTTACTCTTAAAGAAATTGATATTGTGCCTCTTCTGTTTGGTTTTTTTCATCACTTTACGTAAGCGGCGGTCTTTAAAATCGTCGTTCCCGTTGAAGTCAATCTGTGCAATCTTAACCTTTGGCCCCTTGTTGATGATTACTTTCAGTAACACCCTGTTTTGTCTTGCAGTATCGTTCTTTTGTGTGAAATTGGTGGATACATTGTAAAAACCCTTTTCGCGATAATGCTTGGTAACGATGGTTTTGATGTTGTTGAGAACGTTCTCTGTAACCTGATGTCCGGGTTTAAGGCCGAATTTTTCCGTTAAATCCTTTATTTCACCTTTACGCACTCCTTCAATGGTCATTCTCGACAATTGCGGCCGTTCCTGAAGAACAATTTCGAGAAAAATGACGCTGCCTTCGATTCTTTCGGCAAGTACCTTCACTGTAGAAAACAGACCCTGTCTCCAGAACATATCCACCACTTTAGTGATGTCTTCGCCGGGAACGGTAATCTTACGCCCAATGTCCAGGCCCGACATGCTGATCAGCGTCTCTGCAGGTAAAATTTTAACTCCGGTAATTTTAACACCGCCCACAATGTATTCCTGTTGATTGGAGTAATCCATCACCGGATATTCCGAATAATCGACAATGGGTTCTTCCTGCGCATACGCGCCACGAAAAAGAAAAACGGATAAAAAGATACAAAAAACTGTCAGTTTTCGCAACATATATATACTATTTATTTTCTGTTTGTTCATGTTTACCTAACTGTTCACTCGTTTTACCGAATCGCCGTTCCCTTTTTTGAAAATCGACTATGGCTTCGTAAAAATCTTCCCTGCGAAAATCGGGCCAAAGTGTCGGAGTAAAATACAATTCGGTATAAGCTATCTGCCAGAGCAGGAAATTGCTGACACGAAACTCGCCACTGGTGCGGATCAGCAATTCCGGGTCAGGAATATTCCGGGTATTCAAATAACCGGAAAAAATTTCGGCGGTAACGTTGGAGTTCAATTTTCCGGCAGCGACGTCGGCGCTGATGCGATTCACAGCATCGACGATTTCCCATCGCCCGCTGTAATTCAGCGCCAGGATTAACTTCAGGCCGGTGTTGCACGATGTTTTTTCGATGGTTTTCTTCAATTGTCCGGTCACTTTGTCGGACAAATGCGAAATATTACCAATGACAGCAAGTGAAATATTATTTTTCAAAAGGGTAGGCGTTTCTTCATGCAAAGTAGATACCAGCAGCGCCATCAGGGCGTCTACTTCCTTTTTAGGCCGGCTCCAGTTTTCGGTAGAAAAAGCGTACAAAGTCAAAAATTTGATACCTAATTCGGCGGCGGCTTCCACTGTTTCGCGCACAGCGGCTACTCCGTTCCGATGCCCGAAAATCCGTGAATTGCCTTTTTTCCCGGCCCATCTCCCGTTGCCGTCCATGATCACGGCAATATGATCGGGTAATTTGTCTAAACTGATGTTGTCCTTATGGGTCATCTGTACTTTGTTTGTTCTTTAATACCGGGGCAATTCAATCCTTTTTCGTACACTATAAAACTGATGTATATGCCGGCAAATGAATACCAGTCGTTATTGTGCGATGCTGAATACGAACCTTCCGGCCCCGGATTCAATATGCCATCCAGCGTGTCGGTGAATGTTTTTCGCATACCCCATTCGCATCCTACGGCCACTGTATCGTTGATACGGTATTTGTAACCCACGCCGAAAGGGACGGTTGCATGGCTTGTTGCCATGTTGGTGGTTGACGAAAGTAAAAGTGAATACCCAACCGCTGCAAAGATGTATGGCGTGGAATGTGATGTTTTCCTGCGATTGATAATATGAGGCATAAAATTAAACTCATATCCGATATGGCAGTCCAGCAGGGAAGTTTCAAAACGATGCGCCCTCATTTGCTGATATTCATTCGTGAAATCCAGGTCATTCCCTTTTAACTGCCCATAAAACATATTGAATCTCAAACAGTGATGCTCGGTAAAGTTATGCTTGGCCAATGCCCCAATCGACAGTCCCGGATTGTAAAACTGCGTGCGTGGATTAATATCTCCCAGATAATATGAAACACCGGCAAATCCGCCAACTTCCGTATTAGGACGGAATATCTGTCCTTCTATGGAAAAAATACATAGAAAACATCCTGCCAAACAAGTGATAATATGTTTTTTCAAATCTGAATTATCCAATAAATATCCATACTTTCAAAAGGCAAAAGTAATCAAATAACGGACACAACCATACAAAAATATGATAATTTAAGATTTTTTTTGAAGTTTGCTATTGCCGATTCAGAAAATGTGAGTAATTTCGGCCAAAATTTTTAAAACCCATGATTGACAAAATAAGATATTCAGATACTGATTTGGAGGAGTTCAGAGAGCTCATCTTAGATAAGTTGGATAAGGCCAAGAAAGACTATGAAATGCTGAAAGGTACCATTACCAACAGTAGCGGCAATGATACCGAAGATACTTCCCCTACATTCAAGATATTGGAAGAGGGCGCCGCCACCCTTTCGAAAGAAGAAGCCGGACGGCTGGCACAGCGACAACTCAAATTTATTCAGCATTTGCAGGCAGCTTTAGTGCGTATCGAAAACAAAACATATGGCATTTGCAGAGAAACAGGGCAACTGATTCCAAAAGAGCGCCTCCGCGCCGTACCTCATGCCACATTAAGCATCGAAGCAAAAAATGAAGGAAAATAAATAGTGGTTAGTGGTTAGTGGTTAGTGATTAGATGAAGTATTTATCACTAACCACTAACCACTAACCACTAACCACTAACCATGATTGGCGTTTTTGATTCGGGATATGGAGGATTGACGGTTCTGAAAGAATTGGTGAAACGTTTACCGGAATACGATTATTGCTATTTTGGTGACAATGCACGAGCGCCCTACGGTTCGCGTTCATTTGAAACGGTATACAGATACACGCTCGAATGTGTTAAATATTTGTTTGATGAAGGTTGCCGGCTGGTGATTCTTGCGTGTAACACCGCCTCTGCCAAAGCGCTTCGGACTATCCAGCAACAGGATTTACCTTTGCTCGATCCCGAACGGCGTGTATTGGGCGTCATCATTCCGGTGGCCGAAACCATCGGACAATATACACAAACGGGGCATGTGGGTGTGTTAGGTACCGTCGGGACAGTGCAGTCTCTCTCATATCCTATCGAAATTGCTAAACATAATCCGCATATCCGCGTTTTTCAGGAAGCCTGTCCGATATGGGTTCCGTTAGTAGAAAACGGCGAATATCAAAAGGATGGCGCCGATTATTTTGTGCGGCAGCATATCGATAATCTGTTGCAACAAAGCCCCGATATTGATGTAATTGTACTGGCCTGTACGCATTATCCGCTGTTAATTGACAAAATCAAAAAATATCTGCCTTCCGGTATTCAAATATTGTCGCAAGGTGCAATCATATCCGAAAGTTTAGCCGATTACCTGCACCGCCATCCCGAAATGGACAGGCAATTAGGAAAAAATGAAAACCGAATATTCCAAACCACCGATTCACCGGAATTGTTTGATCGTTATGCTTCGATGTTTTTCGGCGATGAGGTAAAATCGGAAAAAGTAGTACTAACCTGACCTGAATTATTCAAAATTAGTGTATCTTTGCATTTAAAAAATCAAAGACATGGCAAAAGTGACCAAATCCAAAGCCACTCAAAAAGAACAAGCCATCCGACTGACGACCGCCAGGAAGCCGGTTGTTGTCGGGGAACCTGTTGGCAGATACATCAATCCATTGACGGATTTTGGTTTTAAGTATATTTTTGGCACGAAGGAATTTTTGATGGATTTTCTCAATGCAGTGTTGGATGTTGAAGGCGGTATCGTTGATTTGTACTACGATAACACTGAAAGACCAGGGCGTTCGGAAGACGACCGTACAACTATATTTGATCTGTTTTGTACGCTTGGAAACGGGGAGCGAATCATTATCGAAATGCAGCATCACCGTCAGGAGTTTTTTCAGGACAGAACATTGTATTACGCATCGCGTCTTATTCAGGAACAGGGCGAAGACAAGAAAGGCGATAAACAGTGGGGATTTGAGTTAAGTCCGGTATATTCGGTAAATATTATTAATTTTCAATTAGATGCAGATGCCGGTACAGTCAACCATACTGTGAATAAATACGCTTCGTATGTACAGTTGTTCGATAGGGATACACTTGAGGTATTCTACAAAAAACTGACATTTTTGTTTTTGGAATTGCCATATTTCACCAAAGAGATACATGAATTGACCAACTATATTGATTGGTGGATGTATGTCCTTAAAAATTTAGTAAAACTGAACCATTTGCCCGATGCTCTGCGAAACCGGATTTTTGAGCAATTGTTTTTGAAAGCCGAAATAGCGAAATTATCAAAAAAAGATAGAAAAGAATATGACCGATCACTTAAAAAAATGAGAGATATGAACATAATAATTGCAGACAGAGACAGAAAAATTGCAGTGCTGTCAAAAGATATTACAGACAGAGATGTAAAAATTGCAGTGTTGTCAAAAGATATTACAGACAGAGACAAAAGGATTGCAGAATTGGAGCGAAAATTGGGATTAAATTCATAAGATTCAGATTCCAAAATTGAATACTCCACTTAACGACGGCTACCACTTCCCTGCCGAATGGGAACCCCACGAAGCCACCTGGCTCACTTGTCCGCACAATAACGATTCTTTTCCGGGAAAACTCGAAAGCGTGTATCCTTCTTACTTGCGTTTTATTGCCGAAATTGCCCAAAGCGAGAAAGTACGCATCAATGTACCAGCGACATTCAAAGACCGGTTAATTGACCAACTTATTGAAACAAATGTAGATGTCGGGCAGGTAGAGATTTTTGAGCGTGAAAGTAACGATGTATGGTGTCGCGATCATGGCCCGGCTTTCGTTGTAAGAAATATGCCTGAACGACAAAAAGCCATTGTAAATTGGGAGTTTAACGCATGGGGAGGCAAATATCCGTATGAAGCCGACAACCTCATTGCAGGCGCAATCGCTGCCGATTTCGCTTTACCGGTATACCGGCCGGGAATTGTGATGGAAGGTGGCTCGGTAGAGTTCAATGGACAGGGGACGCTGCTTACCACAAAAGCCTGCCTGTTGAATCCCAACCGCAACCCGCATCTGAATCAAAAGCAAATAGAGCAATACCTGTATGACTATTACGGCGTACATCAGGTGATTTGGCTATGCGACGGTATTGCCGGTGACGATACTGATGGCCACATTGATGATATAACACGGTTTGCGAATACCCACACCATCATCACCGCTGTGGAAACGGATAAAAACGACGTCAACTACGAACCATTGCAGGAAAACCTGCGGACATTACTGCAAATACGTCTGCTGAATGGCAGTCAGCCCGACATCGTGGAACTGCCCATGCCTGCGCCGGTAATCCACAACGGACAGCGGCTTCCGGCATCATACGCCAATTTTTACATCACTAATGATGCTGTGATTGTACCTGTCTTCCGATGCTTGCAGGACGACCGCGCCATGCAAATACTGGCTGCATGTTTTCCTAACCGGCGGATTGCAGGAATCGATTCGACGGATATTGTATGGGGATTCGGCAGTTTTCATTGCTTAAGCCAGCAGGAACCGGTTTGAGAAGTTTCAGGTTTAAAGTTTTACAATACCTAAAAGTGTACAAAAGTACATGAAGATTTGCTTTTTTCAGGCATTTGAAAAAGAAATCAAGACCCTGAAAATTCCATCAGATAGGCTTTTACGAATGTTTCGAGATCGCCGTCCATAACGCCTTGCACGTCGGAAGTCTGGTGGTTGGTACGGTGGTCTTTCACGCGGCGGTCGTCGAATACATAACTGCGGATTTGCGAACCCCATTCGATTTTCTTTTTCTGACCTTCGATTTCGGCCTGCTTTTCACGTTTCTTTTGCAACTCCATTTCATAAAGCTGCGATTTAAGAATTCGCATAGCATTCTCCTTGTTACCCAACTGTGAGCGGCTTTCGGTATTTTCGACGGCTATCTCCCTGATTTCTCCGGTTTTTTCGTCTTTATATCTGTAACGTAGCCGTACTCCTGTTTCTACCTTGTTAACGTTTTGCCCGCCGGCGCCGCTCGAACGGAATGTTTCCCATGTTACATCAGCCGGACTGACTTCTATTTCGATGGTATCGTCAACCAATGGAGCGATGAATACCGACGAAAATGAAGTCATGCGCTTGCCCTGTGCGTTGAACGGTGATACGCGCACTAACCGGTGCACTCCCGTTTCGCTTTTCAGAAAACCATAAGCATAATTGCCCGTCACCTCAAGGGTTACAGTTTTGATACCTGCCTCGTCGCCTTTCTGGAAATCCATTTCGCGGATTTTAAATCCGCAGCGCTCACAATAACGGATATACATCCGCATCAGCATCTCAGCCCAATCCTGACTTTCGGTACCGCCCGCGCCCGAATTAATTTTCAGGACGGCGCCCATGTGATCCTCTTCAGCACGGAGCATGTTCTTAAATTCCAGCTTTTCGACGTATTGCAGCGCAACATCATATTGTTTCTGTACATCGTTTTCAGATGCTTCGCCTTCGCGAAAAAAATCATACAGTACCGTTAGGTCATCCATTTGAGTTTTCATATCGCGATAAGCATTTACCCATTCCCTGAGCGCCGATATTTTGCGAAACTGCTGTTCCGCTTCCTTTGGATTGTCCCAAAAATCAGGGACTTGCGTTTTTATTTCTTCTTCCTCTATTTCAACTTGCTTGCGATCGACGTCAAAGAAACCTCCTCAGCGCATCCCCGCGCTCCTGCAATTCTTTTAATTGCTCTATTGTGATCATATATTAATATGTTTTCTATTTGTTGGCGCAAAGATAGTTTTTTCTGTGATGATTGTTAATAATTTTCGTAATTTTGCCCCGAATAAAACCCAATCAAATCATTTTCACCATGAAGAGTAATTTCATCATCCTGACAAGCATCATTGTCATGACAACCTGTACATCAACCAATAAACCTGTCATCACCGGCGAAAACTGGGGAACAGTTGATTCAAAACCCGTATATCTTTATACACTGACCAATTCCAATGGAGTGACTGCAAAAATCACCAACTATGGCGGCATTATTGTAGAATTTCAAGCGCCTGACAAAAACGGGAAGCCGGAAAACATTGTACTCGGACTGGGCAGTCTCGAAGACTACGTAGCCGGACATCCAAGTCTGGGTTGTATCATCGGGCGTTACGCCAACCGTATCGGCGATGCAAGATTTACTCTTGACGGCATTGAATACACGCTGGCTGCCAACAACGGAAAGAATCATATCCACGGCGGCAACAAGCGGTTCAGCAATAAAGTATGGGATGCAACCACATCAAGCGACGAACAGTCTGCAACCCTGTCGCTTGCATGTACTTCCGCTGATATGGAAGAAGGTTACCCCGGCAACATGACCGTAAAGGTGGATTATGTACTGAATAACGACAATGAATTACAAATCAGGTATATGGCTGTTACCGACAAACCGACTGTTGTTAACCTCACCAATCACAGTTACTTCAATCTCACCGGCTGCAAAAATGATATTCTTGGCCATCAGGTCAGGGTTTATGCCGATAGTTATACGCCTGTGGATGAAGGAAATATCCCTACCGGCGAAATTACGACGGTGGACGGTACGCCATACGACCTGCGGCAATGGACGGTTATCAACGATCGTCTGGCCAGTCTGCCAAAAGGTTACGACCATAACTTTTGCATAAAAGGAACATCCGGTAATATTGTGCTGGCTGCCGAACTGCATGATCCGAAAAGCGGGCGCCTGTTGCAAACCTATACCACCGAACCCGGCGTACAATTCTACACTGCCTGTAATTTAGACGGCAGCAAAAAAAGCCCGCAGGGAGTTGTATATTCGCCGTTTATGGGCGCCTGTTTTGAAGCGCAACATTACCCTGATTCCCCCAACAAACCTCATTTTCCGACAACAACGCTGCGGCCGGGTGAAACATACACACAGATGACTGTATACAAAGTTGGGATTAAATAAAAATTTTCATGTCATGATGTTTTTTTTGTTTTCTGTAAAAAATGTATTTTTGCCGGCATAATTTTAAAACATGGCATTAAAAGATATTTTAGTAATTTCAGGACAAGGCGGCCTTTTCAGGTATATTTCGCAAGGCCGCAACTCTGTGATCGTAGAAAATTTAAGCGATCACAAACGCGCTACCATACCGGCGACAACCAAAATCAGTATGTTGGACAATATTGCCGTTTTTACGGAAAATGACGATATTCCTCTGTGTGAAGTCTTTCGTAAAATACAGGTAAAAGAAGATGGCGCCGCTGCTATTCCTCACAAATCACCCGATGCAGAATTGAAAAAATATTTTGCAGAAATTTTTCCCGAATATGACAGGAATAGAGTATATCTGTCAGATATTCGTAAGATTGTGATGTGGTACAACATGTTGCGTGAATTGGGGATAACTGATTTTGAGGAAGCCGGGGAAGCCGGGGAAATCGGGGAAGCTGAAGAAGCAGCAGAAAAAATCGGGGAAGCTGAAAAAAATTGAAGAAATTGAAAATCAGTAAAAACGAAAATCATTAAATATAAATTTGTAAACCAATGAAAGAATCCATTGCCATATTAACCGGCGGCGGCCCTGCCCCGGGAATGAATACAGTTGTGGGCAGCGTTGCCAAAGTATTTTTGAGCCGCGGCTACCGTGTCATCGGCCTTCACAAAGGCTACAGCGGATTGTTCAATCCCAATCCGCGTACTGTTGATATTGACTTTAAATACGCCGACGATATTTTCAACCGTGGAGGATCGGCAGTCATTATGA
>Ga0082212_10003125_pt1 | contig 23644 bp, 18 predicted proteins | sample TergutNt197P3_FD_71548 | JGI IMG/M metagenome (GOLD analysis project Ga0082212, IMG submission 71548) | Neocapritermes taracua P3 segment gut microbial communities from Petit-Saut dam, French Guiana - Nt197 P3 | ecosystem: Host-associated > Arthropoda: Insects > Digestive system > Gut ... | reverse complement strand
TCATATTGTGTCTGATATTATGTAGCGGGAACATACCAACCACTGGAGGTATTCAAACGATGACGACTGCACAAATAGCGGCGCTGCTCGAAGCGAAGGTACACTGCGGCGACGTAAACAAAGAAGACGAGGTCCTTTCCGCATGCGGCTGCGACATGATGAGCGACGCGCTCGCGTTTATGAAAGAGCATTCTGTGCTGCTTACCGGCCTTGTAAACCCCCAGGTTATCCGCACGGCGGAGATGATGGACGTCATCTGCGTCGTATTCGTTAGGGGGAAGGAGCCGACGGAACCGATGATCGAACTTGCCCGCGAACGCGATTTGGTGCTGCTGTCCACCAATTTCCGCATGTTTACATCCTGCGGTATCCTCTACTCGAATGGTTTAGATGGAGGCGGAAAAGTCTGATGAATCCCGTAACGTTGTCATATGACGTGCTTGCGGACGATTTTACCCGTGCAGGCGAGGCGTCCGGCGCCGTCAAGGGCGTGCTGAAGAAACTTGGGATATCGCCGGAGATCGTCCGGCGTGTCGCCATTGCCATGTACGAAGGCGAGATCAACATGGTCATTCATGCACATGGCGGGAAAATCACCGTGGAGGTCCAGCCGGATGAGATAAACATAACGCTGGCGGACGTGGGGCCGGGGATCCCGGATATCGCGCTTGCGATGACTGAAGGCTATTCCACGGCGACGGAGCAAGTGCGGGATCTCGGCTTCGGCGCCGGGATGGGCCTTCCGAACATGAAGAAATTCGCCGACCATATCGATGTCAAATCTGAACTGGGCGTCGGAACCACGGTCAATATTAGGATCAAGGTGTGAGAATATTGAATGATGAGAAATATGTTCACTCCGTAACATTGGACAAAGATTTGTGCCGCGGCTGCACGAATTGCGTGAAGCGCTGCCCGACGGAGGCTATACGTGTGCGCGACGGTAAGGCCGCAATCACTAAAGAGCGCTGCATCGACTGCAGCGAATGCATACGGGTATGCCCGCACCACGCAAAAAAAGCGGTGGTGGACTCCCTCGAGAGCATCCGCGGGTTCAAGCATGTGATCGCCCTTCCCGCCCCGTCGCTCTACGGGCAGTTCAGGGGCGTAAGCGATATTAATACTATCCTGACAGCGCTCACGCGGATCGGCTTCGACGAGGTGTTCGAGGTCGCTCTTGCGGCGGACGCCGTCAGCGCGCAAACAGTCAGGCTCATGAACTCAGGCGCGCTGAAGAAGCCTGCAATAAGCTCCGCGTGCCCTGCAGTACTGCGTATCATAAGGGTCCGGTTCCCCGGGCTTATCCCATATATCGTGAACATCCGCGCGCCGATGGAATTTGCAGCCATATGGGCCAGGAACCGGGCAATTGAAAAGACGGGCCTCGCCGGCGAAGACATCGGCTGTATATTCATTTCGCCATGCCCTGCAAAAATAACCAGCGTGCACGCACCGCTCATTTCGCAAAAGCACGCCGTCAACGCGGCTGTATCAATGGCGGATATATACCCCCTCCTGCTCCCGGTCATCAAGGACATCGAACCGCAGACGCTTGCGGAAGCGGGCTCTATCGGCATCGGCTGGGCGACGTCCGGCGGCGAATGCATCGGCGTAAGGCGTCCGGATTATCTTGCGGCGGACGGCATCGAGCATGTCATTAAAGTGCTGGAAGCGCTTGAAGACGAGAAGATCACCGACGTGGATTTCGTCGAGCTGAATGCATGCGTGGGCGGATGCGTGGGCGGCGTGCTCACGATTGAAAGCCCATTCATTGCCAAGGGAAGGATAAAGCGCCTGACCGACAGGCATGAGTCAAGCCTGGCGGATAACATACCGACCGACGATATAATGTGGGACACCGGCCTTACATACGAGCCGGTCATGCGGCTCGACGACGACATACAGGCCGCAATGGCAAAGCTCGAAAGGATTCGCGGGCTGGAAGAGAGCTTCAACGGCATGGATTGCGGCGCATGCGGCGCGCCGTCCTGCCGCGCAATGGCCGAGGACATAGTAAACGGAAGCGCGAGCGAGGATATGTGCATCTACCGTATGAGGGAGCGCTTGCAGTCCTTGTTGGCGGAGGGATCGGAGTAGGATGCGGAGAACGATATGACAGTTCATGAGATGGCGGGCAAGTTAGGGTTTACTGTTGTGCATCAGGAGGATGACCGGGAGGTGGCGGGTGTTTTTTGCTGCGACCTTTTGTCTGTCGCCATGGCGCGCGCGAAGGCGGACGCGGCATGGGTCACGGTCATCGGAAACGCCAATGCCGTAGCGGTGGCGGACCTGACCGACACAGCCTGCATAATACTGGCGGAAGGCTACTCCTTTGACGATGCGGCTATGAAAGCGGCGCAGGGAAAGGTTTCCCTGTATAAACACGAAGCGCCTGTTTTTGAAACGGCGCTTGCGATCAACGAACTGCTGTGACGGTCTCTACAGACCTGCACATCCATTCCTGCCTTTCGCCCTGCGGCGACATGGCAATGAACCCTTCCGACCTTGTGGGGATGAGCCTGCTCAACGGCCGGCAGCTCATAGCACTGACCGACCACAATACAGCCCGAAACTGCCCCGCCGCAGCAAACGCTGCGGCGGCTTACGGTATAGGGTTCATCCCGGGCGTCGAGGTCACTACGTCGGAGGACGTCCATGCAGTCTGCCTGTTCCCCGGGCTGGAAGCCGCAATGGAATTCGGCGGCATGCTGTACAGCCGCATCCCCGACATTCCGAACCGCCCGGAGATATTCGGCGAGCAGGTCATTTACGATGCGGGCGGCGAACCGTGCGGCACGGAGCCCAAACTCCTTATCACAGGGAGCGGCATCTCCATCCTCGACCTGCCCGGCGCAGTCAGCGAGTATGGCGGCATATGTTATCCCGCACACATAGACAGAGATGGCAACGGGCTGCTGCACATACTCGGTGCTTGGCCCGCGGAGCTTGACGCCTGCGCGGCTGAAGTCAGCGGGGCGAATATCCCGGGCGGGCTGCCGGAAGGACTAAAGATCATAAGCGCGTCCGATGCGCACTACCTTCATGATTTGCCGCAAAACGGTTTTACCATGGATTTGGAGTCTCCGGATTTTTCCGGGCTCCTGCGCTGGATCAAACGAACTTAAAACTATAATAATAATTCTTTACAGCGCAAAGGGCATTCAGTAACCCGAATGCCCTTTGCGCTGCAACATCGTCTTTTTAATGGTAATAAACATAGCTGCGCAGCATGTAGAGCAGCTCTTCTAGCAGCGCATTGTTCATGTTCCTTCTGTAGAACCGATCTATATCGTCATACATCGCTTCTGCGCGCTTGCTGTTCGCCGATGAATAGTCGTTCGCAACTACCGCAAAACTCTCGTCGAAATCGGGCATGCTGATCTTCCCCGCCTTATCTGAAGCATACGTTACCGACAGCGTGCCGAAATCAATGGTTTCCGTCGTTTTTGCGCTGCTGTAATAGGACTCGTATGTATAAATTGCTTCGCCGCTCAGCTTCATCGACTGCCTGTTCCCGTCTTTGTCGAAAACAGCGGAAAAGTCTAACTCATAAAAATCGTAGCTGTCTCCTGCGCTGCCGGTCACGTTTATACTCCCGTACAGTATATCGCCTGTGCGCCTGATGTCTTCGCATTGCACCTTCAGCGACACAACCTCATCCTTATAATACATATCGGTGACCGTCAGCTTCGGCGTACCGTTCCATCCGTTCCCTATCTTCTCGAAATTGCCGGAAAATGTGATGCTGGAGCTGTCAAGGTCAAGTACAAACTCGATGTGCGCGTCCTTGCCGCTTAGCAAGTTCTGATATGACAGGGAAAGATTGGAATCTATCACTTTGTCTATTTTTCTTGCGACTATTTCCCCGCTGCTGACCCAGACAGTCATGCGCAACAGCCTTTGGTCGGTATCGACTTCTTTCAGCGCTTCCGTTATGTCGTCCAGAGTATTGTCGAAGTCGTTTTTTCGCCCCCCCGTGGCCTCCACCGCGCTTGAGGCGAAGTCTGTCAGGTTAGTGTTCTTCTTCAGCTCACGGATCGCGTCGAGCAGGAAAGTGGCGGTAGCTTTCTCTCTGAACTCAATAGTATACACATCGCATTTAACCGTCGAGTTGCCGCAGTTGAGTTGGACTCCCTTTTCAACTTCGGCGATTTCTTCGGCCAGTTTAAAATACAGCTTGCCGATCTCACTGATGGTCGAATTGAGCTTTTTTGTGTCCAGCTTGCTCAAATCCAGCCCTGAATCGCCGTCATTGGTCAGCCAGCGGAGGAAGTAGTCGGTTATCTCGGGAAACGCCAGCGCCACTCCGTCTCCGTCTATCGCGCAGATGATATCCGAGAGCCTCTCTGCGCTATTATACACCGACACTTCCGCCAGCGCTTTCTCTCCCGAGGATACCAAACTCCCGTCCAGCCTCATATCGGATAGTTTCGCCTCTTTTCTAAGCTGGTCGCTCGGCTCATACTCCACAGAGAAGTCCAGCTTGCTGCCGTTCGCGTTGCCTGACGCCACACCGGAAAACAAGCTTGAAATGAATTTTGTCTCGGCTTTTTGGTATGAGTTGCCTGCCAGAGCAGGGAAAACGAGAAACAGCGCAAGGGCAATTATGATCACCGCTGCAGGAATCGCAACCACCAGCTTATTGACGCCGGTTTTTGACGGGTTGCCGAAATCCGCCGCCTGCCTCACGCCAGACATAGCCCTGCTGAACAGTCCCGCTCCGGATGAGCGCGGCGGGCATTCCAAGCCGCATGTTCCGCAAAAAACAGCGTCGTCGTCGAGCTCAGCCCCGCAGCCGGCGCAGCGGCGCGTCTCAGGAACCGGCGGAACCGGCGGTACAGGCGGTACAGGCGGTATAGGCGGTACAGGCGGTGTATAAGGCTGGTTGTAGTTGTATCCTGCCTGCGCCTGTTGCTGCTGTTGCGGCTGCTCACGGAACCGCTCCTGCGGCTGCCCCAAAAACTGCCCGCGAGGCTGCGCCTGCTGCTGTTCCTGCGGCTGCTCGCGGAAATAGACGTCAGTGGAAGGTTGCTGCGCAGCGGGCGCAAAAGGCTCAGCGGCGCTCGTCCGGGCTTGCTCAGGCGGCTGGCTGCCGGCAGGCGGCGCCGCGCTCGCGACCGGGGTTCCGCACATGTTGCAGAATTTCGCATTTTCTGGTAACTGAGCGTTACATTTCGAGCAAAGCATAATCTGCCTCCTTGCTTCGTTTTACTGTTATTACTCCGGCGTGTAGCCCTTGCTTGTGTCGATCGCGATGGTCTGCGCAGCGCCGTCCCAGTCGACGCCAAAGTCGAACACGCCGCCAATATCGCGGAGTTTGAAGTAATTGTTGCCATCGATGTTGTAAGCAGTAAGCAGTATTTCATCCCCGTCAAGGTAAACTCTCGCATTTGACGGTACAGGCGTCTTTACCCCGCTGCCCTTGCCCTCCATCTCTCCGCCAACTACCGTATATGCCTGACCGCTTGTCAGTGAGATAGCCTGCTTTTCGCCGTCCCAGTCCACTTCAAAGCATTTTTCCGTATCGGTCAGCACATATGCAAGATCGCGAAGCTTAAAGTAGTTGTTGTCGTTGATATTGTAAGCGTCGAACGCTACCGGAACGCCATTGACAAGAACGGTCGAGGCAGTTGGGTTTGCAGCGAGCGCGGCAGGCGGGGGCGCCGGCGGAGTTGTGCTGCCGGAACCGGGCGCTGCCTCGATTATTCCAAATAACCCGTCTTTAACGACCCATGCGACCCCTTCGGAGAAAAAGTAGATTGCGTCATATTCAACAGGCAGCACGATTTTTCCGCTGCTGTCGAGCAGCCCGTATTTCCCTTTATCCCAGCTCCCGATGCGGACTGTCGCAAACCCGTCTGAGAAGAATGAGATATTATCATACATGAGCGGCACTATCACCTTGCCAGTCTCATCTATCGCACCGTATTTCCTTTCTCTCCACTCGCCTTTCCCGACGGTCGCGAACCATCCTTTGGTTAGGTGCAGTTCTTCATACTCCGGCTTGATGACCACTTTGCCGGACTTGTCTATGACGCCGAGCTTCATATCAGCACCGCTGCCGGCGCCAACTGCTGCATACCCGCGCCCGTTGAAAGCGCTGGCGCTGTCAAATGTCATGGGGATAATGAGACTCCCCGCTTCATCGCAAAATCCGTATTTCATAGCGCCGCCGCTGTTCGCGCCGACCCTTGCAAGCCCTTCCGAGAAAAAGTACACTTCTTCATACACAGGCGTCGGCGTGAAAAGTGTGCTCACAACCGCGCCGGCAGCCGATATGATCGATTTGAACAACCCCCATGAGCCGTCTTTTTTAGCCCACGACAGGTCTTCGTAACTATACCCAAAAAACTGTTCGTACTCTAGCGGGGCCACGATTTTGCCTTCCAGATCTATGTAGCCGTACTTGTCATTCTTCTTGACACGAATCAGCCCATTGTATATATGATATGCATCGTCATACTCCACCGGAATGACTACTTTGCCGGTTTTATCGATATATCCGTATTTTGTGTTCGGGTATTCGCCTTTTTGAACCGGGAACAGCCCGTCGTAAGGATACCCGATATAGTCGTAGTCAGGCTGCAAGATGACATTCCCCTGAAGGTCGAGCAGGCCGTATTTTGTATATGGGAAACCGCCCGCAGTGACGTAGCGGCCTTCATTGAAGATGATCACGTCATCGTAGAGCGTAAGGTGTTCGTACTTGAAAGGTATGATAATGTTGCCGTCCATGTCTATTACACCGGCTTTTTCGTCTGGATATGCGCCCTTGGAGGTCAGCGCGTATCCGTCGCTGAAGTTGAGCGGCCGACTATACTCCGCCGGAATGATTACTTTACCGTCGACCTCGCAGACTCCGAATTTCATATCTTCCCAGTAGTCTTCGCCTACTCCGAAGCACATGCGGCCTTCGTTTATATACCCGTGCCAGTCGTATATGAACGGCACAATAACGTTGCCTTTGTTGTCGATGCGCCCGGTCTTCCCGTTTTTATAGGCCCATGCGGCTTCGCTGTTGTAGAACGACTCCAAGCCATCGTATTCAAAGGGAACGACGACGTTACCATACTTGTCCACAGCGCCTTTCTTCTGGTTGGGATACTCGCCGACTGTGACAATCGCGAGGCCGTTGACGAACGGGTACACGCTGTTGTAAACCAGCTTCGGCGCCACAAGGATGTTCAGCGACGCTCCGGCTGCCGCTATGGTTGTGTAGGGTAGCAGGGATAGCATGGTCACAATGATCAGGATTATTGCAGTCGCTTTTGCATTCTTTTTCATCAGTTTCCTCTCTCTTCAATAAAATTCTTATACATATTACACTAAAAGGCGCTATATGTCACGATGTTTCTTAGAACTGCGTATATGGCATCACAAACCGGCATCACAAACCGCTCATGTTTTTTCACCGCAATGCAGATACAACATTGATGCATGTATGATTTATTTTTTATATCCTGATGCTGCTGCGCACTCTTTAGTCGTCGGCTGCACACTCTTTAGTCGTCGGCTATTGACTAGATACAATATATAGTGTATTCTATCCGGGGAAACGGAGTAACTGCAATAGCGAAAAGGAGACTTGCTTGGACAATATCAGCCAGGAAATCCCGCCGCCGCCGCCCAAGCCGGCCATCCGCACAGCGGGATTGCGGAAAATATACAGGGTAGGTTCAGAGCGCGTCGTCGCGCTGGACTCGGTCGACCTTCATATTCCAAGGGGGCAGATATGCTGCCTTCTTGGCACGTCAGGTTCAGGCAAGTCGACACTGCTTAACATGCTTGCCGGGCTTGAGAAACCGACAAAAGGTTCGATCGTAATACATGGCAGGCGCCTGGATAGGCTCAGCGAGCGGCAGTTGGCGGTGTTCCGGCAGGTCCACCTTGGTTTTGTGTTCCAGTCGTACAATCTGCTGCCCACCCTGACCGCGGTGGAGAATGTTGCGCTGCCGCTGGCGTTCAAGGGCATCAGGAAGTCAAAGAGGGAAAAAACAGCCGTCGAGATTTTGAAAGCCGTCGGCCTGGGCGACCGGCTCGGCCACCGCCCGACGCAGATGAGCGGCGGACAGCAGCAGCGCGTAGGGATAGCCCGGGCTTTTGTTGCTAAGCCAGACGTCGTGTTTGCGGATGAGCCGACAGGGAATCTCGATTCAAAGACGACAATGGAAGTCATGGAGAAAATGGTTGAGATCACCCGCTCGCGCGCCAAGACTTTGCTGATAGTGACGCATGACGCTGATATAGCGCAGTTTGCCGACCGCATTGTCCACATCCGGGACGGAAATATTTTTTCGGACAGCAGCGCTGCTGATCCGAGGCTTGCAATGGAAGCAGTTCCAGACAGAAATGAGGGTTAAATGAAACACAGATTACTGGATAAACTGAGTATTATGCTGGCGGCGGTTATGCTGTTTGCGTTATTTGGAGGGGCGATTCCTGCAAGCGCGGCATACACGCCGCTTACCGGCACTTTCGTTAGTGAGATAAAGGTAAACACAAGCGCAAAGCTAGTACCGGGGATACAAGCCAAAATATTTGTGTGGATACAATTTGACGAAGAAGCAATGGATGTCATATCAACGGATTTCAAGGACTTTGAAACATATAACTCCGCTGGCCCGGACAAGGCTGTGGTCACTTTAGGAGGCTTTTTCCCGGCCAGTGTCAATCTATGTAATCCAAGTGAAAAAACTACTACAGTGGAGAAAATAAGTGACGGAGTTGCACCAGATAGCTATGAGCGAGGCTGGGTAGTGTTCGAGTATGAAGTCGAAGTGAACGCGTCGTATTCCGGGAACGGGATAAATATCACAATTAAAGTAGAGTTCATTGATGAAACAGTAACCGTACCGCGCAACATCCCGGTCGACAACGGAAAAACAGAACCTCCGACGATTATCATACCGGATCCGGGGCCTGGTTCGGACCCGAGCCCCAGCGAGCCCAACTACACTCCCGCCTCGATTTCCATCGTACCCGCAACAGTGACATTGCGGGCGGGGCAGACGGGTAAATTCTCGGTAGAGGTTGTCAACGGCGGCGAGCGCGCGGCAAACAACCTCAAGGGCACGCTCACGCCTGTGGGGCCGGAACTGCACCGACTTCTGGAAGCAAACCCTCCGGCAGCTTTTGTCGCAACCATCAGCACGTTGCGGCGCAACGTGAGCGGCGCGAGCGGCGGCAACCGCGGCACGCTTGAATACAGTTTGAATGTGCCGAACACGATAAAGGGCGGCATATACGAGTTCAGGCTCGGCGGTTCTTTCACACATGAAAGCACAAACAACCTGGGAACATTCGAAGGCTCGGTCCAGGTGGTCGTTATCAATGATTTCGAGCCGGCTTCGATGCAGATAACAGAGGTCGGCCCGCTGTACCCTGTTAAGCCCGGTGAGCTTTTCAACTTGAACATCCAGGTCCGCAATACCGGAGGCCTTGCTGCGCGCGACGTCGTGTTATCGGTGAAGAACGCATCGGAAAACTCTTTTTCGATGGTGGGCAGCAGCACTGCGGGCATGCTCGGCACAGTGGCTGCCGGACAGACCGGAAACCGCACAATAACTGTGCGCGCCGCTTCCAAAATGGAGGCGGGCTTTTGGCCGCTTATCATTTCTGTAAGCTATGTCGACTCCGGCGACAACCAGCGGTCGGCTGATTATGAGGCAGTAGTTGAGATCCTTGAAATACCCGAGCCGCCCGAGCCCCCCGACCCGCCTGAGTCGGAGGTCGAGCTGTCGCGCGCGGTGATTCCGGGAGGCATAATCGAGCCCGGCCAAAAAACTGTGCTGACGATCGAGCTGCGCAATCCAAGCGAGGGCGAAGCAGAGAATGTCAGGCTGCGTGTTTCCGGGTTCACCGGCACCGGGCTGTACCTTGCCGACGGAGAGGACAACCTGCCCGGCAAGTACATTGAGTCTCTCAAGCCCGGCGAGCGCGCGTCTGTCATGTATGACGTCATCCTGTCGGATATGTGCAGCACCCCGGCTCTTGCGCTTCAGGCTGAGATCACGTATAAAGCGCCTGATGGTAAGACTTACACCATCACCGAGAACATCAGCTTCCCGGTGCTGCTGCCGGAACCAAGCGAGTCTCCTTCGCCGGAACCTTCGCCCAGCCCGACCCCCTCTTCCGTTCCGAAGCTGATCATCGACCGTTATGAGATGCATTGGGATGATATACCTATACATACGCTCCGCGCAGGCGCCATGTTCGATTTAACATTCACCCTGCGCAACACGAGCCGCCTCACCGGGCTGAGCAATATAACTGTGACATTGTCATCGGTGGACGGCGCCTTCATGCCTGCAGCGGGAAGCAACACTTTCTATATCGATTCGATACCTGCGAGCGGAGAGATACAGCGCACGATCCGCCTTGTAGTATCACAAAGTGCGGAAAGTAAAAGCTATGAGCTCCATTTCAGTCTGGATTACGAGGACAAAGACGGGGGCGCCTACCGCCCGAACGAGACGCTCAGCCTGCCCGTCGTCGTGCCGCTGATAGTCGAGCTTGCCAACTTCAACCCGCCCATGTGGGCCGAAATGGGAATGCAGACTTATTTAATGTTCCAATACATCAACAAAGGCAAAAGCACGGTTTACAATTTCACAATAGACATCGAGGGCGACTTCATGGCGCCGGACGGTAGTTCAAACTATGTGGGCAACCTTGTCTCAGGCTATACAGACTACTTTGAGTGTATGTTAATACCAATGTCGGTCGGCGAGCTGCCCGGCGCAGTCGTGCTGCGCTTTGAAGACGCTGTCGGGAATATCACGGAAATGCGCGAAGAGTTCTTGATGACGGTAAACGAGCCGTTCTATCCCGATTTCCCGTTCGACGATTTCCCTGGCAGGGATCCTATGGATTCCGAAGAGGGCGAAGGCGCCGGATGGTTCGGCTTGGCATGGTGGGTCATTATCGCTTGCGGGGCAGGTATTGTAGCCGTGGTCTTGCTAGTGACGATACTGCTGATACGCCGCAGCAGAAAAAAGAAACGCATGGAACTGTATGAGAGCGACGACTATGAAGGCTATGACGAGGCTGATTAATAAATGAGATTTTTTGACATAATACGTTTCGCTGTCCGCAACTTCTTCAGGCGCAAGGCGCGAAGCTTGCTGACCATACTGGGAGTCGTAATCGGCACGATGTCGGTGGTCATCATGCTCTCCATCAGCGAGGCTCTGGACGTCGGCACTGTGAAGCAATATGAGCAATGGGGCAGCTTGACGGAGATAAACGTGTACAGGGGCGGCTGGGGCGACGATTCATCCGTAAAACTCACGGACGAGGTAGTCTCAAGGATAAGCAGCATGGAAAACGTGGTAGCGGTGCTTCCGGTGCGCTCAACATATGTACGCCTGACAAAAGGACGGCTTGAGGCATGGGCTTCGTTGATTTCGGTAGACATGTCGGCCCTGCCGCACTTCGGACAAGCCTTGGAGCTGGGGCGCTTTGTAGAGAGCGACGGCAGCTACGAGGCTCTTATGGGGTATGAAGTCCCGTTCAACTTCAACGACCCCAAACGCTGGGAGTGGAATCCGCCCGTGGACTATGATTTTGAATCTCAGAGCTATATCGTCAACCCGCTGCCTTTCGACCCCACGCAGGAAACAAACATCAAGCTAATGCCTGACGTTTATGTGGAACCCGGCCAGCCTAAGCCGAAGAACTTCAAAATCCAGACTGTCGGGGTCCTGGAATGGAAAGCGAATAACTGGCGGTTCAATGGGAGCCTGATCATGGATACCGCCGCTTTCGATAAGCTGGAAAAGGAACTCAACAAGATCCGCGGGAACAACAGCGGGGACAGGGGCGGAGTCGTGTTTGCCGACTCTATGATAATGAGACCTGCGAGTTCTGCGGCTTCTTCAAAGAGTGACGAGCAGGAGCAAGACAAGTACGACGAGCTCACCGTAAAAGTCAACGATATGAACAATGTGATGGATATCCAAAAAGAACTTCAGGACTGGGGGCTTCAGGCATGGAGCAATATGGACAACCTTGAAAACGCAAAGGAGCAGTTCGCTTTTATCCAGATGATACTCGGCGGCATCGGCCTCGTCGCATTCCTGGTGGCGGCGCTCGGTATCGCCAACACAATGATAATGTCCACGTATGAGCGCACCCGCGAGATCGGCGTTATGAAGGTCATGGGGTGTAAGCTGGGGAATGTGCTGGGCATGTTCCTGTGCGAATCGGCTATCATCGGGCTTTTCGGCGGGGTGCTGGGTATTGGTTTATCGATGATCGCGTCGTATGTCCTCAACACATTCATCGACGGCTCGCGGCTCGGGCTCAGCGGCTACGGCGGCATGCAGTACGACCTGTCCATCATCCCGATCTGGCTCATCGGCGCCAGCATGGTGTTCACTACCATCGTGGGTATTTTGTCCGGGCTGTACCCATCGGTACGCGCTATGCGCATGTCTGCGCTGGAAGCGATCAAAAATGAGTGAGCGCCATTCAGGCGCCCACTCCAGCTGCAAACCCGTTTCTTTATATACCCGCCGGAAGTTGTATTGCTTGTTGTTTTAGTATTTTCCAAAATCCCCGCCGCCAACATAGGCAGTTTCCGCCGGTTCCGGCGCTGGAAGGCTGTGTACGGCGGCGCTGGTGTTTGAAGATGAGTGCAGCCTGCGCTGCCCTGTTGAGCCGGTGCTCAGTTTGAACTGCGAGATAAGCTCCTGCAGCATAGCGGACTGTCCGCTCATTTCTTCCGAAGAAGCTGCGCTTTGCTCTGCAGTCGCGCTGTTTTGCTGCACCACCTGCGCGACCTGGTCGATGCCGATGTTGATCTGGCTGATCCCCATACTCTGCTCTTCCGACGCTTTGGAAATCTCCCTTATAAAGCCGTTGCTTTCGTTTATTCCGGATACGATATCCGCCAGGCTTGCAGCCGTTTCGTCTGCAATGCGCGCGCCCAGCTCGGCTTTCTCTATAGAGTTTTCTATCATAGAGCCTGTTTCCTTGGCAGCTTCCGCGCTCTTGGAAGCAAGGCTGCGGACTTCCTCGGCTACGACCGCGAATCCCTTGCCGTGCTGCCCTGCACGCGCTGCTTCTACTGCTGCGTTAAGCGCAAGGATGTTTGTCTGGAAGGCTATGTCGTCGATCACCTTGATAACCTTGCTGATGTTCTGGCTCGCTTGATTTATGTCCTTAACTGCTGACATCATTTCGTCCATCTGGCGGCTGCCCTTTTCTGCGTTGCCCATGATCTCCTCTGCGAGTTTTGCGGTTTTGTCGGCAATTTCAGCATTTGTCCTAGTTTTTTGCGCGATTTCGGCGATAGAGCTGGACAGCTGCTGTGTGGAAGCCGCTTGTTCCGTTGAGCCCTGCGCGAGGGACTGCGCGCCGTCCGCGACCTGCTTCGAGCCGATCGTGACCTGGTTTGCGGAGTTGTTTATGTCAATGAACATACGGTTGAGGTTATTGACCATATTTTTAAGGGATTTCCCCATAGTATCTGATTCGGACAACATCTCGACTTCTGTGGTCAAGTCGCCTCCCGCGATAGATTCAAGCTCCTGCGAAATAACTGCGATATGATTGATGAACTCAGCGCAGCCTCCGATTGCCTGACCGATTTCATCTTTCATGTTCGCATATTTTTCTATAGCCGCGATGTCTGTCGGCTGCAATACGATGTCGCCGGTGGAGCCTGCTTTGCTCATAAACGCTGACAAAGGCGCAAGCGGCTTGCTGATGAGCATTGATACTAGAAAAGCAATAATGATTGACACCACTGCCGCGGTTGCGGCAAGTATCACAACGATCATGACTGTGCGCGTGGACTCGGATTCCGCAGTTTGCACATTCGATTTCGCTGATCCTGCCGCCAAATCGCTCAGTTCCGCACCTATCTGTACGACGCCTTCCGTAGCTGCCGCCCCCGCAGCCGCATACGCCAGGCCTCCTGCATGGTCGCCGGTCCGGGACACAGTAACCACCGGGTCGGTCACCTCTTCTTTATATTGCCTGAACACTTCGCGAAGGTCGTCAAGCCGCTTGAGCGCGGCCGCCGCTTTTTCCGACAATGTACCGGTCGCGATAGTGTCATAATATGCATTCAATGCAACGACGCCTCTGGCGTATGTATCCGCGGCCTCTTTTGCAAGAGAGTCAATCCTGCCGGGATCATTGAGCGGCGCGAACATGACCATACTTGTGGTCAGGCGGCGCAGGTCGCGGGCTTCAGCAATAAATGTCATCATTTGCAGCTCTGCTTCTATCGGATGTTCGATCGCATACGTGTAGGTATCAGAGACGCTTCCCATTTCGTATAGCGCAACTATCGCAAGCGCCGCCAATAATGCTACTACCACTAAGAATGCGACAAGCATTTTGGACCTCACCTTGAGATTCTTGAACCATGTCATCCTACATCTTCCTCCTTTTTTTGCGTAAATAATCGATGCAAATCATGCATGCTGTAATGTTGCAGGCACAGCTTTTTGCGTCTTTAGCAGATTATAGCAAGTGTTACTCCACATTTCAAGCATGAAAAAAAAAGCATTTATGAAAAAAATTCCAGCCATAGCTTTAGGAAAATACACAGTGAAAAAATCATGCAAGACGGTCTCAATGGTGATATACTTGTAATAGCTCAATGAGAATTCAAAATATGATGGATGTTCAGAGGGTATTCGGAAAAATCGTTTAAGGAGGTTCGCCGTGTCAGACAAGATAATTATCGGCGCGTCGCTTGGGAACTGCGTACATGTTGCGGGGGTCGCCCATTTCCTCAGCTTGGCGGAAGACGAGGGGTATAGAACGATTTTTCTCGGCCCGGCTGTCAGCGTCGACGCTGTGCTTGAATGCGTCCGGGTGAACCGTCCCGCAGTCGTGGCTCTCAGCTACAGGCTCACGCCTGAAAACGGTATGACGGTCGTTCGGGAGCTGATCGAAAAATACTCTGCGCAGGAACCGGTTCCGGGAAACCTTGCAGCAGATGAGTTGGCCGGCAGCGGCACGGCGGTAGCTCCCAACCCTGTCTGGTGCTTCGGGGGCACAGCCCCGGTGGCAGACATGGTGCGCGGGCTCGGCTTCTTTGACGCGATCTTCGACGGAACGGACGACATCGACGACAGCATCGCGTTCCTGCGCACAGGGCATATGCCTGAGAAGGGCGGCGCAGAGCTGTATTCAACCGACCTCATCGGCAGGCTGGGTCAAAAAAGGCCATATCCTTTGCTGCGGCACCATTTCGGCTTGCCGTCTTTTGAGGACACCGCCGCAGGCATAAAGGAAATCTCCATGTCGCGCGTACTGGATATTGTGTCTTTGGGGATAGACCAGAACACGCAGCAGTATTTCTTTAGGCCTGACGAGCGGGTTCCCGCGCTTGACGGCGCAGGCGGAGTTCCGGTGCATGACGAGGCAGGATTCGAGCGTTTGAAAGATGTATCGCAATGCGGGAACTACCCGCTCATGCGCTGCTACAGCGGCACGGCGGACGTGCTTAGGCTGGCGGAGGTGCTCAACAGGACAATAGCCAACGCATGGTGCGCAGTTCCGCTGTGCTGGTATAACGAGCTTGATGGCAGGGGCGACAGGCCGCTGCAGACGTCAATGGAAGAGGCTCAGGAACTTATCGCTTTCCACGGGCGTCTCGGTATTCCCGTAGAGCTCAACGAACCGCACCACTGGGGGCTGCGCGACGCTCACGACACGATTTCGGCGGCAATGTCATATATCAGCGCATATAACGCGAAGAAGCTAGGCGTACGCGACTACATTTCGCAATATATGTTCAACATCCCGAGTTCGCTGAGCTTTTCCATGGACCTTGCGAAAGTTCTGGCGCAGATCGAGCTCACAGAATCGCTTGCAGACAGCCGTTTCCGCGTATACAGGCAGGCGCGCGCCGGCCTCCCGTTTCTAAGCGGCGACAACGCTGTAGCCAAAGGGCAGCTCGCGGCTTCCACAATGCTTTCGATGAACATCGAGCCGCACATAATACACGTCGTCGGCTACAGCGAAGCGACCCACGCCGCCACACCTGACGTCGTTATCGAAAGCTGCAAAATAGTGCGCGGCGTGGTCCGCTCTTGCCTGCACGGCAATGCCGCGGCAGTCAACGACCCGCGCGTCGTGCAAAGGCGCGGAGAGATCGTCTCGGAAGCGCTCTACTTGATCGACTATATAAAAAATCGGTACGCAGGCATAAGCGACGATCCTCTCGCGGACGCCGCCGTGCTGTCAGATTGTATAAAGCGCGGCATCCTTGACGCCCCGCACATAGTAAAAAGCTGCGAGTTCCGCGGCACGCTGCAGACGCGCGTGATCGACGGCAAATGCCTCGCATGGGACGCAGGGAACAGACGCGTTTTGGATGAACGCAGCAGGCTTGGGGAGCTAAACGATGCTGCGGTTAGCTAACGGACCAGAGATGAGAGAGGCGGTGTTCTATGGATAAGAAAATTGCTGTTATCAGTTCCGGCAACGGAGGGCAGTCGATGGCTGCGTATTTCTCGTATATCGGTTATAAAGTCGCGCTGTACGCAAGGGAGGCGGAGCGTGTCGATATGTTCCCCGACAATCGTTTCGTAATCAGCGGAGTCGTCGAAGCCGAGGCGGAGGTCGACTTGATAAGCAGCGAAATGAGCGAGGTAGTGCGCGGGGCATATCTGGTGATGGTCACGACGCCGGCGCAGTACCACCCGATAGTCGCGAGGGCCATGGCTCCGCATCTTGTGGACGGGCAGGCAGTCGTGCTCAACCCCGGGCGCACTTTCGGGACGCTCGCTTTTTCAAAAGTGCTGTCCGAATGCGGCTGCTCGGCGAATATCATGCTTGGCGAGACCGACACGTTCACGCTTACATGCCGCTGCCCCACGCTTGGCAGGCCGGAAATCTACAAAATAAAAGACAACGTGCGCCTTGCCGCGCACGATAACGCTTATAAAAAACAGCTCTTTGACATTATGCACGAGTTGTTTAATGTGTACAGCCTCGCGGAGAGTACGCTGTACACGGGGTTTACCAATATCGGCATGATTTTCCACCCGATGCCTATCTTGATGAATATCACGCGGGTCGAGGCGAAAGAGGATTTCAAGTTTTATGTGCATGGCATATCCCCTCTTGTGGCGGGGATACTCGAAAAGATGGATGTGGAGCGCGTGAGCGTCGCCAATGCTTACGGTGTCGCGGTGCCGACGGCACGGCAGTGGCTGGCGGAGTGTTATGGTTCGCGCGGTGACTCGCTTTACGAGCAGATACAAGACACCGATGCGTACAAGGCTGTTACAGCGCCGACCGACATCGACACCCGCTACATTTTTGAGGATATCCTCACGGGTTGCGTCCCGACAAGCTGCGCGGGGAAAGCGGCGGGGATAAAAACGGACGTCATGGATACGCTGATAAACTGGGCGTCCATCCTTTACGGGCGCGACTTCCACGCCGAGGGCCGCAACGAGGCGCTGATCGATTTTAATCGATTTCTAAGTTAAGTAAGTGCTAAGTAACCGCTGATTACCTTGACGATTTCAAGCAGTTTTGCTTTGTCGTTTTCGGCGGTTTCGTCAATCACCATGTCGAGCAATTGAGTTAGTATCCTGCCCACTTGGGCACCCTCGGGCACGCCTGCAGCGATAAGGTCGCTTCCGTCTACTGCCAGGTCTTTGAGTGAAAAGCATTGCTGCTGTTCTATGATTTCGTCCAAAATCGGGATGATCTCGTCGAGAGCAGCGATTTTCTGTCTGCCGTGTTCCTCGGATTGCGCCATTGCGTCCGCTCTTTTGACTTGCAAAAGCTGCCGGAACCTTTTCTCTCTGAGCTTGTTTAGCCATCGTTTGATGAGTTTTCTTTCCGGCTTTATCTCTGAGTCATGGTACAACACCAGGCTCGTGACAGTATTTGAAGTTTCGTTGTCGTATTTCAGCCGTGAAAGAGTCTCTTTAGCAATATCAGCGCTCACTTGCGAATGCCCGTAAAAATGCCCCGTTGCGTCCTTTTCGGAGTAGCACAGCGGCTTGCCTATATCGTGAAAAAGCATGGCAAGCCTCAGCGCAGCGTCCTGTGGAGCGCTGTCTATGCTCACCATCGTATGTTCAAACACATCGTAGCAATGATAGGGATTGTTCTGGTTAAACCCGACTGTTTGTATGAGTTCGGGGATTATTTCTGCAACGACCGGTAAATAATCCGTGATTATCGTGCCGGCATTTGCTCCGGAAAGGAGCTTGTTGAGCTCTACCGCTATGCGTTCGACGGAAATGTTGCTGAGCAGTCCTTTGTTTCTTACCAGCGAATCGGAGGTGTCTTTATCAATAAAAAACCCCAGCGCAGACGCGAACCGAAGCGCGCGCATTATCCGCAGCGCATCCTCCCGGAGCCTCTTGTCGGCGTCGCCGACGCAGCGTATCACTTTTTTCTGTATGTCGCCCATCCCGTCAAAAAAGTCTGCCAGTCCTCTTTTGGGGCTATATGCCATTGCGTTTATCGTAAAATCCCTGCGCTGCAAGTCTTCTTTTAAGTTGCTTGAAAAGGTAACGCTATCCGGATGCCGGTTGTCAGAATATGTTCCGTCTGTTCTGTATGTTGTGATCTCAAACGGTTTATGGCTCAGCATCAGCGTTATTGTGCCATGCTTTAGTCCTGTTTTGATAATATGATGCCCCTCGAAGCACCTCATTGTCTGCTGCGGCACAGCGGATGTGCAAATATCCCAATCTCCCGGCTGCGCGCCCATGACAGAATCCCTGACGCATCCTCCGACGACATATGCGTCGAACCCTGCCGCTTCAAGCGTGTCTATGATATACCGGGCTTCGCCGGGAACTTCAATATTCACCGTATCCCGCCTTTCAAAGCTGCCGAATGTTATCCGCTATTTCCGCAAAACGCATGCTGTTTGAAGCTTTAACGAGCACATAGTCGCCTTTCTGCAGAGCTGAGGGCAAATGGGCGATCAATTCGTTGTTGGATAGAAAGTGCTTATGCGCTTTCCCGCCAGTGGAGGCGTAGCCGTCGCAAATAAACGCAGCGCTATCGCCGCAGCATATGAGACTGGCGACGCCGCTCTCAGCCGCGAAAGCTCCGATCCCGTAATGCAGCGCGTCTGACTGTTCGCCGAGATTGAGCATATCGCCAAGGATCGCGACATGGCGCCCCGGAAGCGCCGCCAGCGATTCAAGCGCGGCTCTCACAGAGTTGGGGTTCGCGTTATAACTGTCGTCGATAAGCGTGATAAAGCCTGTATCAGTCACGTTCGCTCTACCGTCGACTGGCGTGTAATCTCTGATCCCGCGGATTATTTCATCGGCTGTCATTCCCAGAGTATACCCCGCAGCAGCGCCGGACAGTGCAGCAGATACCAGATGTCTGCCATATGCCGGAATCGTTATAGAAAACCTGCCGATGCCGCTTACTATATCGCATATCACAGCGTCCGTACCTTCTGTCCGGACGTTTTCTGCGTGAAAGTCGTTGTTTTGACCAAGACCGTAAGTGACTTTGCGCACCTTTGGGTCGTAACCGCGCAGTAAATCGTCGTCACCGTTCATCACTGCGACGCCTTCAGATGTCATATACGCAAACACCTCGCTCTTTGCGCGCAGGACGCCGTCCAGATCGCCGAGCTCTTTGAGATGCGAATAGCCGATGTTTGTCATAATACAGATATCGGGGCGTACCATAGCGGCGAGGCGGCTCATCTCACCGAACTCGCTTATGCCCATTTCGATGACAGCCGCCTCATGGCTCTCGTCGAGCGACAGCAGGGTCAGCGGAACGCCGATTTCATTGTTGAGGTTCTCCGGCGTTTTCAGCACTTTGTACTTCGCGCCGAGTACTGCGGCGGCCATCTCCTTCGCGCTTGTCTTGCCGACGCTGCCCGTCACGCCAACGACCGGAATACTAAACTGCATTCTGTAATGCGTTCCAAGTGTTTTCAAGGCGGACAGCGTCGAGCCCACAAGCACATACGGGCCTATGGCGTCAGGAATATGCCGCTCTGCAAGGCAGCAGGCGGCTCCTGCCCCGTATGCGCTGTTCGCGAACGAATGGCCGTCCGCACGCTCGCCGCGGATGCACACGAACAAGTTGCCGGGCCTGACGTCGCGATTGTCGCGAACAGCCCCGGCAACATGTGTCTCGCGCGAGCTGTCGTTTCCGACATATTCCCCGCCCGTAACTTCAGCAATGATTTCCGGTGTTAGATACTTCATTAAATCCTTTTCTTAAAACTCAATACTCAAAACTAACCCCTAACCCCTAACCCCTAACCCCTGACTCCTGTTTGCATACAAACAAACTGATTACCCGCCATCCAGCTTAGGCACTACGAATATAGTCTCTCCGTCGCTCAGCTTCCACCCTTCTGCTTGTTCTGTCGGAACAGCAGTTCCGTTGACAACCACAACGCAGCTTTTGAAATCCACCTTCGCACGGGATTGATTGTACTTTTCAACAAGCTCCCCGAGCGACTGCCCATCACAAAACTCAAACTCAACGCCATTCAACAGTACCAACCGCTCCCACCTCCGCATCCTCCGTCCTCACTATCTCCTATTTCCTAACTCCTGTTATGTAGTGACTTTTGTCAATAGGCAAAATGTAACAATTATGCCTGTGCAATTTGACAAATCACCTGTATTCTTCGCTCTTCGGTATTATCTGAGGATGATTTTGAAGGGCTATAAGATTAAACAGTTCTCCGGCATTGGCCACTCTGTTATACGCGGATTGGATACCGCAGATCAATGGTCCTCCGTGAGCTCTATCAATCTAGCAGCGTGAATCATGATTTTTCATGTCAACATAGGAGCTTCGTAGATAGCTGATCCTTCAAGTGTATCCTTAGCCCCTCAAAACCATCCTCAGTCAAGCATGTGGTCTAATATTTCCAGTTAACGCGTTTTATCGTTTTTTGAACTCTGCTTGGGGTCTCCTTGTCAAGGGGAGGGTGGAGATTTGCGTCTCACGCAGCAAATACTACCCGACCTTGACAACAGTACGCTTGAAATAATTTGCTGCGGTCTTTCGACACTCCGTGGCGGAAGACCTTAGTTGCCATTCTTCCCGCCGTCATGCAACATTATCCGTCATCATGCCCCATATGAAGCAGGCCAGTTCCCGCGCTACGGCGGTGACAGCGATATTCCGTTTGGAATGAAACATGATCCTGTAGCATTTTCGCTTCAACCTCTCATTCGCCCTGTCCGCGTATGCGATTATCTTCGGTTCATTCCCCGCTTGCCTGTCCTTCAGCGCCTTGCCTTTTGCCCCGACAGCTCCACGGCTGTAACTCTGTGCCGCCTCGACCAGCAACGACCGTATGTGCGAGTTGCCCGCCTTCGTTATACCGGTTCTTCGTATTGAGTCACCGCTGGAATCCTCCCCTGGTACTAGCCCCAGATACGAGGCATAATGCTGTGCTGACGGGAATCGGGCGAAGTCCCCGGTTTCTACAATCGTAGCCAGCGCCGTGTGCGCCTTGACGCCGATAAAGCATGAGAGTTTTTTGACCTTATCATCATATCTTTCCGTGTGGGCCAATTCCACAATTCGCTTGTCGAACCTCTCCACCTTGTCCATTGCCTGGTGGAAGAGCGCGAGATATTCTTGAAATGTTTCGTTTAGCACCGCGTCACCGAAATCCAGTTTTCCCAGCCAAGCCATGTGCTTCAGCGTCCAGTAGTTCTTGCCCTCGGTGAACCGGCGGCCATGTCGCGTACAAAATGACAGGAGCTGTTGCTTAATCCGCTTGAGCGTGTCCTTCTCGTCGTCGCGCATCCTTATGTACTCCTTGACGGCAACGTCCTCGGCGGTGGGGACGTATACGGCGCGGTACGTGTTGTACGCGAGGCACTTTGCTATGTTGCTTGCATCCCGTTTGTCCGTTTTTATACCTTTTTTCTTCGTCGTTGCCATAGTTGTAGGTGCCAGGATTACGTTGTCGATGCCGTGTGCAGTTAGCTGGTTGTGGAGCGAGTATCCCAAGTATCCGGCCTCATATCCGCATTGGAAATTGCAATCTCCGCCGAGATTTCTGCCAATCTGGTCCAGATACTTTATGATATTTCTGTAGTCCGGATCAAGCGTTGCTGTTGCAAATATTTTGTCTGTTGTGACGCTATAGCAGCAAAGGGTGTAGTTTGTGGTATGGACATCCATTCCTACGTAGATTATACTGGTCATTGTAGTGGCCTCCTTTTGTATGTGGTAATCCCTGTTACCTTTATTTTACGATTTTAGTATACAGGTAAATCCACGCTTTACAACCGTGCGGTCACTACATATTATCTAGTTCCTACGCGCCTACTGGCGCGTTGCCCCTAGATATGCATCCCTTATGTTCGCTGAAAAATACAGCGAGCCGATAGCGCAGACGATTCCTGCCGGGCCCGCTATGCTTATCGCCTGAGCTACGCCGCTCTCCATCGTCTCACCCGTATAGACCGCAACGCCGTAGCGTGAGAGCTTTTCAGCCAGCTCCGCAGCCGCCATAGCCCGGTAATAATCAGGCTTGACAGCAATCAGCGACGACGCGAGCGGAGCAATATGCCGAATCATCGAATCGACGTCCTTATCAGCCATCACGCCCACGACAAAAGTGATTTTACTGTCCGTGAAATAGCGGCGCAAGCTGGCCGCGGTCGCCTCGACGCCCTGAGGATTGTGCGAACCGTCGAGAATAAAAACCGGATCGCGCCCGAGGACCTCGAATCTGCCCGGCCACCTCACTTGCGCGATACCGCCGACTATGTCGCCGTCTCCGATTTTGTAACCCTTGCCGCGCAGCACTTCGAGCGCGGTTATCGCTGTCGCCGCGTTTTTCGGTTGGTACACGCCAAGCAGCGGTATAGCCAAGCTGCCATAAGGCGCAAACTGCATTTCAATGCCGCCGAGCGAAAAGCGCTCGTTCGATATGCGCGAGTAGTCCGCCCTGTGCAGCACCGCTCCGACTGCTGCGCATTTGCTTTCCAACACGCTTTCCACCTCCGGCTCGCCTCCGTATATGACCACATCGCCGCCGCTTTTGATTATCCCCGCTTTAGCGCCCGCAATATCTACAAGCGTCGGGCCCAGCTCTGCCACATGGTCGAACCCGATAGCGGTAATAACTGCAACGTCCGGCGTTTCAATGACATTTGTCGAGTCCAGTTCCCCGCCCATGCCGACTTCCAGCACTACGACGTCGCAGCCTTTGTGCTTGAAATGCTTCATAGCGAGCGCGGTGATCAGCTCAAACTCCGTCGGGGCCTCCTCCATCGCGTCGGCGATCGGGCGTATCTCCTGCGTCAGGCGCACGAGCTCGTCATCCGTGATATGCTCGCTGTCGACTTGCATCCGCTCATTGAAGCGTAAAATGAAAGGCGAAATGTAAAGCCCCGTCCTGTATCCCGCTTTTTGCAGCACCGCGGCGATGTACGATGCTGTCGAGCCCTTGCCGTTAGTTCCTGCGATGTGCACGAAGTTCAAGGACTTTTCCGGGTTTCCCAATGCCGCAAGCAGCGCCTGCGTACGCTCGAGTCCGGGCTTGACCCCCTGCCATTTGACATTGTGTATGTATGCCAGCGCTTGTTCGTAATCCAATTCTTACTCCTTTAACAAATACTGAACAAATCCCACCATCATCTTTACATCGTCTCTTTCCGCCCTATCTTGCGTCTTTTTCGGTTAAATACTC
>Ga0082212_10003124_pt1 | contig 23646 bp, 21 predicted proteins | sample TergutNt197P3_FD_71548 | JGI IMG/M metagenome (GOLD analysis project Ga0082212, IMG submission 71548) | Neocapritermes taracua P3 segment gut microbial communities from Petit-Saut dam, French Guiana - Nt197 P3 | ecosystem: Host-associated > Arthropoda: Insects > Digestive system > Gut ... | reverse complement strand
CCATTTGCTAGGCAAATGGATACCGAGAGAGTTTTTTCAAACACGAGCAAAGCCCGTATTTTCAAAAACTTGCGGGTGCCGCTTTCGCGTCACCTAATACCGAGGTGCAATCTTTTGATTGCGACTCGGTATCAGTGCCCAACAGGAGATTTGATGAAGCGAGATTACTACGAGGCTCTTGGCGTTTCCAAGAATTCCAGTTTGGATGAGATAAAAAAAGCCTATCGCAAATTAGCCATGCAGTACCACCCAGACCAGAATCCTGGAAACAAGGAGGCAGAAGAGCTGTTTAAGGAAGCAGCCGAAGCCTACAGCGTATTGTCTGATGCAGAAAAACGCCGCAATTATGACCAGTTTGGCCATGCAGGCATGGGAGGCGGTGGATTCCAGTTTGACCCCAGCCAATTTGCCGATTTTCAGGATCTATTTGGAGGCGATCTATTTGGCAACCTGTTTGGTGGGCTTTTCGGAGATGTCTTCGGTAACCGAAGACGCTACCATGATGGGCGTGAACGTGGATCTGACTTACAAATAGAGTTAAAAATCTCCTTCAAAGATTCTGTATTTGGCGTGGAGGAGAAAGAAGTTGAGATTCCTCGCCTTGAGGCATGTAGTTCTTGTCACGGAAGCGGATGTGCTTCTGGGACACACCCCACAGTATGCCCCCAATGCAACGGAGCAGGGCAAATTGCTATGCGCCAGGGTTTTTTACAAATGGCTGTACCATGTCCCCGCTGTCAGGGTAAACGTAAAGTGATCCTTAGCCCCTGCTCGGATTGCCAGGGTGGTGGCAGATTGCAAAAAAAAGCCAAGGTGAGATTCAGAATACCTCCTGGGATAGACCACGGCCAGCGGCTTCGCCTGCCCGGCGAGGGAATGGGGGGGCAAGGCGGGGGCGGAAATGGAGATCTATACATCGCCTTTATTGTAGAAAAGGACTCTCTGTACAAAAGAGACGGATCAGATTTGCACCGTGTCTTGGATGTTCCCTGGCCATTGCTTGTGTTGGGGGGCAACATATGTGTTGATACCCTTTATGGCAAGGAGACGCTGAGGATTTCTCCAGGTACCCAAGGCAACCAAAGGATGAAAATTGCGAATGCCGGGGTGCCGAAGTTAAAGGGTAGCGGACGAGGAGACCTATTTCTGCACATTTCTGTAAATGTGCCCAAGAAATTGACAGACGAGCAAGAGGCGTGCGTTAAGCAGTTGTTGGCAACTATGTTGCCTGAGGACGACGACATCAAAGATGAGAATGGAGGCTTTTTTTCCAAACTACTTGGCAACGACAAATCAAATAAAAAAAAGAAAAAGAGGTAGAGGCACTTTTTTTTGTTATCATAGGAATCTTTCGGGGCGTGGCGCAGCCTGGTAGCGCATCTGCTTTGGGAGCAGAGGGTCGAAGGTTCAAATCCTTTCGCCCCGACCAACAATATCGAGTCGCATTTTGACACAGGTGCTTATTACAGCCAAAAACATTCGAGTATGCTACGGTGCAAAGGTCGCGCTGGATTGCTTTGATTTTGAAATGGTACCTGGCGAAATTTCGGCCATTTTAGGGCCAAACGGGTCGGGGAAGACTACCTTTTTCAGACTCCTGTTAGGGCTTTTAAAACAACGAAAAGGAGATGTTGAAGTATTCGGCACCCAACCAGGGAGCCGGCATAGCCTGGCAAAAATCGGGGCTACCATTGAAACGCCATCCCTCTATGGCCACCTCTCTGCCTTGGAAAATATCCAAGTGACGGCACACCTCAAGGCAAAGGAACCAGACAACAAGGCAATAAGAGAACTCATAGAGGAAGTTGGCCTCAGCGATGCAGGAAAGTTGCCCGCTTCCAAATATTCATTGGGCATGCGTCAGCGGCTCGCCCTTGCACAGGCCCTCATTGGAGAGCCAGAATTGTTGATTTTGGACGAACCAGCCAATGGCCTCGACCCTGTGGGCATCCGCTGGTTCAGAGAATGGGCGGTGAATGCCCCCACCACCAGAAATCTGAGTATTCTTTTTTCTAGCCACATACTAAACGAAGTAGCCCAGATAGCGCAAAAGGTGGTGCTTTTGAAAGAAGGAAAGATAAAATTTTCAGGTGCCCTGGAGCAACTGAAAGGGGATAGCTCCCACAAAATTCGCATTAAAACAGCTGATGCCGAAAGAGCCAGGGCATTTTTGCAATCCAGAGGCTACAGCGTTACAGGGGCTCAGGACGTGATGTTATTGGATAGCCCCGCTGAACATAGGCCAGAAATAGCTCGGCTGCTGGTTCAGGAGGGCCATGACCTGCTGGAATGTGTCAGCCAGGAGACTACACTGGAAGAACATTATCTCTCGATTATGGGAAAAGCAGATGAATAGCTTCGTCCATGCAATAAAGGCTGAATTGCTCAAAGGGCGCCGCACGTTCTTACGCTACAGCCCGATAGTAGTTCCATTTGCAACGGTGCTAATTCTGTTACCTGTCGGATTGCAGGACATCTCTCACAATACATCAAACAGTGCAGTTGGCATCGGAGTATTTAACTTTTACTTTCTTGTCTGGCTGTTCTTTATGATGCCAATGTATTCGCTATTGGTCGCAATACTCAACTACTCCTCTGAACATGTGCAAGGGTTATGGAAACACATCAACACACAGCCGGTTTCTGGCACCATGCAGGTTTTGGCAAAACATTTCTATGCTTGGTGCTATTTGATAGCAGCGACAACGGCACTTTCGGTAATGCTCTTAATCGTCCTGCTAATTGCAAAGCTATTTTTCGGTGTCACCATCGGACTTGCAGACGTTGATTTCTGGCGAATAATTGCCCTATTCAACATATTTTCTATAGTTGGGGGAATAGCCATCATAACGCTTCTCTGCGTGTTGACATGCAGGGTGGCCAGTTTTACCCTTCCTGCGATGGTCGGGTTTTTTGGGGTTTTGCTCCCGATATTTGCCAGTGCCGATAGCAAGGGTGCCCCATTTATACCCTGGACATTAGGCAAGGTTTTGCTCGACCCCGTATTTAAAGAAACCATGTTAGGGGCAGGCGTATCTCCTGTTCAGTATTGGTGGGTGATTGTCCCAGCCGTTCAAGTGGTCTTATTATTGTGCGCACATTCGTACATACAAAAGAAAAAGCCGCAATATTAATCAGCATATCGAGCTATTTGGCCCTAGCTTCCCACCACTTAAGCCCCTTCTCTATATCCTCAGCAATTTTGCACTTCAATGCTTCAGTGCAGTCAAATTTTTCTTCGCCCCTGATCCGGTGTAAGAAATCTAACTCGATCCTTTTGCCGTAGAGGTCTATGTCCATTCCAGGCAAATGGGTTTCGATAGTTAAGCACTGGCTCCCAAAGGTAGGCTTAATGCCGATGTTGGTGAGTCCGGGGGCTGGCTCCTCCAAATGGCTCTGGCAGTGCACTTTTGTTAGGTATACTCCAGCGGCGGGATGATATTCCTGCTCCCATTTAAGATTTGCCGTAGGGAAGCCGAGGCTCCTGCCTCGCCTGTCTCCCTCAACAATCGCTCCTGTCAGCCTGAAAGGTGCTCCAAGTAGCGCGGAAGCCATATCAACATTGCCATCAGCCAGTAGCTGTCTGATTCTGCTACTGCTCAACGCTCCACCGTCAGGCGCTGCATAGGCATGGGCATGGACTTGGCACCCAATGCTATTGCCCCAGGTTTGCAGAGTGGAAATGTCTCCAGCGCGGTTCCGTCCGAAGCGAAATGCTTGTCCGACGTGCAATTCAACGGGGCATATTTTTTTTCTCAGTTCGCTCAAAAAGGCATCTGGGGCCAGTTCGGAAAATTCACGGCTAAATGGAATGATCCAAACACCTTCCACGCCCAGACTCTCCATTACACTCAATTTTTGCGGCAGGGTCATCAACAGGCACGAATGAGGGCCAGGCGAAAGAATTTTGCCTGGGTGGGGGTCAAATGTTATAAGGATTGAAGGTATGTCCCTGTCTTTCGCAGAGTTTACTGCCTCAGTTATCAAACGCCTGTGACCGGCGTGTACCCCGTCAAAATTACCAAGAGTGGCCACCACCGGGCCGTCATGGAGTTTTTTATCAAAAGAATTATTTTTTGTCTGCCACAACTGCATCAGCAATCTTTTTCAACATGTCTGGTTGATACCAGGCTAATTACTACAGATGTCACAAGCACAATAAAGATGAAAGCCAGGCTGGTGAAGATCATAGTGCCGTCGGTAATCCCAAAACGTGCTTTGAGGATATGAGCCAAACACATCTTGAGGCCCACAAAGGTGAGGATTATGGCTAGGCCAGTCCCAAGGTAGTGGAACCTGTCCATCATCTTGGCCAGCAGGAAGTAAAGGCTCCGCAGGCCCAGGATTGCAAAAATATTGCTTGTAAAGACAACAAAGGTATCCCTTGTAATGGCAAGTATTGCGGGAATGGAGTCAACCGCAAAAACCAAGTCCGTGACCTCAATTACCAGAAGAACCAGCAACATTGGCGTGGCAAACAGCTTGCCATTTTTTTTGGAAAAAAAATGTTGATGGCCGCCTTCTGGGTCAAATGGGACTATTTTGCGAAAAACATGCACGATTGGACTTTCTGAGGGATTTGTTTTTTCTTTTTCTTTTGCAAAAAAAATCTTCAGGCCAGTCCAAATCAAAAAGGCTCCAAAAATGTATATCATCCATTCAAAGTGATTTAGCAGGGCTGTCCCGCCCAGGATCATTAAGGCTCTAAAGATCAACGCGCCCAGGATGCCCCAGTATAAAATGCGGTGCTGATTTTTGATTTCCACCGCAAATGCCTGAAAAACCAGTACAAACACAAAGAGATTGTCAACGCTCAGGCTCTTTTCTAGCACATAGCCGGTAAACCATTCAATGCCCCTGAAAGATCCCATGAAAGACCAAACGGCTACATTGAAAGCCAATGCCAAGCCAACCCAAACGCAACTCCATATTGCCGCCTCCTTGAATGAGGGCGCATGGATTTTTCTGTTAAAAACTCCTAAATCCAGGGCAAGCATGAAAATGACAAGTCCCAAAAAGCCAAACCAAGCCCAAGGCGGGGCAGATTTTAGCAACATTTCTACCAACATGTCCTCCGTGCTAAATAGCTGTTTTCGCTTTTTTTGTCCGCTTTCGGCGGTCAGAGCCCGCCTACAAACAATATACGGCCAAGATTTGCATGAAATTCCTGGCACGGCAGTTCGACTATAATCAGTTGGACTGCTATTGACAGTTTAGCCTTGCTATGGGTCAGAACAGATAATTTTTGAGGTTCTTCGCAACGAAATGAATGCTCATAACTAAGAGTCTGGAACTGATACCGAGTCGCAATCAAAAGATTGCACCTCGGTATCAGGTGACGCGAAGGCGGCACCCGCAAGTTTTTGAAAATACGGGCTTTGCTCGTGTTTGAAAAAACTTTGGCGTTTCGCGTTCAAGGCATTTTGAACGCAACTTGGTATGAGAAAAGGGGTATGATTCAAACAGGAAGGTGTGTGCTACATGGCCGATTCTCAATATAACTTTCCATTCAGGCATTTGCTTGGCATAGAGCAATTGTGTAGCCAGGACATTGCGGCAATCTTGAATCAGGCAAAGGTCTTTGAGGAAGTTTGCGAAAACCGCGATGCTAAAATTATTCCGGCTCTTCAGAAAAAAATTGTGGTAAACCTTTTTTTTGAAAACAGCACCAGAACCCGCAATAGCTTTGAAATTGCAGAAAGGCGGCTGTCTGCCAATGTCCTAAATTTTGACGCGGCCTCCAGTTCTCTCAGCAAGGGCGAGACGCTCATCGACACAGCAACAAATCTGGAAGCGATGCATCCTGATATTATCGTTATGCGCCATAGTGCGCCAGGGGCGCATGTTTTTATGGCCCGCCACGTCAGAGCAAGCATTGTCAACGCAGGTGATGGCGCGCACGAGCACCCCACTCAGGCTCTTTTGGATGCCTATACCATGAGGGAAAGATTTGGCAGGCTGGATGGACTTAAGGTTGCCATAGTGGGTGACATCCGCAACAGTCGTGTTGTACGGTCTAATCTCTGGCTGTTGACCAAGATGGGGGCAAGCGTAACCCTGGTAGGCCCCCCGACCCTCATACCGACAGAGATAAAGGAAACTTGGCCAGATGCAAAACTGAGCCATGACTTCGATGAAATAATACCTGGCATGGATGCGCTGATGATGCTCAGGTGCCAGTTCGAGCGCGGCACAGGCACCTACATTCCAAGCCAGGGCGAATATGCCAGGCACTATCAGCTAAATGCTTCAAGGATGGAGAAGGCAAAAAAGGATATTGCAGTGCTCCATCCAGGCCCGCTCAACCGAGGCGTGGAAATCACCAGCGAAGTTGCAGATGGGCCAAACAGCCTGATACTTAAGCAGGTCACGAATGGAGTGCCAGTTAGGATGGCAGTGCTCTATATGCTGTCAACAAGGGCCAATGATTATGAGCAGGCTAGTCCGACAAATTGTTGTTGCTTGCAAAACAAAAAATGCCAGGAATGATCCCGGCATCTTAGGAAGAGTAATTGCTTAATCCCCCACAATTGCTTCTGAGGGACAGGCCGAGACGCAGGCACCACAATCAATGCAGGCATCGGCGTCGATGGTGTAGTGTGGACTTCCTTCTTTGATGGCTTCCGTTGGACACTCAGACATACAGGTGCCGCAGGCGGTGCAAGAATCGGTAATTTTGTGAGCCATAAGGTTCCTCCGTCAATGGCAGTTTTAAAAATAAAGGACAAAATAAAAGAAATTCCATCCTGTACCAATAAAAGTTTAACATTAGATTCAGATGGAGAAAAAAATGATAAAAGGGCCAGTTGTATTACTGATACTTGATGGGGTTGGCGACGGCCCCAGAAATTCTTTCGATGCCACCTTTGTGGCAGGGATGCCGCACCTGAATAATTTGCGGCGACGGTACGCATCAACCCAATTGATGACTAGCGAAGAAGCTGTGGGCCTGCCAGAGGGCCAATTTGGCAATTCAGAGGTAGGGCATACAAATCTGGGTGCTGGAAGGGTGGTCTGGCAGGAATTGACCCGCATAGACGCCGCCATCAAAAAAGGGGCGTTCAGGCAAAATGAAGCTATGGCTACGCTCATTTCTGAAGTGAAGGCCAAAAAGACAAGGCTTCATTTGATGGGGCTCGTGAGCCCTGGGGGAGTCCACAGCCACCAAAACCATTTAGTTGCGCTCGCCCAGTGGGCCGGGGCCGAGGATGTTCCTACAACGATCCATGCGTACTTGGATGGGAGGGATACACCCCAGAAGAGCGCAGACGGATACCTCGCCTGGTTGGAAGACGAGCTAAAGGCAATTCCGCAGGTCAATATTGGGTCTATTTGCGGACGCTATTGGGCTATGGATAGAGACAAGAGGTGGGACAGGGTGGAAAAAGCGTGGAACATGCTTGTTGAGGGCCTGCCAGAATATACTAGCGACACATCGGCAAACGCAATCGATGCAGCCTATGGGCGTCATGAAACCGACGAATTTGTAGCCCCCACTGCCACAAAAGACTTCCACCCCATCTCTGACGGAGACGGAATTATTTTCTTTAATTTTAGGGCAGACCGTGGGCGACAGCTCAGCCATGCCCTCGTCGACCCCCTCTTTGATGGATTCAGCCCTAAGCATCGACCCACAGTAAAGCTGGTCACATTCACGCAATACGACGCAGAGCTGAGTCCCTATCTCTCCGTTGCATATCCCCCTCAGAACCTGACCAAAATCTTTGGCGAACTGATAAGCGAAAAAGGGCTAAAGCAGTTCCGCACGGCAGAAACAGAAAAGTATGCCCACGTGACCTTTTTCTTCAACGGCGGCAGAGAGGAACCTTTCCCTGGCGAAGATCGGCTCCTTGTGGACAGTCCCAAAGTGGCCACATATGATTTGATGCCGGAAATGAGTTGCCACCAAGTTGTCAGAGGGCTTGTTGAAGCAATTAAGTCCGATAAGTACAACGTAATAATTTGCAATTTGGCAAATGGTGATATGGTTGGCCATACAGGTGTGTTGGACGCCGCAGTGACCGCCTGCACTGTAGTGGACGACTCCCTTAGAAAGGTTGCCGAAGCTGTCCTTGAAAAAGATGGGGCTCTGATTGTTACTTCCGACCATGGAAATTCGGAATGTATGTTGGATGAAGAGGGACATCCTCACACTGCCCACACCATGAACTTAGTCCCTTGCGCCATAGTCGCTAACGGCTTTGAAAAGAAACCCCTCAGGCAGGGCGGGGCTCTGTGCGATGTCGCGCCGACATTGCTAAAATTATTGGGCATAGGCCAGCCAAGTGAAATGGAAGGAGCAAGCCTTTTTTAAGTAAACTTTTTCTTCAAAAGTCGGACTAATACTCTAATTGACTGTTCCAAAAGGAGGGACTTATGAAAGCAATCTATGCACTTTGCCTAATCGCCGCTTTTTCTGTAGCTGGCGTGGCTCAGGAGCGCCAGGGTGGAGGCCGCCAGATGACCCCATATGACGCATCCAAGGAAGAAACGATAAAGGCAAAAGTGACCAACGTTGCAGAGCAGACTCGTGGGCCGATGTCAATCGTCACGCTTAGGGTCACTGTTGACGGAAAAGAATTTCTGGTTTCCACGGCATCCGCTGACTTCCTGAAAGAAAAGGGCTTCAGCTTTGCCAAGGACGACGAAGTTACCATAAAGGGTGTCAAGCAGGATGCCCCCCAAGGCGGGACAATGATCCGCGCCCGTGAAATTACTAAAGGCGAAAAGGCACTGGAACTCCTCGACAAAGAGGGCCGTCCTGTCTGGAGACCCGCAGGTGGGCCCGGAGGCGGCGGAGGAAATCGCTAATTTTTGTCGATTATACACAAAAAAACCCGCAAATGCGGGTTTTTTTGTGTATAATATAAAATCATTTTAGTTTTTTGCCAAAATCGTCAGGAGGAATTTCCAAAAATTGGCAACCGATGGAATGCTCACGTGTTCTTCAGGAGTGTGGACATCCCACATGTCCGGCCCGATTGAGACCATTTGCATGCCAGGATACTTTTCGCCAATGATTCCGCACTCCAGGCCAGCGTGTATGGCAACTATCTCCATATCTTTGCCAAAAGCCTCTTTGTGGACACCATTAATTAATTTTACCAAGTCGCTGTCCGGTTCCGGCTTCCAGCCTGGGTAGCCGCCGATATGCACCGCCTTAAAGCCACCGAGGGCGCAATGGGCGGTAACTCGGTCAACAACAGTCATTTTGGATGCGTCGATTGAGGAGCGGTGCAACATATAGAAGCTGACAACATCATCCTGGGTATCTAAAACACCCAGATTAGTGCTCGTCTGCACCAGTCCGGCAATGTCTGGGTTCATGGCCACAACGCCATGGATCATAGTAAATAGAGTATTAACGATTGCGGTAGCATCATTGTCGGCAATCACTTTTGAAGGCAGGTCAACAGGCTCGAGGGCAATGCGAAGGTCTGGATCAAATTTGCCAATAGCCTGCTTGGTTTCTGCTTCCACTGCGGCCGCGATTGACTTAGCCTTGGCCTCGTCCTGGACTGCCAAAATGGCATTGGCTTCGCGTGGTATGGCGTTTCGCTTGTTGCCGCCCTTGAGGCTGGATATGCCAATCTTGGTATCCTTTTGCAGTGCATAGAGCGTCCTGGCTAATATCCTTATGGCGTTTCCGCGGCAATTATTTATGTCAATACCACTGTGACCGCCCTTTAAGCCAGAGACTTTAAGGCGGAAGCCCTTGCTACCCGCCGACGGGGCCACAAGGGCCACCTTTTTGCTTGCTTCGGTGTCAATGCCGCCAGCGCATCCAATGGTCAGGAAGCCCTCTTCTTCACTGTCCAGATTGAGAAAATATTTGCCCGTGAGTATGCCGCCCTTAAAGAAATTGGCGCCGTTAAGCCCCATTTCTTCGTCAATGGTGACAAGCACTTCTATTTGAGGGTGCTTGAGGTCTTTGGAGGCCAGGACGGCCAGCCCCGCACAGACTCCCACGCCGTTGTCCGCGCCCAGCGTAGTTCCGACGGCATAGAGATGGTCGCCTTTTATTTGGAGCTTGATGGGGTCTTTTTCAAAGTCATGGGCCGTGTCTTCATTCTTTTCACATACCATGTCCACATGAGCCTGGAGGATAAAACCAGGAAGATTTTCGTAGCCAGGCGTTGCGGGCTTGCGGATGACCACGTTGCCAACTTCGTCCTGGATAGTCTCTAACCCCAGAGCGCGGCCCTGCTCGGCGACCCAATTTGCCGCGGCGGCCTCTTTTTTTGAACCATGGGGGATCTTGCACAGCTCAAGGAAGTAATTCCAGAGCAGTTTAGTCTCGGGATTCTGAAGCAATGCATCCATGGTTTTCTCCTATAGTTTGGGTGCCTATTCTGATTATTGAATGAGTCATACCAAGTTGCAACCAGTATAGCAATTCGCGATTTTGTTGCTTGCTCAATTGAATGCAACTCTGCATGAATCGCAGTTTCTGATGATAGGCTACTAAGGTGGACATCAAGATTGAATTGGATGAAAAATGCGACCGCTTGGACAGGCTTTTGGCCCGGTTGCGCCCCGAAGTGCCGCGGAGCCGCTGGGAGTCATGGATAAGGGCAGGGAGAGTTTTTATTAACGGCTCAGCTGCTACAAAAACTGGCCAGAGGCTGAAAGCTGGAGACCTGCTTGAAACCGAGCTACCGGAGGTAGCGCCGCCCGCCGCGCACCTTATCTCTGAGCCGATTGACTTGCCGACTCTATTTGAAGATAGTCGCATGTGGATCATAAATAAGCCAATGGGCATGGTAGTCCATCCTGGCCCAGGGCACCCATCAGGTACTGTCCTCAATGCCCTACTGGCAAGAATTGGCTCAGAATTTCAGTCTGCGTATGGGCAGGCAGAGGGCGATTATCCTGTCGATGAAGATGATGAAACTAGCCGAGCCTGGCCCGGCCTTGTACATCGCCTTGACAGATATACCTCTGGCTGCATGGCTATGGCAAAGGATGAAAATGCTAAAACATGCTTGCAGGCTCAGTTTAAGGCCCGCACTGTCGAAAAGAATTACTTGGCGATAGCCCGCCAGTGCCGTAAGTTGCCTGAGATTGGGAGCCTGATGATTGATCAACCCATTGCCCGGCATCGCCTAGACCGTACCAAAATGACCATCCAGTCAAAGGGAAAACCAGCTCAAACAAGGATAAAGGTCTTGGGCAAAAATATGGGGCTTGCCCTAGTATCCTGCGACATTCTCACGGGCAGAACTCACCAGATCCGCGTCCATCTCGCTAGCCTGGGTGCCCCCCTCCTTGGCGACCCCCTGTATGGCGGGGCAACTGCATGGCAAGACTCTGGGGGCAACTCCATCGCCTGCCCCTATCCTGCCCTCCACGCATGGAAGCTATCCTTGGATCATCCCAATGGCGAGAGGGTCAGCGTTACGGCAGGACTGCCTGATGTCTTTGAGAGCTATTTGGCCGCCTTTGGCCTTCCGGTTATCTAATACCCGATCTTGGGCCTAATATTTTTGATAAGCATTGCATCTCCATAGCTAAAAAAGCGATATTTTTCTTGGATTGCAGTTTTGTAGGCGCGTTGGGCCAATTCTATGCCTAGCAGGGCACAAACAAGCGCAAATAAGGTGCTTTCTGGTAGATGAAAATTTGTCAGCAGATGATCGGCGGTATTAGTTTTATGTCCAGGGTAAATAAATAGCTTTGTTGAGCCATACTGTTTTAGGCTCGTTCCATTCCATGCCGACTCAATAGCTCGTAGAGATGTGGTGCCTATGGCAAGCAAGTCCCTTGATCTGCCCAGAAGGACGTCTTTCAACTCAAGGGCAGTTTCGTCTGGTATTTCAAAGCTTTCCTCGTGCATGGCGTGGTCTTCTATGTCTGTGGCAGTCATTGGGCGAAAAGTCCCCAGACCCACATGGAGGCGTAAGGGCCGCCACAGACAGCCTTTTTGTTCCAACATGCTTATCAGCTCTGGCGTAAAATGAAGTCCGGCAGTTGGGGCGGCCACAGCCTCTCCCTCATTGGAGTGGAAAGTGGTCTGGTAGCGGTCATCGTCTTCAGCACATGCAGGACGGTGAATGTATGGCGGGAGTGGCAAACGCCCGATAGCATCAACCGCCTCCCAGTCAAAGAAGTTGTTGCCGGATAATTGGATTATCCGTAAGCCTTCACCTAACTCAGTTTCAATCGTCAGTGTAGCCAATATGGTATTGTTGTGGGGATCGGTGACGCTGGCAATTTTTCCTTGCCTTAATTTGGCCCCTGGCCGCACTATTGCCTCGAAGCGCCCATTGCCAAGTGATTTGAGCAACAACGCCTCGCCTTTGCCGCCGCCAGAACGCAATAATCGTAATCTTGCGTGACGAACCTTGACATCATTTGGAACGCATAGCGTTTCGTCCGGCACCCATTCGGGCAATCGCTTGATATCGGAATGGCACAATTCCCCGCTTTTTGCGTTGACTACCAATAGCCTTGCCCCATCTCGCTCCCTGGTGGGGCGTTGGGCGATCAACTCCTCAGGGAGGTCAAAGATGAATAGGCTACGTTTCATTTGATGGACTGATCATAATTTGGGAACATGACACTAGCACCTAGTAACGCTTTAGATGTTTGCTTAACGGCGTAGCAAGTCCGCCTTACAAGCATCTAGCGGTCGTGATTTGCAGGCAAATCCAGACCTAGTGCAACTGTTGTATAAGCGGCGCAACCAACTCCACCTGTCCAAAGGGCGCACTTAGTTGCAGGCCTTGAACCCTGGGGCGCACGGCATCGAGTATCTCATGGACAATTTCCATGCCCTCCTTCAACTGGTCTTCTGCCGTTACCCTGCTGGCCATGCGCTCTAAGACAGTCTTGGGCACATTTACGCCAGGAATTTCTGAAGCCATAAATTGGGCGTTGCGGAGGCTCTTCAAGGGCCACAGCCCTGCCAAGACAGGCAATTCGAAGGCCTGGGCAAAGTCCAGGAATCGGAAAAGGCTCTCCGCATCAAACACTGGCTGGGTAACCACCCATTCGGCACCGGATTCTGCCTTGCGGCGGAACCGCTCCCATTCCCTGTCCCGATCAGGCGCGTCTGGATTTGCGCCCACCCCGATGCTAAACTTTGTCGGCGTACCAATGTTGTTGCTACCAATATCCAGTCCATGGTTCAACTGATGCAAAATACCAACCAGACCAATGGAGTCCACGTCAAATACGGCGGTAGCTTTAGGATATGGCCCTAACTTTGGGGGATCGCCCGTGATGGCCAGGATATTGCAAATATCCAGGGCCGCTGCGCCCAGCAGGTCTGCCTGAATGCCAAGCAAGTTGCGATCCCTGCAGGCGTAGTGAAGGACTGTCTCGATTCCTATCCGATGCTGTATCAGTAATGCCGTTGACAGGGCCGAAAGGCGTGCCATGGCGCGAGGGCCGTCTGGAATGTTGATGCTGTCAGCACCTAATTCTTTGATCTGTAGTGCCTTCTGGAGCATCCTCTCCATATCCAGACCCTTGGGTGGTACTAGCTCAACAGAGATTACAAACTCTCCCTCTGCGAGCTTGGAGCTAAGGTGGCTACGCTCGGCAAAGGGTGTCGGGGTGACGGAGTTCTTCTCCCCTATCGCTGTTTGCCCGACTAGACTATTCTGAAATGCGCTTTCCTGACGTATCGCCATGTACATGGCCCTGGTATGGGCACTGCTGGTACCTGCACACCCGCCAATCGCGCAAGCTCCCATAAGTAGTGCCTGACGAGCAAATTCGCCAAGATACTCTGGGCTGGCCATGTAGAGTAGCCTGCCATCGACCACCCTTGGAAGCCCAGCATTCGGCTGCAACAGGATTGGAGTGTCCAATGGCTCCTTTGACTCTTTTACACACTTTAGCAAATCTAGCAGGGAAGTAGGGCCCTGGCCTTCGGAGAAGCCAACCATACTCGCACCTGCTTCGCACAATTTGGCCAAAAACCATTCAGGGCGAACCCCAAAGGCCCCAAGACCATTTTCGTCCGGACTCATGAGAGCCACTATTGGTAGATCAGAAATTTCCCTCGCGGATTCCATTGCGATTAGGGCTTCGTGGAGGTCTTTGAAAGATTCGATCACAAATAGGTCAACGCCGCCCTCCATAAGGGCTACCGCTTGTTCTCTGAAGGATTCCCTCGCCAATTCCAAGCGGGTGGGTCCATATGGCTCCAGCGCCAGGCCCAAGGGCCCAATACAGCCGGCCACATAGACAGGACGGGATGCCGCATTTTCAATAATGGCTCGGCGGGCCAACCTGGCTCCGGATGTATTTATTTCTGCCACCTGCTCGGAATGGCCGAAGCTCGCCAGTTTATGCTTATTTGCGGCCCATGTATTGGTAGTGAGGACTTGTGCGCCTGCATCCACGAACTCTCTGTGGACAGACAATACTAAATCAGGGCGCGATATATTTGATTCTTCAAAACTAGAATTGATAAAAATTCCGCGCTCGTAAAGTGCTCCTGGTAACGAGCCGTCGAACAAAAATGGCCGTCCAGCCTGCATCAAGTCTGAAAAAGTTTGGGTCATTGGTACCAAAAAAGTGTAGTCGACAATCTGTTACAGTTCACAACCGAAAGATGGCTGAAGGCATCAGGTTCTACTGAAAGTTGCTTACTTCTAACTGCCTAGAATCAGAGGGTGAACCGCCTCGTCAAGTTGCGCATAGTTTCAGCAGACCTGGCCATGTCATTTATCATTTGATTGGTCTGGTGGATGGATTCTGTCAGCTGTTTAATGGTATCGGCGTTTCTTTGGGCGACCTCAAAGGTGGACTGCATAGACCCAATGGCGTGGTGGCCTACCTGCACTTGCTCAACCAGTGTTTTGGATGACACGAGCGCAATGTTGGCACTCTTGCGCACATTCTCCTCAATCTCTGCAAGCAAGGTATCCAGCGCTCCGACAGTCCTTGATCCTGTTTGGGCTTTTGCGTTGCTTTCGTTGATAAGAGAAGCAATCTCCTGGGCCGCGTTTGCAGACCTCTCAGCCAGCTTCCGGATTTCGTCTGCAACAACAGCAAAACCCCTGCCATGCTGACCAGCCTTGGCAGCTTCGATGGCGGCATTAAGCGAGAGCAGATTGGTCTGGCGGGCGATTTGGGAGATTACAACAATGATTTTGCCTATTTTTTCTGAGCTATCAAGTATTTCCTGCATAGCCTTGACAGATTCATCCATCTTTTCGCGGCAATCGCTGGCAACTTCGATGGCTTTGTTAGTTGTTTCCGCAGATTCATGCGTCATGTCGCAGGCTTTAGTTATGTCAGCGATAAGGTTGTTTAAATTGCTAGAGGTAGTATTTAAAATGGATTGCTGTGTTTTGGCACCATCATCCATCTCTTGTGTGTGGTCGGCAATCCCTTCTGCAATCGAAGATAGCTCAACCGCGCCGGAAGCTGTTTGATCAGAAATGGATGCAATTTCATTAATGCTACCCTGAAGTTCAATGATAGTAGAATTAAGGGACTTGGCCATTTCGCCAATCTCGTCGTTTGAACGGAGCGTCGATCTAACGGTTAAATTGCCCTGGGCCACTTCGGACAATAGCGCATTAGCTTCACTAATTGGCCTGACAATTCCATGAATAACGCGTCGCTGAAACAAAGTGATAACTACAACAATAACAGCAACAGAAATTATTATTGAAATAATTTGCTTCATAATAATTGTATCAATATATTCTTTGCTAAAACCCAGAAAAAGCATCCCAGTTATTTCACCATCCGGACTTTTTATGGGGGCATATGCGGTCGTGTACTTATTGTTAAATATTTTATTATCGCCTGCGTAAATTTTGCCTTCTTCCAGCACTGTCCTGAGTATAGCTGTATTATCTAAACGCGTGCCTATGGCCCTTTCACCCGAGGAATTTCTTATCGTTGTTGATATTCTAGAATCTCCATGGAATATTGTACACTCCGCATCGAGGATATCCTTCATCTTATCAACCAGTACATGGTCTGTAATATTAGAATTGCCCGCAGAAATAGCACCGATGTTTCTGCCATTAACAAAAATTGGCACTGCCGCTCGTAAAGAGTAAGAAACTACGTTACCTGGCTCCACACCCCGCGACCTCCTGCCTGCCAGAGCATTCCGTACGGTCTCAGTTTCCAGCCGATCGCCTGTCACGTCAGAGTGGCCACGTGCTATCACCGTCCCTCTTTCATCTGTGATCGAGATGACCGAAACGCTAAAAGCGTCCATGATTTGTTTGCAAACACTCTTCAGAGTTGCAACATCCCTCCTCTGAACAGCCTGTACGACCTCTGGGTTTACCACCATAGCCTCCGCGGCTATATCCAGGCGCTCTAAGTCGTCTTCCATGAACTGCTGGGCCAGGCCCGCGAATTTGGATACAACATTGAGGTTCTGCTTGTTGATGGACGAAGTGACTTGCTGAACGCACAGAACTGCAACGACCAGCCCCAACAGGAACAAGGAGCTGAGACTCATTAGTTCGATTTTACGCTGGAATTTCATGCCCTACCTCTTTTCTGGGTTAGCAATGAATAATCAGCATACTAGATTCTTGCAACGAACTCCGAAATAAATTTTTCTGCAATGCTATTTACAGAAAGAATTTCTTCCGGTGAAATATCATCCAAATGTATCCCGCAAACAACGCATACAGTTGTATTTGCATGATTTGCGAGAGCAGATGCGAGGTGTTGGGCAATTTTGCCTTCCCTGTGGCCGGGAAGGCACATAACTGAACAAAGTGTATTTGGGCTTGCCAGGGCAACTGCCCCAATGTGGCGTAAACTGCCGCCGCACACAGCAATGTCCCAATCCCTGCCAATGAGCCGGGCATGAAAGTTGACAGTAAGCCTTCCGATAGTTTCTGATAGTTCAAACATGGTTAAAACTGAATTTTGTGTTCTGAGTTCTGCCACCAAAAATATCCCCGGGATGCAAGTGGTTTACAAACTGCTACAGCAGCCTGCCCTACTTTGAGCTACCATCAGTATATGCTTTGTTCTTTGCTAATCAAAAATTTGGCCCTGGTGGAAGACCTCTCGCTGGACTTCCAGGGCGGGGTCACGGTATTGACTGGCGAAACAGGTGCCGGGAAGAGCCTTTTGGTCGATGCCCTGGCTCTTCTTCTAGGAGCCAGGGGAGACTCAGAATTTGTGCGAGCCGGGGCAGATCGGGCAACTGTCGAGGCAGTTATTGACGGCAATTTTGAAAAATGGAACATGATGCTGAAAGACAGGGGCCTCCCCGTTGAACAGCCAATAATACTGCGCCGAGAAGTTAGTTGTAACGGTCGTAGCAGGGCCTGGATGAATGGTTCACCGGTCGCGCTCGCCGACTTGAGGGATGCCGGCAGGATTTGGATCAGACTCACTAGCCAGCATGACCACCAGAGCCTTTTACGCGATGAAAGGCATCTGGGGCTTTTTGACGAAATAATTGGCATTCAGGCTGATTTAAGTATTGAAGCTGATGCCGTCCAGAAAGCTGAAACTCGTTTAAAATCGCGAAAAGAGAGTGAAGCTAATCGTGAAAGCCGACTGGAGGATTTAGCTGAGATACTGGGCAACCTGGAAAAATTCTCTCCAAAGCCCCACGAATGGACTCAACTGAAAGCTGAGCGCGAGCCCTTGCGACACTCAACTCACCTAGAGGAAGCCTGGAGAGAATCTGCGGAAGCATTTAGAAAGGCTAGGCCATTTTTGGAGGCTGCTCAACGCGCATTGTCAAGGACTGCAACCATCTTGCCCGATATGCAGTTCGAGCAGGATCGTATGAGAAGCATGATGTTAGAGCTGGATGACTTGCATACCAAATCGGAAGACGAATTTATCAAGTGGTCAGCCCAAGGGGCCAACAGGCTGGAGGAGGTGGAAAACCGCCTGGCGCGCTATGAGCGTTTTGCCCGGCGACTTCATTGCGAACCAGACGAACTGTCAGAAAAGTATGCCCAATTGATAAACGAACGTACAGCGTTGATGGACGGTGAAGAATCGATTGCCGAGTTGGAAAAGGCGTTAAAAACCGCTACAAATGCTTATTGCTCAGCCGCTGAAGCGCTACAGTCCCAACGGCAGGGGCATGTACTGCCTTTGGAAAAAAAAATTCATCACCGCCTCGCCCAGCTAGGCATGCCTGGAGCTAGGCTACAAATCAGAATTGGCTTTGCGGAGGACTCTAAGAGTCCGGCAATCCTGAACGGGAGAGGCATCCGAGTTTCAAAAAGAGGGGCAACTGATTTGACCTTTTGGATCGAGCCAAATGTAGGCGAGGGCTTTCGCCCCCTCGAAAAAATCGCATCGGGAGGTGAACTGAGCCGGATCATGCTTTCCATGATGGGAGCTGGCAAAGGAGTTGGAGAGGGGCTGACGCTGGTGCTAGATGAAGTGGACGCCGGACTTGGCGGCGAGGCCGCCCTTGCGGTTGGCGAATCAATACAAGACCTGGGCAAAAACCATCAAGTCCTCGCCGTTACCCACTTGGCCCAGGTTGCCGCAAGAGCTGACCATCATGGAGTCCTCAGCAAGGAAACATTGGTGGGCAGAACAAGGGCCTCGCTCACATGGGTCGAGGGCGAACAGCGAGTTAGAGAGCTTGCCCGCCTCCTCTCTGGGCACCCTGAAGGCATGGCTGCCCAAGCCCACGCCAAGAGTTTGCTCGAGTTGAGCAACAGATAGCCGACGTCGTAAGGCAATTTCGGTTTTTGATTTTCATTTATTAGAATAGAAATATGAAACCTGCATGTACCGTCCTCATCGTAGATGATGAGCCTGGCATCCGCCGGAGCCTTGGCGAGTCTTTGGTCGAAGAAGGATTTGCAGTCTTGAAGGCCGAAAGTGGGGAACATGCGCTTGATTTGTTGAAACACGCAGATCCGGACGATGTAAGCCTCATGCTTTTAGATGTTTGGCTACCAGGAATTGATGGTTTGGAAGTCCTTGGCCGGAGCAAAGCTATGCTACCCAACCTGCCCGTGATTATGGTCAGCGGACATGGAAATATCAATACAGCCCTTCAGGCAACCAAACTTGGCGCCTTTGATTTTATTGAAAAGCCTATAGACCTTGATCGCCTCTTGCTTGTCATCAGCAATGCGATGCGCCAGTACAAGCTAGAAACAGAAAATACGAGACTACTGGAGGCCGTTGCGCAGGAACACTTTTTCATGGCAGAGAGTGATGCCATGAAAAGCCTGCTGGCAGACATCCAGCTCATAGCCCCAACCGATGGCCGCGTGCTACTTACAGGCGAAAATGGGGTAGGCAAAGAGGAAGTCGCCAGATTGATTCACTCTCAGAGTCAGAGGTCTGGTTCACCCTTTGTAGAAGTGAATTGCGCGGCTATTCCAGAGGAATTGATTGAGTCTGAACTATTTGGCCACGTCAGGGGTGCGTTTACAGGAGCAATCAGAGATCATAAAGGCAAGTTCAGAGAGGCTGACGGCGGAACGCTCTTCCTTGATGAAGTGGGGGACATGTCAATAAAAACTCAAGCCAAAGTACTGCGGACACTACAAGAAGGCCGAGTCGAACCTGTGGGCGGAGGCGGCGCGGTGGATACTGATGTGAGGATAATTGCGGCTACCAATAAAGATCTTGCAGAAGAGATAAGTGGCGGAAAGTTTAGAGAAGACCTATACTTTAGGCTCGCAGTGGTGCCGCTGACGGTTCCGCCTCTAAGAGAACGCAGGGAAGAGCTGATCTCTATGGCAGATGCCTTCATTGCCAGAATCGCCAGAAACTATAAAAAGCCCGCCAAGCGTTTGTCTAAGGATGCAAAAGAGACACTCCTGCGCCACGATTGGCCAGGAAATGTCCGTGAGCTTAAGAACCTGATGGAGCGTGCAGTAATATTGACAAGGGGAGCTGAAATTGGCGCAAAAGACATTGGGCCATTGGCTGTACGCTCTGTTGCGGAACACGATGCCTTTTCTTTCCCAGAATTTGCCAGTCTCAAAGATGCTCGAGAGTGGTTTGAAAAGGCCTATATCCAGCAAGAACTCAAACTTCAGTTGGGTAGTGTCTCAAAGACTGCCGAACGTCTCGGCCTGGATCGCTCTAACTTGTACAAGCGCTTACGTGCTTTTGGCATTGAATAAAGGAACTGTTGATGTCAGAGCGTATTTGGTTCAAAATTGGAGAAGCGGCTGAATATGTGGGCGTGAGCGCCAGAGAAATACGATACTGGGAACGAAAAATTCCGGAGATCCACCCAAGGCGTAGCAAAGGCAACTTGCGCCATTACCACAAAGACGACCTGCCGAAACTGAGAGGCATAGCAACCTGGATAAAGAATGGCTACACGGTGGCAGAATGCAGGGAGTTATTAATTCATGGCAGTATCACACGCGACTTGGGCCTGTACACCGATGAGCCTGAACAATCTGCATCTAGCCCAAACCACACAACTATTATGTCATCGCCAGCCATTGGACATAGACCTGACACTTGTGTCGGCTTACCCTCTGAAACTGTGGGCCACACAATTGAACGTATGAAACTGAGTGAAATAATTGACTCTGTGAAAGCACTGCTAGTCCGCCTACAAAACCCTATCCCTTGACTTGAGGTCAAACCTTTCGTAGAGTTATTCTAGGTTGCGACTGGATAATCGCACCTTGGTGAATTGTGACGCGAAAGTGGCACTCGCCGATTTTTGAAAATGCAGGTTTTGCTTCGTGTATGAAAAGTCTCAGCATTCATTTGCTACCACAATGAACTCGTGAGGCACGCACGCTGGATTTGTCGGCATTTCGGCCATTGTGATTCATTGTTTGTCTGGCCGTAAAGTTGCGCTTGTCTCAGCGTTTTGTACGTAGCGGGGCACAAATATTACGGCGCGTGGCGCAGCCTGGTAGCGCACTACCTTGGGGTGGTAGGGGTCGGAAGTTCAAATCTTCTCGCGCCGACCAAGAAACCCTAGCAGTTACGGAGTTTTCAAACTGAAAAGCACCGTAACTGCTAATTTTTTGTACGAAAATACATTGTTTGCAGTGTTTTTGAACGACAAAAAATCTCAAAAATGCCTCCGTGGTAAAACGGTACCAAAAACTTGCTGGCGGAAAATGGCAGACAGCTACGGAACCCTCCGTACCTGGGAGTCGTATTTCCTCGATTTGTCCAGGGCAAGCTCAAGCCAACGGTTTTTCTGGGCAAGCAAATATCTTTCAAAACTTATCCTGTGCTTAGGAAGTCCGCCGCAGAGCCTCTCAAGGAAGGCACGGATGGGCCATCCACAATTCAGCTTGGCTTGCTTTGCCAGATTGTCCGCAAATGCGCCTCCATTCGGGAACTCATGGAAGTCGTGGAACAGCCCTGAATCAGGGCATGGGATGTCAACTATCCTAACGTCCTGCCCAGCCTTGGCCTCCTCCTTGTTTTTCCTCAGTAGCCTCTCCAAATCATGCTCGCCTGTGGAAAGGAACAGCAAACGCCATTCAGCGGTTGGCAGTACATCCCTATTTACGTTCATTGCCATCTTTGAAACGCCGTTGGCAAGCATGTAGGCTATAGAGCCTATTGTCCTGGGGTCGGCCTGGCTCATTTCGTCTATGGGGAAAAAGCCATCGTTACGGCTTGCGGCCTGACCCTCTTATCCCGTTTGAAGTCCCCCTCCAAGTCGGTAGTTTTGTCACAAGCCCCCATACGCTTGCCGCAGCCTTTGTGCAGGTACTCTTCCCCTTGCTCGAATCGCCAAACAGATTGAAGCCGCCGCCGTCATTGTTAAAGAGATACAACAGCGGGGCGGCAAAGGGTACACAGAGTGAAAATGCCAGATAGGGGTTGCCAGTACCATATTTGGCTACATTCTGTTGCCAGCCCTGCAAGGTGCCGTTCTTTCGGGCATGGTTATGGCTTGAACTGCCAGCAAAGCGCACCATCTGGGTTGGCTTGCCGATTACTTCGCCCATCGGCAACAGGAATGCCCCCTTATGCCAGCCCAGGGAGTTGACGCTCAGTATTTGGTCCCTGACCAATTCCTGCGCTTTGCAGAAGTAAGCCAGCAGGTCTTTTCTCAGGGTACTCTCAGGGGGCAAGGACATGCCGCCGTCTGCCAATGCGTCAAAGACGTGCGAGCCATCGCCCCTCATGTCTTTGAAGGGTATTATCGTGTACCTCTATCCAAGTTTGTAAACCAAGTTTACAATTGTCAAGAACTTTTTTTCCAAAGCCGACTATGCAGACCCCACACGACAGATTAAGTGCCGCCAGGGCCAAGCTGGGCTTGACGCTGCGCGACTTTGCCCAGCCCATTGGGGTATCCCATCAGGCGGTCTACAAGTGGGAGAAAGGGGCAACCCCGATTTCGCGCACCGCGGCAAAGGCGATAGAGGACAGCTATGGCATTTCCCGCCTATGGCTTCTGGATGGCACAGGCAGGAAGTCTGTAAACAAAGATGACACGGACGCAAAAGAGCGGATCATGACTGCAAGGTGGCTGTCGGGCCTGCGCTGGCACAAGTTTTTTGAATCAATCGGCCTTCCATTTCAGACATTCGAGGAGTGGATGGACAAGGGGGAATACACCAAACCAGTTCTGGATGCCATTGAGAGCGTCTACAATGTGTCCCCTGCGTGGCTACAAACGGGCGCGGAGCCGATGGTTTCACTGCCTAATGTCAATGCCCTCCCAACCATTAAAGGGCAAGGAAACAGCCAGCCATCAATCAAAGGTGATAGCCTAGCCCAATGGGAGGTCCCGGTATTCGCCATCGTGGCATCGAGCAATAGCGATGGCTCTCTTTCAGAGTCAGTCCAAAGAGTGGACGCTATCCCGATATCTGAGCGGCTGCTGGACAAGTATGTTCCAGCAAGGCAACGCGACCTGTTCCTGCTGGAGGTTGACTGGGACAACATGTCGCCGTCCATCTCGCCGCAGGACTTGGTTTTTGTGGACAGCAGAATCCCAAGGGACTTCCCTCGGGAGGGTGTGTGGCTCCTCTCCATGGACGAGGCATTGTGCATCAAACGGATACAGCACCTTGGGCCAGACGAATACCTGGTCGCCAACGACAACCCCAAATTCCCTGCCGTCCCCTACGGCAAATCGATACAGGCAAAGGGGAGGGTTGTGGGCAGTTTCATGAAGCGGCACTAACCCTTTGCGCTTCTAGCCATCAACCCACATTTCGCACTGCTTGATGACGGTTGCGATTGCCTCTTCTTGCCCATCTGGAGGATATTTGTATTTTTTCAACAGCCGCTTCACCATCAGGCGCATACTGGCGCGGACTGATTCCTTTTTCTGCCAGTCAATGGTACGGCTATTTCGCAGAGATTCTGTGAGTTCCCTCGTCATTGTAATCAGGACATCATTTTCATAAAAGTTTTTCACGCCCTCAAACCGTGTGAGAGCATCATAAAAGGCCAGCTCCTCATTGGATAGGCCCATGGCATCGCCTTCTGCGTGTGCATCGGCTATTTCTTGGGCGGTATTCATCAGTTCTTCAATTACTTCCTCGTTTGTAATCATGCCGTTCAGGTATGCCTTCATGGCTTTGGCTATTTTTTCTGAAAATTTCTCAGACTTGACCAAGTTTGTCCGTTTATACAGAGCCACCTGCTCTGCCAGCAGTTTTTTCAGTATCTCTATAGAGATATTGCGCTCCTTCATCCTAGTACCTTGTAACTCTTAAGTTGTCGGATATAGTTTTTTCAGTTTGATCCTGGCGTCCGATGTGG
>Ga0082212_10003123_pt1 | contig 23649 bp, 21 predicted proteins | sample TergutNt197P3_FD_71548 | JGI IMG/M metagenome (GOLD analysis project Ga0082212, IMG submission 71548) | Neocapritermes taracua P3 segment gut microbial communities from Petit-Saut dam, French Guiana - Nt197 P3 | ecosystem: Host-associated > Arthropoda: Insects > Digestive system > Gut ... | reverse complement strand
AGTTTAAATCCGGATGAGTTTCCCTTTACTTCATAACTAACGTGATCAAAAACATGAAACTCAAACTCCGGCCCGATACGAAACTCGTCGGCAATACCTGTTCCGCGCAAATACTCTTCCGCATGGATTGCAACATTGCGTGGGTCCTGGTCGAAGCGTTTGTTGTCGGGCAGTTCGATCACATAAACATCACCAATCATCTGGAGTGTGGGGATCTCTGCAAAGGGATCGATGTGGGCGCTTTCCAGGTCGGGAATAAAAACCATGTCGCTTTTTTCCACCTGGGCAAAACCGTAATTGGAGCCGTCAAAGCCAACGCCGCTCTTAAGCGTATCTTCGGTAAGCCTGTCGATGGGCATGGTAAGATGACGGCATCGGCCGTTCAGGTCGATCATCAAAAAGTCGGCCATTTTAACCGCGTTTTTTTCGCAGAGTTTTTTTATTTCGCTCAGTGATACTGACATTTTATATCTCCTGTGGTTTTTCAAAACTTCAGTCTTGAAAAAGCTTCCTTAGATTTAACCTTTAATCTTTTTTATAAACATTTTCAAAACATCGTCCATGTCCGGATGGCCGATTTCCTGCAGGCTGTATTCCACCCGTGTATTGGGTTTAGCGATTTTGATTACACGTCCCAGGTCGATGGGTGTTGCAATGACAACGGAATCGCAGTCGGTCTTTTCTATGGTGGCGGAGAGGTCTTTCATTTGCTGCTCGCCGTAACCCATTGCCGGAAGGAGGCAGCCGATATTGGGGTAAATGCGGAAGGTGTCGGCCAGCTTACCTACGACAAATGGCCGCGGGTCGATTATTTCGGCGGCGCCGAAACGGCGTGCCGCTACAATACCGGCACCAAGTTTCATCTCGCCGTGGGTAAGTGTCGGGCCGTCTTCGACAACAAGGACGCGCTTGCCTCTGATAAGCTCCGGTTTATCCACGCTGATGGTGGAGGCAGCTTCTACGACAACGGCCTTGGGGTTTGCCTTTTCTATATTATCCCTGACGGTTTGTATGCCGTCAAAATCGGCGCTGTCGATTTTGTTGATCACCACGACATCGGCCAAACGCAGGGTTACCTCGCCGGGATAATAGGAAAGCTCATGTCCCGGCCTGTGCGGATCGACAACGGCGACCATGAGGTCGGGGCGGTAAAACGGGAAGTCGTTATTGCCGCCGTCCCATAAAATTACATCGCAGCCGTTAGGGTCGGTTTCCGCCGCACGGATTATCGCTTCGTAATCAACTCCGGCGTAGATAACATTTCCGCGGGCGATGTGCGGTTCGTACTCTTCCATTTCTTCTATGGTACAGTTATGTTTTGCAAGATCATCAATTGTTGCAAAGCGCTGCACTTTCTGGGCTTCGAGGTCGCCGTAGGGCATGGGATGGCGGATGGCGATTACCTTCAGGTTATGGGCCATGAGTATCTCGGCAACACGGCGCGAAGTCTGGCTTTTGCCGCAGCCCGTGCGTACCGCACCAACGGCAATCACCGGCTTGGTGCTTTTGATCATCGTGTTTTTATAGCCCAGAAGGGTAAAATCCGCACCGGCCGCATTAACCTTTGCGCCGATACCCATTACCGTTGCGTAGGGGACATCGCTGTACGAAAAAACACATTCGTCAGCATCAAGTTCCTTAATCAGCTTTTCCAGATCGCTCTGATCGTATATGGGAATGCCGTTGGGGTAGAGGTTTCCGGCAAGGGCCGCCGGATATTTACGGCCTGCTATGTCGGGGATTTGAGCGGCGGTAAACGCCACTACGTTGTAAGCTGAATTGCCGCGGTAAAAGGTATTAAAGTTATGGAAATCCCGTCCTGCCGCTCCGATGATAATTACTTTGCGTTGTGTCATGTGTTTCTCCCTGCTTAAAACTATAGCATTTTTCCTGCGATACAAGCAACAAGCGCAATATTGCCTTATTGTAGGCAGGGGATGGTTTTCAAATCCCTAAAAAGTAGTATATTGGAGGCAGGAAACACCTATGGCAGAAGTACAAACACTACCAGATTATCCCAGAGGGCTTGATTTTCAACAAGTTTGGGCAGCATTAATGGAAGATAGGGAACGGTTAAAGGAAACTGAGCGGATTTTAAGAGAAAATGCCGAACAGTTTGCTCAGCAGCAAAAAGAAACAGATCGGATTGTAAAAGAAAACGCCAAACAACAGGAAGAAACCAAACGGCAACAGGAAGAAACCGCCCGTCAAATGAAGGAAACCGATAAGCAATTAGGGAAACTCGGTAACCGTTTTGGTGATGTTATCGAATATAAATATGCAGATTTACACAATGACAAGCGTACATTTTTAGGTGCTGTTGCAGGGGTGGTAATATCTGACAATGTAAGGGACTATGTCTTAAAACAAGGCTTTTTTGTCATTGAGCCATCAAGAGGGGAACCTTCGCCGCTTTGCGGCTCGGTTGAGTATACCGGAGAAACGTTTACTATTATTCCGCCAAGCGGAGATCCTAAAGAATGGTAAAGTAACGGGAAAATGAAAAAGTTTTTTACAGCGTCAACTTTTGTCATTGTTTTACTATCATCTGTATTGCTTTTAGGGGCAAAAGGCTGTGATGCGGATATCAGAGCTGACCTTATTGCAAATTTACCGGAATTAAACAGCATTGCAGATAAATTTGAAATTGAAGAAACAGATAACAGTATTATTCTGACAACTAATGACAGTCTGACTTTTCAGGAAGCGGTAAACACATTAAAAAATAAAACGGAAATGAACATTCCCATATCTTTTTATGGCACAGTGTGGGGTGTATACAAAAGCGAGATTCATGTATTTGAGGGAGCAGAGCCTTACAAGGGAATAATTTACATTTTGGGAGGCTGGTGGCGTGCAATAGAATATGACGCTGTTTCGGCAGTGGACAGCGGCGATCCGGACGCAATTGTTTATGTTACGGAATACGCATATTGTAATGATACTGTATTTGAGGTAAATCAATTTTCCCAGCATGGTGATGTTTTTTATTTTATGATGTCCATGCTGGATGCCGGAGATTATGAAGTCCGGCCAATTCAGGGCGATGGTTCAGTAGACAGTACCATAATAATGGAATTTGACAGGTAACGTTGGAAATTGATCCCGAACACGAAATCGCCAAACGAAACCGGGAAAAAGTACTTGCAAAAATAGAAGAATGAACCTGTTTCAATACAAGCAATACTATCTCCTTCCCCTTAATAACAGTAGATCCGCTAACCGGGTTTGGGGGTATTTATGTATATTACCGGTTATGCTCCTTACGGAGACAGGGGCATTTTAATTCGTGTAGAAACCGATCTCCGCCGGGGTATTCCGGGAATTGATATTTCAGGGCTTGCCGATGGGGCGGTTAAGGAATCCCGTGAGCGGGTACGGGCGGCATTCCGCAATGTTGGCCTGGCATTTCCGCTGGACAGGGTTCTAATCAACCTGGCTCCGGCAGGTATAAAAAAAGAAGGTGCCGCTCTGGATCTTCCTATCGCCCTTTCGGTGATGTCTGCGGCCGGATTGGTTCCCGGTCTTGGAGCGTTTCCGGAACAATTGATGGTATTGGGAGAACTGGAACTTTCCGGCAGAGTCCGTCCTGTCCGGGGTGTTCTGGCTGCTGTTGCTGCAGGAATTGCCGAAGGGATCCGGTACTTTATCGTTCCGAAAGAAAACGAAGACGAAGCAGTTGTTTTAATTAAGCGGCCGGGCGCCGGTATCTTTTATACAGCCGTTTCCAGTCTGGACGAAGCGGCACATGCACTTGTTCTGCTGACTAAAGAAGGGATTTTTCCATCGCCTTTTAACAATAATACAGATACTTTGAATACTACAGAGACAGTCCACTGCGGTGATTTTGCAGAAGTATGCGGACAGGATCGTTATAAACGCGCCCTGGAAATAGCCGTTGCAGGCGGTCACAATCTTCTGGTCTTCGGCGCACCGGGGGCGGGAAAAACCATGCTGGCCCGGCGGCTGCCTTCGATTATGGCAAAACTAACGTCCGAAGAGGCGGTAGAAGTAACCCGCATTCACAGTCTTGCAGGGAAATTTGAAATGAAAAGAGAAAATACCGACGGTGCGTTTTCCGCCGTTTCTTCATCGTTTTCTCTTATCACCGAACCGCCGTTTCGTTCTCCTCATCACTCTGCCAGCGCAGAAGGCATACTGGGCGGCGGCCGCACTATCAGGCCCGGAGAAATCAGCCTTGCCCACTTTGGGATCCTGTTCCTTGATGAAGCGCCTGAATTCAAAAGTAATGTACTGCAGGCTTTAAGGGAGCCGCTGGAAGATCGTTTACTCACCATAGTCAGAGCCGAAGGGCCGGTTAAACTTCCGGCGGATTTTCAGCTTGTTATGGCGGCCAATGCCTGTCCCTGCGGCAAACTCGGATCCAATTGGACAGCAGGCGATTGTCTTTGCAGCCCGCAGGAAATTAACAAACACTGGCGAAAAATCGGAGGCGCTCTCCTTGACCGTATAGATATCAGAGTACCGGTAAGCGGTAACAATGGATCCTTAACATCAACAAACAGCACTCATACTGCAGAAACCAGCGCAGCGATCAGGCATCGCGTGATCCAGGCCGTAGAAATTCAACGCAGCCGTTTTACAGCAGAAAGCGGCATTAGCCGCAATTCCCGCATGAGTCCTTCTCAAATCGAACAGTTTTGTCCGCTCAAAAAAACAGCGGAACATGCATTGAACAAAGCTGTTGAAAAGCTGGTTTTTTCGGGCAGGGCTTATCACAGTGTTCTGAAAATGGCCAGAACCATTGCCGATTTAGAAAGTAAAGAAATGATCGAAACCGACCACATCCTGGAAGCAATTCAACACCGCCGCCTGGGGGACGATCCGTATGATGTGATTAATAACCGATAAATCTAAGGTAACTGTTCCAAAAACTGAAGTTTTGGAACAGCCTCGGGTAATAACTAATTTTAAAATTCTATTCCGCAAAGACTTTTTGCAGATCAATTTCGCAGTCTTTTAATACTGAGACAGGCGCCTTTTCGGTTTCTTCATATACATACATAACATAACGGCTGTTTTCCAGAATACAGACTTCTACAGATTTAAGTTCAGGGTCAACAATCCAGTATTCTTTTACACCTGCGCTTTGGTACTTTCTGAATTTTAAGATACGGTCATATTTGGCAGTAGATGGGGAAATGATTTCTATAACCAGATCAGGAGCGCCGTTGCAGCCTTTGTCGTCGAGCTTTGCTGGATCACAGATAACCACAATATCCGGTTCAAACACCGTATCATCGCTATTGTCTTTTTGAGGAAAAAGCCGTACAGCAAAAGGCGCAGTAAAAACTTTGCAAGGTTTCCCTTCAAGGTAACCTCTGATTTGATAGGACAATTCCCCGCTGACTCGCTGGTGTTTGGTAGTAGGAGGCGCCATCATAACAATTTCCCCATCAAGAAGTTCAGCCCGAAAACTTTCATCCCATTCGAGAAAATCCGCATAGGTATAGGTGTCTGATTGCAAGGGCAATGGCATGATTACAGTATAATTACGGCTAAACTAAAAATCCAGCCCAAATGAATGGACACCTTCCATATATTTGTCTTCTATTTTTCTGCCGCCTGCGGTATAACCGAGTTTCCGCTCAGGCCTGTTTTTTCCGTGGAAATCGCTGCCGGCAGTGATAAAAAATCCCAGAGAAAGTCCCAGCTCTTCCAGGCGCTTACAGTCCCGCACCCGCGTGTTGGGGTGCCAGGCTTCTATGCCGTCTATACCTGCCTCTTTAAAGAAGCCCAGAAGTCCGGGCATTCGTCCCCAGGATACATACAAAGACATGGGATGGGCCAAAACTGCGGCTCCTCCCGCCTGGTGAATTAACCGGACTGCTGCGCTTAATTCAAGGCCGGCTTTGGGTACATAAAAGGGCTTGCCTTTCCCCAGCCATCGGCTAAACGCCTGTTCCTGGTTTTTAACGATTTTCCGGCTGATAAGAAAAGCTCCAAAATGAGGGCGGCCTATGATTTTCTTATCCGGAACTGCTCCCTGGCTTGCCAGGGTCTTTATTTCTTCATATTCAACAGGTATCCCCGCTGCCCGGATTTTTTCCAGCATTTCCGTATTCCGCATTTCCCGGGCGGTAAAAAGATACTCCAAAGCAGCCTGTAATTCCTCTGAATAATGATTAAGACCAAGCCCTAAAAGGTGAAATTCACCGCTCATTGCCGGTATTTCTCCGGATGTTGTCTGAATTTCCAGTTCAACCCCCGGAATAAAGCAAATATTTAATGCTTCTGACGCTTTTTTTGCTTCTTCCAGACCGGAAATGGTGTCATGATCCGTTAATGCAAGAGCATTTAAGCCCAAAACCACCGCTTTTTCCACTAATTGAGCCGGATTTAGCTCACCATCGGACATACTGGAATGGGTATGCAGGTCTATCATATTAATATCCAATGAATATAATACCAGATTCGCTTTTTCAAAGGAAGAAACAAAGGAAAAAACGCCTAAATTGCCGATAATTATTTAATAGGTGTAAGGTCGTTGACTGTTCGGCTATACGATAATAAAATACTAATGTACATATAAGGGTGGCCTTTAGTGTCTGATTATACGTTAAAAAATGTGATGCTCGTTGGCGCTGGCGGCAAAGCTCTGGGAGTTTCCGGAGATAAAATAACAACTCCCGGAAAAGGTTGTACAATCGACCTGAAAGAAAGCAGCTACGTTTATCCGGGCCTTATCAATACCCATGATCATCTGCAGGGAAATTACCGTCCGCCGGTTGGTCCAAAACCGGGTGTTTTTTACCTTACATGGCTGCCCTGGGATAAAGACCTAAAAGCTTCGGATACGTATAAAGAACGATCAAAGCTAAGCAAGGAAGATTTGTACGAACTGTCCGGCTTTAAATGTTTGTTTTCCGGAGTTACAACGGTAAACGATCATTTTCCCCAGAAATTTAATGCCAATCTGCTGCCAAAACTGCCCATCAGAGCAATACTGGAATACGGTCTGGCCCATGAAGCATCTTCTTACGACCTGAAATGGGGAGATGGTATTGTAATTGAGCACGAGAAGGCGGTTAAAAACAACTGGCCCTTTATAACCCACCTTTCCGAAGGGTTTGATGCGGAATCCATGAACGGTGTGAATCATCTGGAAAGTCTTAAAGTACTGGATAACCATTGTCTTCTTATTCACTGTATAGGATTCAGTGACGAAGATATAAAAAAAGTTGCAAAAGCGGGAGCCAGTGTTTCATGGTGCGGTTTTTCCAATAAATTTATGTTTAATGTTACCTGTAAAATCCGCAAAATGATCAAAGCGGAAGTTAATGTAACTATCGGTACCGATTCTTCGGCGACCGGTTCTGCGAATCTTCTGGACGAAATGCGCTATGATAGAAAACTGTATCAGGAAATGTACGGTGAAGATTTGAGCCCGGAAATTATCTTCCGTATGGTTACAATCAATGCAGCTAAAGCGTTCCGGATGCAGGACAGGATAGGTACGCTGGAAGAAGGAAAACTTGCCGATCTTATGGTAACAAAAGCACAAACAGATGATCCTTACGAAAATCTTCTTAGTACAAAAATGGAAGATATAGAACTTCTTACCCTTGCCGGAAAACCCATACTTGGCGAATTGCGATTCCTCGATCTCTTTAATGAAAAAGCCGGCGGAACAATACCTGCCGGCTACTCGCAAATTAATATAGGCGGACGGGCAATGTTTGTTTGCGGAGATCCTGCAGGACTTTATAAAAAGATACGTCAAAAAACCGGTCTGAAAAAAGTTCTGGATTTTTTGCCTTTTGAAACAGAGGACGGAATATAAAAGATGCCCAAACCTTTCCAATACCGATCCGGTTCAGTAATTTATTTCCAGGGAGATGCGGCAGACAAGATATTTATCGTACAATCGGGAAAAGTAAATCTTACCTATCAGGATACGGAAACCGGGGAAGACCAGCACGATTTGGTCCAGCCCGGAGAATTCTTCGGCGTTAAGTCCGCTCTGGGAAGATATCCGCGGGAAGAGAATGCAATTGCCATTCAGGATGCGGCAATAATGGCATTTACCGTACCGGAATTCGAAGCCCTGGCCCAGGCAAATACCAGAATTATCATGAAGATGCTCAAGGTGTTTTCCAACCAACTGCGGCGTATACACCACCAGTTGTCAAACTTACTGGAAAAAACCGAAGAAACACCTCCGGAAATGGGACTCTTTAATGTAGGCGAATACTACCTGAAAAACAAACGGTTTATTCAGGCTAAATATGTTTTTTCACGGTACATTACCTATTTTCCTTCAGGACGCAATGCAGCCCAGGCAGCAAAGAATCTGGAATTATCCGAATCGCAATCTGCCGGTATGCCTCAATCCGTTTCCAAAGGGCTTGGCCCAAGTACTCCTTCTTCCATTCCGTCTGCCGATGCTTTTTCTGATAAAAGACCTTCCGAACAATTGGGGGATACCGCAAAAGCATATTATGATGCAGTAAGCATGATTACCCAGGAAAAATATCAGCAGGCATACCTTTCGTTCAAAAAAATCGTCGATGCCAACGAAGATCCTGAATACACAGCAAAAAGCTCCTACGAAATAGGACGGTGCCTGTTCCTGCTTAATAAACACGATGAATGTATTAAATATTTTACTACAATGATCACCAAGTTTCCGCGGCATCCGGATCTTGGAAACTCCCTTTACTACATGGGCCAGTCCTACGAAAAGTTAAACAGAAAAGATCAAGCTGCGACATTCTATAAAAAAATTCTTACCATGACCACAGACGATGATGATGCAATAAACATTAAAGCAAAACGGGCTCTTAAAGCCCTGGCGGGGGAATAACATGGCCATGGATATGGCGGCTTTTGGCCGTTTTGCAAGAACCTTTCAGGCCGGTGAAATGATCTTTTCCGAATTTGAACCGGGTGATGCATTTTACCTTATTCAATCGGGCCGTGTAGAGCTGGTAAAGATAATCGGCGATATCGAAAAAACTCTTGACATATTGCAGCCTTCGGAAATGTTCGGCGAAATGGCGCTTCTGGAAAATTCCCCGCGCTCTGCCACTGCCATAGCTCTTGACACGGTAAAAGTACTGGAATTTAACCGGCAGAATTTTGAAATCCTTATGCTGGGAAACCCAAAAATTGCATTAACCCTGTTAAAAATGTTTACCAAGCGGATCTACGATTCCAAACGGCGTTTTATGATCCTTACCCTGGACGACCCTCAGGCAAAAATCGCCGATGTGTTTTTAATGCTTGATGAAACCTCGACAAGCATCGATAAATCCACCGAACGGCGGGAATTCAATACCACCGTAGATGACATCGCCCACTGGGCAGGGATGAGCGTCAATCAGGCCAGAGATATAATCAGTCATTTTGTCACCCAGCGGCGTATGGAACTTTTTAACGATAAAATTGCGGTAAAAAACATTAATGATTTTTCCCGTTTTGTTGCATCCAGACGGAAAAAGACCTGAGAAGCGCTTGTGTAGAATGAAGAAATTATGCGGAAAAAATTGCATTGCTTTTTTAGCAATAATTTTTACTGCTTTTTTGTGCTCATTGCTTAATACCGGCTGCAGTAATAATTCTGAAAACACCAGAACACTGTCAAACGGATACTATATTGCGGAAATGAAAGATTTTGATTCAAATGGATGGAAAGAATTCGTTTCAATTTATGTAAACAACGGACATATTACAACTGTTGAATATAACGCAAAGAATGCCAGCGGTTTTATTAAATCCTGGGACCAGGATTATATGAGAGAAATGAACGCTGTTGATTTTACTTACCCCAACAGATACGCAAGAGAATACGCTTTTGCTTTGCTGAATTTCCAGGATCTCGAAAGAATTGATGTTGTAAGCGGAGCTACCTATTCATACCACACATTTATACTTTTGTCTCAGGCAGTCGTTGAACAGGCAAGAAAAGGTAACAATCAAATTGTTCTGATTGAACTGCCTTTGCCGGAAAACTCATCCCAGCCATGAAAAGAACAAAAACCATTGCCGCACGCATTACCTACATTACTGTTCTGGCAGTATTCCTGCTAAACGCAGGTATTGCAATTGTAATGGTTTATTTTATGAATTCCCTTACAGACGACATACTCCTTCATATTTTGCCTACTATGGCAAAAACTGCCTCCCAGGGCGTGGAAGGAAACCTGCATACCCTGGTAGACCGGCTTTTTATGATCAAAGGGAACAATATTCACCCCGAAACAAACCTGGAATCGTTCAGGGCAAACCTGGAATTTGTCAGTTCAGGCATGGAATTTGTCTGGCTTGGACTTTACAGTTCAGACGGATCGCTTATTGAAGGAACAAAATCATGTCCCCGCGATATTTCAGATAACAAAATTATTTCGATAATAAAGGAAACAAAAAACCTGGTTATTGAAGATACTGCACTTGGCGTTCATGGTCTTGAAATAGTTATGGGACTTCCCATGAATGATGAATATTACCTGATTTGCAGCTATCCCTACGATGTCCTGTCAGATGTTATAAATAATATTAATGTCGGCGCCGGAGGAACTGCTTTTATTATTAATGAAGAAGGCATCTATATCGCGCATCAGGATCTGAGCAAAGTATATATACGGGGAGATATAGAACAGGATCTGAATCCGGGCAAAGATCTTGAACTGATGATCGGAGGACAAACCGGTTCGGCCGGCATTGCAGGCGCAAACGGCAAATCTTTTTTAAGCTATTCTCCTGTAAGAGGAACCAGATGGTCAATTGGCATACTGGCCCCCCGTTCCAATTTTACAGGCCCATTAAGAACAGCGATGATGGTTAATATTCTGTTTTCCATTGTCGCTTTAGTCTATTTTACGTTAGCTTTTGCCGCAACAATAAAAAAGATCCTCAGTAACCCGCTTTCCGCCATTACCGAAAATGCCAGAAAGCTTGCGGAGGGAATTTTTGAAAGCCATCTTCCGGAAGGACTTACAGAAAGAGAAGATGAAATAGGCAGACTGGGTCAGGCATTTTTAAGTATGTCTGATTCAATCATGGGAGTTATTGAAGACATTGATAAACTGACCAAATCTGCACGATCCGGTTTTCTGTATGAACGGGCAGATATTTCCATGCACGAAGGCGATTACCTTTTGATTGTAGCGGAAGTTAACGCCATGATGGATGTCTTTTGCTCTCATTTTGATATTATGCCTGCTGCCCTGGCTTTGTTCAATGCGGAGGCCGCACCGATTTATCTTAACAAAAGCATGGAAAATATCCTTTCGCTTCATGGCTTTAAACTGGACGATCCAAAACTTCTTTCCACCATTATGGCAAAATCAGACTGGCAGGCGCTTTTTGACCCCAGGGAAGGTTTGGGAATATTCCGGGATGAAATCAGCTTAACCGACAACAACAGCGAAACGTATAACTATTCGGTAATGCTGCAGCAGATAATGAATGAACATTCGGTTGTTATGATACTTCAGGATATTACCCAACTGACCAAATCCAGGCTTGAAGCGGAAGCTGCAAGCAAAGCAAAGAGCGATTTCCTTGCCAGCATGAGTCACGAAATGCGTACCCCCATGAATGCAATTATCGGAATGACCAACCTGGCAAAATCTTCCGCCGCAATTGAAAGAAAAAATTACTGTCTGGAAAAAATTGAAAGTTCATCACATCATCTTTTGGGGGTAATCAACGATATACTGGATATGTCCAAAATCGAAGCAAACAAGCTGGAATTATCAGATGAGCCTTTTAATCTGACCAAAATGCTTCAGGATGTTATTAATATGATCAACCCCAAAATAGAGGAAAGACGCCAGAAGTTTACCATGAAACTAAACGCCGATGTTCCTTTAGACGTTATCGGGGATGAACAGCGTCTTGCTCAGGTTATTACAAACCTTCTTTCCAATGCCGTAAAATTCACTCCGGAAGAAGGAGAAATCAGCTGCGGATTAATGCCGTTAAAAGAAACAAAAGGAACCGTACTCATCCAGGTTAATATCAGCGATACGGGAATTGGAATAAGCGAAGAACAGCAAACTCAGCTCTTTAATTCATTTCAACAGGCAGATTCAGGCATTTCCCGGCGGTTTGGAGGAACAGGGCTGGGACTTGCCATATCCAAACGAATTGTGGAAATGATGAACGGAACTATCAAGGTTCAGTCACAGCCCGGCAAAGGTTCTTCCTTTATTTTTACCGCAGAACTGAAAAAATCAACCGGACCCCGGGAAAAGACAGATGAGAAAAAACCGTCTGAAACACCTCTTGAACAAGGCTGCTTTTTAGGACATTCCATAATTCTTGCGGAAGATATGGAGATAAACAGGGAAATTGTCATGGCTTTGCTGGAACCGACTGAATTAAACATAGATTGTGCGGAAAACGGCGCAGAAGCCGTCCGTCTCTTTAAAGAAAACCCCGGTAAATACAGCATGATTTTTATGGATTTGCATATGCCCGAAATAGACGGTTATGAAGCAACCCGCCAAATCCGCAAATTCGAAGCAGAGTCGTCGGCATCGAAAACACCGGCTGCTGTGGCGTATTCACCGCATTTATACGAGTACCCGGAATTGACTGATATACTGTCTGCAAATCAGGCTGCACAATTACCCGCACAGCAAAAGGGCATTCCGATAATCGCAATGACAGCAAATGTATTTCAACAGGACATTGAGAATTGTCTGGAAGCGGGAATGAACGATCACATTGGCAAGCCTTTGGATTTTAACATTGTTCTGGAAAAACTGCGAAAGTATCTGGGGCAATTAATTTGAATAATTATGTCAGGTACCCGGCGTGTGCCAATTGTTAGACTCTGGTTTTGCTTTTTTTGGATTAATATTACACAAAATCATTTATCCAACAATTATCGTATCACATTCCGCAGAGGATAACCTTAATTTTAATATCTCCTGGTACTCTTTTGAATTATACCATTCCTTAAGAGATTTTTTATCCTGAAATTCTAATAGAACCAGACGTGAGTAATCCCATTTTCCTTCAATTCTTTCCGGATTTGAATCCACACAAAGGTATTTTCCATTAAATTTTTTTAAAACTAAATCAACTTTCTCCAGATATTTATCAAATTCATCCGGTTTATAAATTCTAATATTCGCAATAAAGTAAGCACTCATAGTTCTATTACCTCTATATGCATCATAATAAATTTATTATTATTTGTCAATAATGACATTCAGTTCTTGAATTTGCGCCAATATTCATGTCGATTTTCGGAATTCTTCACGCAGAGGCGCGAAGATCGCAGAGGAAAGAAGAGGGTAGCTTTGTGGAAAGTATTGTTTTGAAAATTTTTAAATAAAGATTTGGAAAATAAATCATCCCAAGGGATTATAATCGTGACTGGGGTTATTTATGAAATAATTGCATATATGCAGTTATATGCAATGTGGGCTAAATTGGTTGAAAATATAGAATTAATATATTGACAAAATATTATAGTAAAGAATAGAATATTAAAAACCTTGTAAAAAGGAGAATGTTTTTGTGGTTGTTTTTTTAATAATAATTTTTTGGATTATTTTTACTATTATTTTAGCTTTTCATGCAAAGAATAAAGGGCGTTCTTTTAAAATTTTCTTTATAATTGGTTTGCTTTTATCTCCATTAATAGGATCTGTTATTCTTTTAGCAATAGGTGAAGATAAGGAAGCTATAAAAAGGTTAAATCTTATTAATGCTAAAATAAAATATTGCCCCTTTTGTGCAAACGTAATAAAATGGGAAGCTGTTATTTGTCAATATTGTAAAAAAGATTTACACACAGAATACTTGGAAGATGAAAATAATTTTGAAGAAGATGATGACGAAGAAGAAGAGGAAGTTGACGAAAACTTAAAAAATTCTTTTGATGCAATATTCGCTGCTGCGGGAAATACTAATGAGCATGAAGAATATGAATCTGATTATGATGACGAAGAAGAAAAAAACAATGACGATGAACGCTATTCAAGGCATGAAAAAAACCGTGATATTGAAAATGGTAGAGACAACTATTCTGAACGAGAAGAAAAAACTGTTTCAAATAATAACAAAAAAGTGGTTGGAGTGAAATACTATTATTGCAAGCATTGTGGTGTGAAAAATTCCAGCGTTTTTGGATTGATAAACAGTTCGGGTTGTTTAAAAAGCCCTACAAAAAAGCATGAATTATATGAAAGTTCGGAAAAAAACCAATATATGTGTAAATATTGTGGGGTAAAAAACTCAAGCATTACAGGATTGGTAATTAGTTCTAATTGTTCTAAAAGTCCGACAAAAAAACATGAACCGGCACTTTGAAACTAAAAACAAGGGGAATTAAAAATGGTAACCAAACCAAGAGACGAAATACAGAAGGAATTATATAATTTATATAGCCAAGTAACAACTGAAGAAATACTTAATAAAGTAAAAGAAAAGAATTTAAAATTGCCTGATAATGAAAAATCAACAGACCCTCTTTTTATTAGGGTTTCCGAAGATTATTTAATCGCAGATGTAAAGTTAATGATTTTTGGTCAAGAAACAAATGGTTGGGGTAGCGAAGAATTTAATGTAGCTAATGAACTTGACATTATTGAAATGCTTATATGTGGAGATAATACTCCAGATTGCATGGGTTATAGAGGTTTTTTTAACAAAAAATATTGTTATAAATATGGTGGACAATTTTGGAATATGGTAAAAAGATTTATTATCGATTTGCAAAAAGAAAATCAAAATAAAAAAATAGATTATATCTGGAATAATGTAATTAAAATGGGGAAAAAGGGAATAGGTTTTCCAAATTATTGGTATAATGATATTGTAAAACCTTATTTTAATAATTTAATTATAAAAGAAATTAATATATTAAAGCCTGATTTTATAATTTTTTTTTGTGGGCATAACTATGACAAATATATAAATGATATTTTTAATAATCCGCAAAAAATTTCAGTCGCTGGATTTAATGAACAAGAACTTTGTGAAATTAAAATCCAAAATATAAAAAGGTGTTTTAGAACGTATCATCCACAGTTTTTGTATAGGGATAATCTAAATCGACCATATTCAGATTATTTGCAAACAATTATTGGTGAAATAAAAAATTATGAACGCCACCAGTAGGTGACCAGGCTACACAAAACCTTGTTCGGGCTTACACCCTCCACACGTTTTTTTCCACCACAGTTGGGGCAGAGGTCGTTGTTTCGCAACCGCCCTATTACCTGCCCCAACCGTCATTTATCTTAAACGTTATATTTTTCCGTAGCCTTTCACTCCTTTTATGCTGTCTCTTAGCCATCTTTCCTCCTGGCTGATCCTGCAAAAAGGGGACATTTCTATTGAACGACGACATCGGAACAAATAGTTGTTGACGATAATAGTATATGTTGCTATACTTAAATGGGGGTAAATAATGATTGCTGTTAAAGGTAGATATAATGGGGCGATGGTTGTTTTGGAAAGTACGCCTGCTATCAAAGAATGTGAAGTTATTGTAAATTTCCCAGACATTTCTAATGTTGAACTTAAACAAGAAAACAACTTGAAGCAAATCTTAAAATACAGAGGGCAAGATATTTGGGAAGGCGATCTTGAAGAAATGAGAAGCCCTAGATGAATACCATTCTTGTAGATACAACTATCTGGGTGGATTTTTTTTGTGAAAAAGAAAAAGTCAAACAAGCAGATGTACTACAGCAATTAATTGAAAATGATAATAACATTTGCATTTGCCCTATAATTTACCAAGAAGTTTTACAAGGTGTCAGAGATGATAAAACATTTATAGAAATAAAAAGTATTTTACAGAATGCTACAATGATAAATACCCCGATAATGACTGTAGCTGATTATGCTATAGATTTATACCGAAGTCTAAGAAAGAAAGGAATAACAATACGAAAACCATATGATTGCTTGATAGCTTCATATGCAATACTTGAAGATATTTATCTATTACATAACGATTCAGATTTTAGGCAAATGGAAAATAACAGTAATTTAAAAATTTATTCTTATTAAAGAAAAACACATTGCAAAGAGATTTGAAAAATGAAACGTATAAAATTGTCTACAGTATTAATTATAGCATTGTCAATAATTGTATATAACCCCACCCGGAAGAAAAAAGCATTAAAAAAACCCTGACCACCGAAGCGGTCAGGGTTAAGTTTTTAGGTTTTCACGCTACAGAGACGTTAGATTTGCCTGATACCGCCGCGGCCGGAACGGCTTTTTGCGCTGCTGCTCTTCTTGGGCTTGGCTGAAGCTGCTTTACCGCCGCGTTTGGCTGCTGCACGTGCAGAACTGGCCCTTGAGGGTACCAAAGCAGTGGTTTCATCATCGGTGTTAAGCATATCAAGATATGCCTGAGCGGGCGCCTGAGAAGCAGGAGCAGGAGCTGCAGAAGAAGATCCGCCTGCATCGGCAAAGGACTGGGCAATATCATCACGAACGGTAGACCGTCTCCGGCTGAAGGAAGCAAAAGCTGCATCCTGGAAGCCCTTGGATACACCGTGGAGGAATTCATTCAGAACATTTGCCATACCGTTAAGGGTAACTTTCTTCCGCTTAAGTGAAGTAATGTCAACATCAAGCAGAAGACCGGGCTGAATGTGGTAGGGATTAATCATGTAGTCAAACCTGTTGAATTCTTTTTCAAGAATGGCAAGCCTGTCTTCCATAACCCGCCGTTCCACAGGATAGCGGTAATCGTACATTTCCCTCATCTTGTTCCGCATCTGGATAATCTTCTGGTGAACCTTGTTCTTTTCGTAGATGTAAGTGCGGTTCATCTTTTCTACTTCGGTTTCGCCGGTTTTGATAAAGGTAATTTCGTCCCAAACTTTGGCAATATCCTCGTACAATGGTTCACCGCTCTTGGCCTTGATCGTTTTACGAATTTTAGTCTTCTGCTTGGCTGCCAGATCGTTAAAATCGGTAACTGCCAAAGAAGGCTTAGTGCTTTCATAAATTACGTGAAGTACATCCCAAAGATGCTGGACTTCATTTTCAAAGCTCTTCATCTGGACATCGTAAGATTTCCGTTCCTCAATCAACTGAGCGGAATCATAGTACCGCATCCTTACCTGATACCTTTCGTCAGGAAGGCAATCGGTATCGGTATCTTCATATTCCCGAATAATAAGTTCACGGGCATTTTTGAAGTTTTCGATGTACTGATAACCCATTTTGGAGGTATCAAGAATTGAAGTGATCGAGTTGACGGCGGTATTGAAACCTCTGGTCCTGATGTTTTCGATATCCACGATTTTCTTGAGATTTTCACGGATATTAAGCTGATCATACTCAGCAGGATCGATTTCCGCCCGCAGACCGGTAAGCCTGTCCATAATACCTTTTCCTATCAGGGTATAACGCCTTGATTTAGGATCATCAACGGTATCTTCCGTATACCGTTCCACCCTGGTCATTTTGGTAAAGATAATTTCACTGTCGGAAAGCTCTTCCAATCCCTGATCGATGCGTTCATCTTTGAGTTTTTCGATGTCTTTATCGATCATTTCGATGATATATTTGGAAAGAAGTTCCTTGATCAAATACTCTACCGTTACCTGATAGTGGAAAATCGGGCTGATAAGTTCCGAATCAAGAATATTGACCGAAAGTTTTACGTCGGTAACCGCTTTGGGCTTTAAAAGGTTATCTTTAAAAGCACACTTGACGATTGAATAGGCATTTTCACCGCGAATAAAAGCGCCGGTGTCTGTTTTTTGCCGTAAAAGGCTGTTGGTAAGGTTTTCCAGATCGTTGACGCCCCGCTGGATATGACCCTGCAGGTGTCCGTACATATTGATCATGGACTTTTCAATTTCACCGGTGTTGAACTTGTCGGCGCCGCCAATTTCGTCGAGAAGATTGGCAACTTCTTTGGGGGTATACCGCGCAAGGACCTTTGTCTCTTCTTTGTCAACAAAATTCCGGACTTTTTTGACCATTTCATCTTCGCTCGTTACCATGTAACGGTTGAACATGTTCTGGTAGTTTTGGTTGAAGTAATTATAAATTTTCTCTTTAATACCGCCCATTATGTCCAAACGCTCAAGAGTATCCTTGGGCAGTTTGGAACTAATATGGTGGACAACCTTATTGGTTTCTTCTTCCAATAGTTGATTTACTTCCGCTTGTTGATCCCTGTATTCCTGAGCCAGAGAGTTCCGCGAACCAACGGCACTGGGTTTCTCCGGATGAAAAACGTTAGGGCTCTTAGGCAGGTCAATTGATCCCATATATTCCTTCCTTATTATAAAATTATAAACAGATTACACCTAGTAAAGGAGTATATATTACAAAATTAATACTGTCAAGTAGGTAGTTCAATTTTCCCTTGAATTCCCCTCTTTTTTTAGGTATAGTGCAAAAACCCTGCCAAAGTAGCTCAGTCGGTAGAGCGGCGCACTCGTAATGCGCAGGTCTGGGGTCCGATTCCCCACTTTGGCTGTAGAAAAGGGTCATTTTGACACACTTTTGAATGCTTTTGAGTAAAGCTGTTACTGTCGTAGCAATTTAATGAGCCAGAGGCGGCATGAAACGGATTCTTTATTTTGGCTTAATATTTGTAGGTATCTTATCCCTGACTGCTTTTTTAGTATCCCTGTATCGTTCGCTCCGGCTTTATATCCTTGCTCCCCAGCCGGGATCAACCTTGATCTATCATTTTTCGCTTTATATTCCCGACAACCGTAATTCTTTTTTTCAGGGAATAATCCGTGGGGCGGAACAGGCGGCTGCGGAACTGGAATCGGCAGTATCTGTTCATTCAATCGACCCGGCCAAAAACGAACTGGAGATAGCGTCTTTTACCGGAGTTGACGGAGTAATTGTCTGCCCTTATCTGGATGATGCTTTGGCCAGGCGGCAGCTGGAAAAGCTCAGGGAATACCAAATTCCGGCGGCTCTTATTAATCATAATCTGCCCAGTGATCAGCCGTGGCCGTTTATCGGCATAAATACGTTTGATATGGGACAGCGCATCGGCCTTATTCTGCAGGAAAACTCACAAGCACAGCTTGCGCCTCAAGCTGCGCCTGTATCTCCGGATAAAATTACATTGGCGCTTGTTTACAGCGACAAGGCGCCGGGTATCTATGCCGAGCGGGAACTGGTAGAAATGGGAATTTCCGCAACTTTGGGAGAAAGGCTTTCAGGTCCGATAATGAGCTACAGAACCAACCTTAACCCCCTGGACGCGGAAGCGCTGCTTGTTAATATTTTTCGGCGTATCGAAGATACAAGGCCGGACGCCAATTCAGGGAGGGCCGATTTTACCAACGGCCAGACAATTAACACAATCGTTTTTACCGATCCGGAAGACACCATTGCAGCGGCACAAACTCTGGTAGATTTGAATTTGGTCGGGCAAATACAGATTATCGGTTTTGGCGCCGATCCGGGTGTAATAGAAAACCTGCGAAAAGGAATTGTCAGCGCTTCGGTTGTAATTAATTCCGAACGTATCGGCTATGAAGCGGTTTATTCTCTGGCAGCCCTGCGAACTACCGGTTATACTTCCGCATCCATTGATATTGGCATTGATATAATCAAGGGAAATGAATGAAGAAGCTTCACCGTTCTTTCAGCGTTCAAATCTCTTTGAGTATACTGGGAACGTTTTTTCTTTTGGCGCTTAGTACTGCCTATATACTTTTCAGCAACAGAAAAATTCAGGAACTTTCGGAAAGGAGCTTTGAAGAAGAACGTTTTCTTATGTCTGTTCAGGAAGATCTTGTTGCATACGAAAATCTGGTAATGGAATACCTTTCTACCCGGTCTTCCAACGCCCTGGCTCAAATGCTTATCGACACTCAGGCTTTGCGGCAGAAATTGCCGAGTTATCAGCAAATCAGGGGAAATCCCGTAGATCTAAAAGAAAGAGAACTTTACACGCTTATCTTTCATTATCTGAATCTGGCGGAAGAAGCAGTCGAAGAAAAACGGGGCAGGAATATTCCGGCATATACAGCGATATACGAAGACATGGCATCTCTTAAAGATTATATTAGCAAGGAAATAATTTTTGTCAGTACCGAACGTTTCCGGTCGCAGCTCGGTTCCTATGAACATTTTTTATCCGAATCCGGCGTTATTCAACTGTGGAACTTTATTTTTATTATTTCCATGTCCGCTTTTTCCATGCTGGTTCTTCTTCTTTCGCTAAACCGCTTTACCAACCCCCTGATTAAACTGTCTGCAATGACAAAAGAAATCTCTGCGGGAAACTTTAATATTCCGGATTTGGAAACAAGCCGCGGATCAATAGATGAACTGGATCAGGTTGTCGAAGCTTTTAACCATATGAAGAGCGAAATCAGTAAATATATAGAAGAAATACGCTGGCAGGAAAACATTAAACAGGAGTATATGCGGGAAAAAATGCGGAATATGAAAATGGAAGGTTTGGTCAGGCACATGGAAATTTATGCACTGCAGGCTCAAATGAATCCCCATTTTCTTTTTAATACAATTAATACCGGCATGCAGCTTGCCATTGTGGAAGGAGCTGACAGAACCGGTGAATATATGGATTACATGGCGCGTTTGTTCCGGCACATAATAAGGAACAAGGACATTATTGTTCCGCTCCGCCATGAAATAGAAGGACTTGATTATTACTTTTATATACTGCGTGTACGTTTTCCCCGAAAACTAAACCTTACCATGGAATACACAAAAGATATTCTGGAATTAAAAGTGCCTGTTTCCATTTTACAGCCGCTGGTGGAAAACAGTATTATACATGCATTTAAAGATGCAGATGAGGATTTTTCCAGAAACATCAATGTAAAATCCGGATTGGATCAAAATTATTTGGTTATTTCAGTAACCGACAACGGCACGGGAATGAACAGTGAAACAGCGGAAAAACTGCTCCATCCTCAATCAATCGACGAATCTTCCCTTTCAAGAGTAATGGGGCTGCAAAATGTAATTCAAAGGCTGTATTTTTTTTATCCTTCCGATCCCGGCGTTATAGACATAAAGACAGGAGCGGAACATGAGGGAACAACGGTAATTATTCGCATTAATACGGAGCAGGAACCATGTTTAGCGTTTTAATTGTAGATGACGAAGAACCTGTCCTTGACAGTTATGAATTTATGCTGAACGCATTTTCCGAAAGAAACTTTTCCGAAAATGCACCCCCGGAAAACAGAGATATACTTTTTACTCTGGCAGGCAAGGCCCGTACAGGCTATGAAGCATTAAAATTAATTCACGAGAAGCAACCCGATCTTGTTTTTATGGACATCAATATTCCCGGCATAGACGGTCTTTCGGTACTGGAGGATGTTTACAAAAAATATCCCCGCATGGTTTGCATTCTTTCCACAGCTTATGAACGATTTGACCTTGCCAAGCGGGCAATACCTTTGGGAGTTTTTGCATATCTGATAAAACCGGTTTCCAAGAAAACATTTTTTGATACCCTGGAAAATGCCCTTTCCCAACTCCGTTCTCTGCCGCCGGAAGCTTCAGAATACTCAGAACCCCGGCTTGCACTGCTTCGCAGAGATATCTGGATACCTATGGATGAACAACACTGGTCATGGTACAGGGAAAAACTCGATCTTCCTTCCGATCATGGCCTTGCATTTATGGTAGAGCTGGATCAGGATATGGAAGCTTGGGGTAGACAGATAGCGGAACAGCTTTCATTCAAACACCATTGCAGTTACGATGTAATGCTGCAAAGGGGTTTATTCCTGATTTCGGAAGACCTGAATGCAGACGTGTTCAGGCAAAAAACCGTTAAGATGCTGGAAACTGCTCTTAACGGACTGAACTGGCGTTTCGGACTTGGCGGACTTTACCGGGGACCGCTGCTGTACCGTTCATGCAGCGAAGCTTTAGCGGAACTTACGGCAAAACGGCAGGAAACCGATGCATGGAACAAGGTCAGTAAAAACATAGGGCTGCTCCGGCAGAAAATCGGCCTGTTGCCGCCGGAAGAAGCAAAAGCGCTTTTCGCATCCGTATGGGAACCCCTGTTTGCCGAAGATTTCAGCAATGCAAAACTCAGAATGATTTCTGTTTTTACTTTATTGCTGGACGATCTGTACGGAACACTGTCTGCGCAAAATTCCCTGTCAAAAAATTCTTCCGGCGCTTCTCCGCCTTTTGATCCGTTAGAAATAATAACATTGCCCGACCTTGGAGCATGGAAACGCTGGGCGGAAGTAAATTTTGACAAAATCGCACTACAGGCAAATCTGGAACGTCAGGGAAACTATCCGCTGCCGCTGGTAAAGGCCCTTGCCTTTATAAGGGAAAATTACACCCGGGGCATTCGCCTGAACAGCGCCGCAGAAGCCGCCAGGGTAAACGCCGCCCATTTAAGCCGCCTTTTTACAGAACACCTGAAAACCAACTTTATTGATTACCTTACCGCCCTGCGAATAAACGAAGCGGAGCGGCTGTTAAAAGAAAAATCCATTACGGTAAAGGAAGCGGCTTTTGCGGTGGGTTACCAGGATCCTAATTACTTCAGCAAAGCATTTAAAAAACTTAAGGGAATACTGCCAACAGAAGTCAGAGGTCAGGAATGAAAAAAACCGAAAAGAAAAATTTACAGTTCAGGGAAAAATACGGACCGTACGCACTGGTTGCCGGAGGTTCAAACGGACTGGGTGCGGCTTTTGCAGAAGCGCTGGCCCGGCGGGGATTAAATCTGGTATTGCTGGCACGCGAAAAAGAAAGGCTGGAAGCGTCTGCAAAAGAGATTAAAGAAAAATATCAGGTCGATGCAATAACCTTCGCAGTGGATTTAGCTGATTATGAAAAAACGAAAAGCATAATTACCGGCCTTAATGTTTCCATCGGACTGCTGGTTTACAATGCCGCTTTTGCGCCTATAGGATTATTCGAAAACACAAGCGAAGAACATTTATCGCTTGCTGCTGCTGTTAATGTTAAAACGCCGCTGCTGCTTGCCAAACTGGTGTCCGGGCAGATGATTAATAATGAAGCAAAGGGCGGCATTGTACTGATGTCATCTCTTGCCGGAGTACAGGGCAGCCCGAAGCTTGCGGCGTATGCGGCAACAAAAGCATTTAACACTGTTTTGGCCGAAGGTTTATGGAAAGAGTTACAGCCCCGCGGCATTGACGTAATAGGCTGCTGCGCCGGAGCAATACTAACCCCCGGTTATCAGCAGGCAGTGTCCTCCACCGAGCGAACGACAGCGAGTGAAGGTTCCCCTCCGGAAAAAAGCAAAACCGCACCCGGAACTCTGGCAGCCTGCGATGTGGCAGAGCAAACATTAAAGGCACTGGGAAAAGGGCCGGTTGTAGTACCCGGAAGTGTAAACAAAATTGCCCGTTTTGTTTTTACGCGGCTTTTGACCAAAAAGGCGGCAATCGGTATAATGTTAAAAAACACCGGAGGCTTATCATGAAAACGCTGGTTTTAGGATTTCTTACCCCTTGGGCTGCTTATGCACTTATTACCCTTCTGCATATTATTCTGCCAGCACGGAAGATGAAAGGTTATGTAAAAAATGAAACAACCGGGGAAATACTTAATTACCGGCTTAACGGAATACTTGTCCTTGCCGCAAGTATTCTTATTTGGTTTTTCCTGGGGTATTTTAATCTGGTCCCGTTTAACTGGCTGTATCAGGTTCGATGGGCAAGTCTTGCCGGAGCAGTT
>Ga0082212_10003122_pt1 | contig 23649 bp, 26 predicted proteins | sample TergutNt197P3_FD_71548 | JGI IMG/M metagenome (GOLD analysis project Ga0082212, IMG submission 71548) | Neocapritermes taracua P3 segment gut microbial communities from Petit-Saut dam, French Guiana - Nt197 P3 | ecosystem: Host-associated > Arthropoda: Insects > Digestive system > Gut ... | reverse complement strand
GCCGGATGCGCTTATGCTATAGTGGAAGACACTTCAATGGCAGCCGAAAAAAAAGTGATCGTTGTTGACAATGTATTAAACGCCTTACAGCAACTCGCCCTGACTCATCGCAAAACCCTCAATATTCCAGTGATAGCCATAACGGGGACAAACGGTAAAACAACGACCAAAGAGCTTACTGCCGCCGTTTTGTCGCAGAAATTTAATGTGTTATATACGCATGGGAATTTGAATAATCATATCGGCGTTCCGTTGACATTGCTACGATTGACTGAAACACATGAGATAGCTGTGATTGAAATGGGGGCGAATCATCTCGGCGAAATTGGCGATCTCGCCGCTATCGCTTGCCCCGATTACGGACTGATAACAAACGTCGGATATGCGCATTTGGAAGGGTTCGGTTCGCTGGAAGGCGTCATCAAAGCAAAAGGCGAATTGTATGATTATTTGCGGGCATCAAACGGGACTGTTTTTATTCATCGGGATAATGAACTGCTGACATCCATAGCAGGCGGAATTAAACATATAACGTACGGCGCAGTGGAGTTAGATAGTAGATTCCACAAAACTGTTATCAGCGGTAAGATAACAAACCTTCATCCCCTTCTTTCGTTGTCATGGCAATGTTACCCTGACGAGGTTCACATTATCAATACAAAACTCATAGGCGGTTATAACTTATGGAATGTGATGGCTGCCATCACTATCGGTGTCACATGGGGTGTTCAGAGCGAAAAAATCAACGAAGCCATTGCAAATTATGTGCCGACAAACAACCGTTCGCAATTAAAAAAAACAGCCTGTAACGTATTGATTATTGATACATATAACGCCAATCCGAGCAGTATGCGCGCCGCACTTGAAAATTTCGCATCCCTGATACCTGATTCGCAAAGTATTTTTTCTGTCGATAGCCCTGAATTATCGAAAAAAAAGCCCAAAGCAGTCATTCTTGGCGACATGCTTGAGCTTGGAGAAAAAAGTTTGGAATTACATACTTCTATCATCGAAGTGATAGCTTCTTATCATTTTGAGAAGGTGTTGCTGTGCGGCGAAAATTTTTCACTGACAGGAAAGCAATACACTACTTTTCCTACCATAGAACAATTAATTGAATATCTCCAAGTTAGCCCTCTACGCGGCTACCATATTCTAATAAAAGGCTCACACGGCCTTCACCTCGAAAAATTAATCGAAGATTGTCGCTTGTCCCTTTAGGGTCAAAATGTTGGTAGGAGAGATGCTGAAACAAGTTAAGCATGACGTTGTTGGCTAGTATGAAAACGAGAGCGGTAATAAATCTTTTGCTGAGGCTACAAGTATTGATTCGTCTTTGCCGCAGAGGAGGATGCGTATGGAGTGTCCGTAGCGCTGTTCAGTTTCAAGCAGTACCTGACGACACGCACCGCAGGGAGATATGAAGGATTGAACGATGCCGTCTCTCATTGCAATAATAGCGATAGCTTCCACAGATTGATCTGGGTAAGAAGCGCTGGCGGCAAACAACGCCACCCTTTCGGCGCATAAACCCGAAGGGTAGGCTATATTCTCTTGGTTGCTTCCTATCATCATCGTCCCATCATTCAACGCGATAGCAGCGCCGACTTTAAAATGCGAGTAAGGCGCATAAGCTCCTCTGGCTGCGCAGGTAGCCAAATCACGTAACCGCTGATATTCATTCGACAACGCTGCTGTCTCTAATCGTTTTAACGATATTTCAATCTTAATTTCTTCCATTTTGCACCTTTTAAAGTTTCAAAGATATGCAAAAAACCAATAAATATAACAAATTTTTCAAAATTTTGTGTATATTGATACTGTGATTTCATTTTTTAACTGTACCTTTGCGCCCGCAAAATTAAGGATTATTAAAAAAGTAACAAATAGGCATGAGAAGTTTACTCGTCACTCTTTCATTGTTTACAATGAGCATTGTATATTCACAGGGACAAACGCGAATCCCAGCGTATGAAGCATACATTAATAAATATAAGGATTTAGCTATAAGACTCCAACAAGTGTATAAGATACCCGCAAGCATAAAATTAGCACAAGCGCTTCTGGAATCGGATGCCGGAAGAAGTCCTCTTGCACGCAGGTCGAATAATCAATTTGGCATCAAATGTAAAGAAGAATGGACTGGCCTAAGCGTTCTTAGCGATGATGATGAAAAAAATGAATGTTTCCGCGCCTATCGCACTATTGAAGATTCCTATTTCGATCACGGAGAATTTCTCTCTAAAAGAAAATATTACGTCTCTTTATTCACGCTTGACATCTACGACTACACAGGATGGGCTAATGGTTTGCAGACTTGCGGATATGCTACAGATAAAAAATATGCCGTAAAATTATTGAACCTTATCAACACCTACGACTTGGCGAAATACGACAGAATGAGACTTACAGATAAGCAACCTGTTATTAGTGAGCCTATTGAAATCAAAAAATCTAAGGATTTCGAGAAAAAACATCCCGAGCTTGTCAACTGGCGGCGTAGAATACTGCAAGTCAATGGTATTCATTATATTATGGCACAACCCAACGATACTTATGAGATCATTGCTTACGATGCCCGTATGAAGTTGAAGCGATTACTAAAATATAATGAAGTTTCCAAAGGCCATACGCTCGCCAATAATGATATAGTCTTCTTACAAAATAAACAAAAGCAGGCGGCTAAAGGTACTGCCAGGCATATTGTGAAAGTCGGAGAATCGATGTATAGCATTTCGCAAATGTATGGTATAAAGGTGAAATCAGTTTTTAAATTGAATAAGTTGAAAGACGGTTATATACCAAAACAGGGCGACATCTTAAAAGTAAGTAAAAAATAAATGACCGACCAGCGATATATCCAGCGAGGTGTCAGCGCTTCGAAAGAAGATGTACATCAAGCTATTAAAAAAATAGACAAAGGTCTATTCCCGAAAGCATTTTGTAAGATTATTCCTGATATACTCGGCGGCGACCCGTTCTACTGTAATATCATGCACGCGGATGGTGCAGGTACAAAATCTTCGTTAGCCTATATTTATTGGCGCGAAACAGGCGATTTATCCGTGTGGAAAGGGATCGCACAAGACGCACTGATCATGAATGTGGATGACTTGCTTTGTGTCGGTGCAACCGATAATATCCTTGTTTCGAGTACGATAGGACGCAACAAACGGTTGATACCAGGCGAAGTGATTGCAGCTATAATCAACAGCACAGAAGAGTTGTTGTCCGAATTACGCGCTTTAGGTATCGGCATTTATGCTACCGGCGGCGAAACAGCCGATGTAGGCGACCTCGTCAGAACAATTATTGTAGACAGCACGATGACCTGCCGCATGAAACGGAGCGAGGTTGTTGATAACGCTGCGATTCTAGCCGGAGATGTTATTGTTGGTTTGGCTTCTTTCGGTCAGGCAACATACGAAAAGACATATAACGGAGGCATGGGTAGTAACGGATTGACATCCGCTCGGCACGACGTATTTGCTAAATATCTGGCTGATAAATATCCTGAAAGTTTCGATGCTTCCTTACCCGGAGAACTTGTTTATTCCGGCAACTTGAAACTTACCGATACGGTGGCCGGTACGCCTGCCGATGCTGGTAAACTTGTCCTCTCGCCTACTCGCACTTATGCGCCAGTTATTAACAATTTGTTGAGCCAAATGCGGAGCGACATTCATGGGATGATTCATTGTTCCGGTGGCGCACAAACTAAAATATTGCATTTTGTCGATTATCACCGCATTGTTAAAGACAATATGTTTCCTGTTCCGCCGTTATTTAAAACGATACAGGAGCAAAGCGGTACTAGTTGGAAAGAGATGTATAAAGTGTTCAATATGGGTCATCGTTTCGAGATTTACCTACCTGAAAAATACGCTGACAGTATCATCAAAACAAGTCAGTCCTTTGGCATTTATGCCCGTATCATAGGTCACGTGGAAAAATGTGATAAAAAAGAACTTATCATTAAAAGCGAACATGGAGTTTTTAGCTACACTTAACGACTTAGTCGGGCGTTTCGACGAGATATCGACGTTGATTGCCGACCCTGATGTCATTGCCGACCAAAAGCGGTATGTCAGACTAACGAAAGAATATAAAGATTTGGAGCGGCTTAACAATATTCGAAAAAAATATATCATTACTGAAGGATTTATTGATGAGGCCAAAGAAATACTTGCGCATGAACAGGATGCAGAATTGCGGAATTTGGCTAATGAAGAATTGGATACGAACCGACAGAAATTGATCGACCTCGAAGAAGAAATAAAATTGGCGCTCATCCCAGCCGATCCGGAAGACGAAAAAAATGTGATAGTGGAAATCCGCGGAGGAACCGGCGGCGACGAAGCGGCAATTTTTGCAGGTGACTTGTTCCGCATGTATTGTAAATATTGTGAAATAAAAGGCTGGAAAATAAGCATTTCAAGCTGTAACGAAGGGGCGTCAGGCGGATTTAAGGAAATCATCTGCTCGGTAACCGGCGAAAATGTATATGGTACTTTGAAATATGAATCAGGTGTGCACCGCGTACAACGTGTACCGCAAACCGAAACACAGGGACGCGTACATACATCTGCTGCTACTGTCGCTGTTCTTCCCGAAGCCGATGAGTTTGACGTCGAGATCAACGAAGGCGAAATAAAATGGGATACCTTCCGTTCCAGCGGCGCTGGCGGGCAAAATGTTAATAAAGTGGAATCCGGCGTTAGACTTCGCTATTTCTGGAAAAATCCCAACACTGGCATTATGGATGAAATACTTATCGAGTGTACTGAAACGCGAGACCAACCAAAGAATAAGGAGCGCGCGTTAAGTCGGCTTCGCTCTTTCATTTACGACAAGGAACATCAAAAATATATTGATGATATCGCTTCAAAACGAAAAACAATGGTATCGACTGGCGACCGTTCGGCGAAGATACGCACCTACAACTATCCCCAAGGACGTATAACCGACCACCGGATAAACTATACCCTCTACAACCTGCCTGTTTTTATGAACGGCGATATTCAGGGATGTATCGACCGATTGATCATTGCCGAAAATGTCGAAAGAATGAAAGATTGCGAACTTTTTTGATTAACCTGATTAACAACACAAAATCTGAATGAAAAAGACAGAACTTTTTGAAAATATAAAACAAAAAAAATCCTTTCTGTGCGTTGGATTGGACACGGATATAAAAATAATCCCCTCCCATTTACGTAGTGAAGCCGATCCTGTTTTTGCCTTCAACCGGGCGATCATCGATGCAACAGCTGGATATTGCGTGGCTTATAAACCAAATGTAGCGTTTTACGAACAGGGGGGAATCGACGGATGGCACGCATTGGAAAAAACCGTTGATTATATCAAAACAAACTATCCCGACCAGTTTATTATTGCCGATGCTAAACGGGGCGATATAGGAAATACATCTAAACTGTACGCACGTACATTTTTTGAAAATATGGGCGTTGATTCGCTCACAATAGCTCCCTATATGGGCGAAGACAGCGTCACCCCTTTTTTAAGTTATGAAGGAAAATGGGCGATCCTCTTAGCCCTCACCTCAAACAAGGGTTCAAATGATTTTCAATTGACAGCCAATAATCAGGGAGAACGTTTTTTTGAAAAGGTGTTGCGTGTTTCAAAAAACTGGGGTACTGACGAAAATATGATGTATGTTGTCGGCGCTACACAGGGGCAACAGTTTGAAACAGTACGCCAAATTGTCCCCGACCACTTTTTGCTGGTACCAGGGATAGGCGCACAAGGAGGATCGCTGGATGATGTGTGCCGGTATGGATTGAACGATAAGTGTGGGCTTCTAGTCAATTCATCGCGCGCGATCATTTATGCCGATTCTTCAGAACGGTTTGCAACGGTAGCAGGCGAAACATCTGCTATCGTCCAACAGGAAATGGAACAATTTTTGTCAAAGAAAGGAATTATTTAGTCAAAAAATATTTTTCTTACATATAATTTGTACCTTAATGATTTTTTTTTTCTAACTTTGGGGCTTTTATTTAAACCAACTACACAGTAATGGAGTTTACAGCTCAACAAATTGCAGACTTATTAAATGGAGAGGTAGCGGGAAATCTTACTGAAAAAGTGTCCGATTTCGCTAAAATTGAAGATGGGAGGCCCGGAACGATCACTTTTCTGGCCAATGCAAAATATGAACCTTACATTTACCAAACAAAAGCAAGTATTGTATTGGTAAATAACGACTTTAAGCCGTCAGCGCCTGTCAAAGCCACGATGATAAAAGTCCCCAACGCCTATTCAGCGCTGGCTTCGCTCATGGACATCGCCGAACAATCACAAGTGAGAAATAGCGGAATAGACGCCAAAGCATACATTTCAGCAACTGCAACGATTGAAGATAATTGCTACATTGGCGCCTTCGCCTACATTGGTGAAAACGTAATAATAAATCAGGGTTGCAGGATTTATCCTTATGTATGCATTGGCGACAATGTCAGTGTCGGCGAACAAACCGTAATCTATCCCCATGTTACCATCTATCAAAGTTGCGTGATCGGTAATAATTGTATCATCCACGCAGGCGCTGTAATAGGTTCCGATGGATTTGGTTTCGCTCCGGAAGGTGGTAAATATAAAAAGATTGCACAACTTGGGAATGTGCTTATTGAGGACGATGTGGAAGTAGGCGCCAATACATCCATCGACAGAGCTGTTATTGGTTCCACCATTATTCATCAAGGCGTCAAATTAGATAATCTTATTCAAATAGCCCATAACGTTGAGATTGGCAGTAATACGGCCATGGCGGCGATGGTTGGCATTGCCGGTTCTACAAAAGTTGGAGCTAACTGTATGTTTGGCGGACAAGCAGGCGCTATAGGACATCTCCATATCGGCGATAATGTAAAGGTAGCCGCACAAACCGGTATTGTAAGGGATATCCCTGAAAATGGACGTGTTTGGGGCACTCCGGCTATTCCTTTGAATAATTGTTTACGCTCAAACGTTCTTTTCGAAAAATTACCGGAGCTTTATAAAACCCTTTACAGGTTGGAAAAGGAGATTGAAGAACTGAAAAAGAATAAACAATTATAATATGGAGAAGCAGAAAACGTTAGCATCCGAGTTTTCGCTAAGAGGCAAAGGACTTCATACCGGATTGAGTATCTTTATGACATTCAAGCCGGCGCCCGAAAATCACGGATATAAAATAAAACGTATCGACCTTGAAGGCCAGCCTGTCATAGATGCTTTAGCCGAAAATGTTTCAAATACTCAACGAGGAACCGTCCTCTCGAAAGGCGACATAAAAGTAAGCACTGTCGAACATGCTCTTGCCGCTTTATATGCATACGGCATTGATAACTGCCTAATCGAAATCGACGCTCCGGAAATACCTATTCTGGACGGTAGCGCCCGCTACTTTTGCGAAAACATTGAAAAAGCAGGTATTATCGAACAAAATGCGCTCAAAGACTACTATATTGTTCGTCATAAAATAGAAGTGAGGGACGACAAAACCGGCTCATCGCTCATCTTCCTTCCTGATGAAAGGCTTAGTATCAACGTGTTAATTGAGTTTGATTCGCCAGTTATTTCCAACCAGTATGCCTCGCTTACAAACATTTTAGATTTTCCGCAATTAATTGCTTCCTCACGTACCTTCGTTTTTGTTCGTGAAATAGAATCCTTACTGCAAAATAACTTGATTAAAGGGGGTGACTTTGATAATGCTATTGTCATCTATGATCAGAAAATGGAGCAAAGTGATTTGGATCGTATTGCTGATTCGTTGGGACTTCCTCATAAAAACATGAAAGAATTTGGCTATATCAACGATAAACCGTTGGCTTTCCCGAACGAACCCGCACGACATAAACTGATTGATGTGCTGGGCGATATTGCCCTCATCGGAAAACCGATCAAAGGTCATATCATCGCTACCCGACCAGGACATAAAATAAATAATCTACTGGCGCGCCTGATACGTAAAGACATCAAATTGAACGATATACAAGCGCCCATCTACGATGTAAACCGTCCTCCTGTGATGGACATCAACCGCATTCGCGAACTGCTTCCTCACCGATATCCTTTTCTTTTAGTCGATAAAATAACAGAGATCGGTAGTAATCATATTGTTGGAATAAAGAACGTGACAGTCAATGAACCTTTCTTTACAGGCCACTTCCCAAATGAACCGATTTTTCCTGGGGTTTTTATGCTTGAAGCTATGGCACAAACCGGTGGACTGCTCGTTCTGAACTCCGTGGATGAACCGGAGCGGTATTCAACCTATTTCATGAAAATCGACTGCGTAAAATTCCGTCAGAAGGTAGCTCCCGGAGATACATTGATTTTCCGCCTGCAACTTTTAGCCCCCATTCGTCATGGCATCTCAACGATGAAGGGCTATGTGTTTGTAGGTGAAAAAGTTGTCTGCGAAGCTGAATTTATGGCACAAATCATTAAAAATAAATAACTTATGTACTCACCATTAGCCATGATTCATCCCGAAGCGATGATAGGCGAAAATGTCACAATCGGACCATTTACTGTGATAGAAAAAGATGTAATCATCGGTGATAACTGCCACATTTACCCTCATACAAATATTTTAAATGGAACACGTATTGGCGCTGACTGCCAGGTATTTCCTGGTGCAGTTATTGCTGGCGTCCCGCAGGATTTGAAGTTTGCCGGCGAATATTCAACTGTCGAAATTGGCAATCATACGACCGTAAGAGAATGTGTCACTATCAACCGCGGAACGAAATCCAAAGAAAAAACAAAAGTAGGAAATAACTGCCTGATAATGGCCTATTCGCATATCGCGCACGATTGTGTCGTAAAAGATCATGTCATAATAGGTAACGCTTGTCAGGTGGCAGGCGAAGTAACTATTGATGATTTTGCCATTATAAGCGGCGGCGCGTTAGTGCATCAATTTGTTCGTATATCACAACATGTCATGATTCAAGGCGGTTCACGTGTGGGAAAAGACATCCCCCCCTACACGCTCATCGGGCGTGAACCCATCACTTATTGCGGTATAAACATCGTGGGTCTGCGTCGTCGCGGGTTCACCAACCAACAAGTGTATCTGATTCAGGACATCTATCGCACATTATATACGCGCGGGTTGAACAACACCGAGGCGCTAAAAGCCATAGAGACGGAATACGAACCAAGCATAGAGCGCGACCTGATACTCAATTTCATCAAATCATCCGAACGGGGTATCGTCAGAGGCTCTATTGATGAATAAATTATCCATTTTCTTTTGTGTTATCATTTTTTTCCTTATTTTTGCATTTATTTTTTAGTAATTATAGTATGGTTTATAGATTTTTATTATTGTCAGACGAAGTTGATAACTTCAAAAGGGAAATACAGATTAGCTCGCAAGCTACTTTTCTTGATTTCCACGAAGAGATTTTGAAAGCTACCGGTTACGATCCGAATCAACTCTATTCATTTTTCATTTGCGGCGACAATTGGAGTATGAAAACTGAAGTAACTATGAATGAAATGGATACATCGTCCGAAGAAGACAATTACGTTATGGAAAGCGTTTGTCTTGAAGACCTTGTTACAGAAGAGCAGCAAAAGTTACTTTACGTTTTTGACCAGATGAGCGAACGCGTTTTTTTTATCGAACTGCTGGAAATAATTACCGGAAAAGAACTGAAAGACCCTGTCTGTACCAAATCCATAGGCAATCCTCCACAACAATTATTAGACTACACCGCGGCAGCTATGGATTTAAACTTCGATTTAGACGAAAAATTTTACGGCGAAGATGATTACGATGACGACGAACTGGATGGATTCGACCAGGGAACGTTTGATGATGATCCAAACGATCGCTACTAGATGAAGCGCCTCTTTGTTTTACTTGGGCCTACAGGCGTCGGTAAAACTGCTTTAAGCGTTCAATTAGCCCGTCAATTGGGGTGTCCGATCATCTCAGCCGATTCGCGACAAATCTATAAAGAATTACCCATCGGCACAGCCGCTCCTGCAAACGATGTACTTTCGCAGGTACAACATTATTTCGTTGCATCCCGTTCTATACATGATTATTACAGTGCCAGCCTCTATGAAGAAGAAGCCATTGCGCTGATAAACAAACTATTCGAAACACACGACAACCTGCTGCTTTGCGGTGGCTCCATGATGTATATTGATGCTGTATGCAAGGGAATTGATGAGATGCCGACCATCTCGCAAGAAATACGTGAATCACTCTGGAATCAATATCGAAAAGAAGGATTAGCGCCCATTCTCGAAGAACTGCATCGTTTAGACTCTATCTATTACGATGTAGTTGACCGGATGAATTACAGGCGTGTGATCCATGCCGTCGAGATATGCCGGATGTCGGGTGTCCCCTACTCTACCTTAAGGACGCATTCACTAAAAAAACGACTTTTCAACATCCATAAATTCTGTCTGATGCGCGACCGACCGGAATTGTTTTCTCTCATTAACTGTCGGGTGGACAAAATGATTCAAGAAGGCTTTATCGAAGAAGCTATACAGCTCTATCCATGGCGTCATCTTAATGCTCTTAACACCGTTGGATACAAAGAATTATTCCAATACTTCGACGGCGTTTACTCATTAGATGAAGCCGTTGAAAAAATAAAACGCAACACCCGCATCTATGCTCGAAAACAAATAACATGGTTCAAACGCGACCTTGAAGTTAAATGGTTTCATCCTGATGATAATCTCCTTTTACACCTATGAAGCAGTATAAGAAATTCACACTACATCCGACTATGAAGCGTTTATTCGATCATCCGGTTTTTCCATATACGATAATTATTATCGTTGCGTCTTTGCTTTTTATCCCTTTTCTAGGCAATGTGCATCTGTTTGATTGGGATGAAATAAATTTTGCCGAATCGGCGCGCGAAATGATTGTTACAGGCGATTATAACACAGTCAGGATTGATTATGAACCTTTTTGGGAAAAACCGCCGTTGTTCATCCTGATGCAGGTTGTATCAATGAAAATGTTTGGTGTTAATGAATTTGCAGCCCGTTTTCCAAATGCTATTTGTGGAATTTTCACCTTGCTTTTCCTTTTTTTCATTGGGAATAAATTGTTTGATAAACGCTTTGGCGCGCTTTGGGCGCTCTCGTATGCTGGTTCTATTTTGCCTTTCTTTTATTTCAAATCGGGTATTATCGACCCTTGGTTCAATCTTTTTATTTTTGCAGGTATTTATTTCTCGACAAGGTTTTTAGCGGAAAACGCCGAAGCTCGAAATAAGATGAAAGCGCATGTTTTCATTGCCTGTGCAGCTGCGGCTATTGGTTTGGCCATTTTAACTAAAGGTCCTGTTGCCCTCCTGCTTTGGGGTATAACCGCTTTTGTTTATGCTATTTACAAAAAGTTTCGCCTGCCCATTCATTGGTATCATATAGTGGAGTTTTTTTTTGTGTTGCTTCTTGTTGGAGGATCCTGGTTTATCGGACAAATACTTGTCGGAAACAAACACGTTGTGATGGATTTTATTGATTATCAAATTCGTCTTTTTCAAACCAAAGATGCAGGGCATGGAGGATTTCTGTTATATCATTTTTCAATCCTGCTCTTTGGCGTCTTTCCTGCTTCATTTTTCTCATTGTCAGCTTATAAAAAAACAATGGGCGATTCGGACGCTCAAAAAGACTTCAAAGCATGGATGATCGTATTATTATGGGTGGTACTGGTAGTGTTTACAATCGTAAAAACCAAGATCATACACTATTCGTCATTATGTTATTTCCCCTTAACGTTTTTGGGCGCTTATGTTTTGTATAACTATTGCTATCGCAACATTCGCTTGAAAAAATGGATACATGTTTCGATAGTAGCTGTCGCCGCCTTGTTTGCTATCGTTATAGCCGCACTAACCAATATTTCCATGTACAAAGACTATATCATCGAAAAAAAACTCGTCAGTGACGCTTTTACTTTGGGCAACCTGCAAGCCGATGCGGGTTGGAACGGGTATGAATGGCTTGTTGCTCTAGCACCGCTGGCGGTTGCGGTTTTTGCGGTCTATTTTTACCGGAATAAGAAGCCTCGTTCATATTGTGTATCTGTGCTTGCAGGCGTTTGTTTGTTTATCGAACTGACCATGACTATCATTGTCAAGCGTGTTGAGGCTTATTCACAACGTGCCGCCATAGAGTTTTTCGATAGTAAAAAAAACGAAAACTGTTATATCATCACGCTTGAATGTGTAAGTTACGGACAGTACTTTTATGCACAGTCGCAACAATCAATGAATCATGCCATACACTATTTACAAAATGGGGAAGAAACAAGCCTTCCTATATATGTTATGATAAGAAACAAAAACAAGGAAAAAGTATTAAACCAATACCCGCAATTGGAAATGCTTTACGAAAAAAACGGTTACATGTTTCTAAAATATGCTCAATTTTATAAGCCTTGATAAAGGGAATTGCTTTTCCCCTAATTTCGAATGATTAGTTCGAAAAAAACATACACCGCAGGCGAAGCCAATATAGCGCTATCGAACCGGTCTAATATTCCGCCATGTCCCGGTAGCATCGTCCCCGAATCTTTTACGCTGTAAGTTCGTTTGAGTAACGATTCCAATAAATCACCCCAGGTAGCCGAAATAACCGTAATAACGCCAAAAACAAGCCAATAATACCATTTCAGGTCTGCATTAATTTGCGCGCAGGTAAAGGAAGCGATAATCACTAATACAAACCCTCCCCAAAAACCTTCCCACGATTTCAGTGGCGAAATACGACGAAACAGACGATGTTTACCAATCCATGTACCTACTAAATATGCACCTGTATCATTCAGCCAAATAAAAATAAAAACCATCAACACCGGTAAAGGGTTATATTCAGTCGATTGCATGTAAGGAACAAAACACAGCAGAGATAAAAGCCCTGCACAATAAAACTGGGCAAAACAAATGAGCCCCCACTGCGTTACAGGATTACAGTTTTTTATATATAATCCTGAAATCAACAATACTAATAATATAATGATATACGGAAGAAAAATCACAGAACTGACATAATCGCCTGCAAATAAACAGGATGAAATAAACAGATACATACCGCCTGCGATTCCAAGGCAACGTTGCCAAAAAAAGCCTTCATATTTTGATAAAGTATAAAACTCATGGATAAGAAATCCGACAACAATACTAAAGGTAGCTGCAAATAGATGCGGATGTAAACAAATACTAGCCACGATAACAGCAATAAACAGGGCGCCGGTAAACGTTCTTTGTATGATATTTTTCATGTAGAATAAGTCTCATCCATACCTTCCCCCTTTTTCCCATCCATAATCTCTTCGCTGCGTGAAATCCATGGTCGCTTGCCAAAAATTCGTTCTACATCTTCCGAGTAAATCACTTCCGATTTCAGCAAGAGCAAAGCTAAGGTTTCATGCTTTTCTTTATTATCAGTTAAAAAGGTTTTAGCTCTTTCATATTGCTCATTTACAATACTTTGAACTTCTCCATCTATTAATCCAGCAGTATCTTCGCTGTAAGGTTTCGTAAAGCCCCAATCCTGACCTGTTGAATCATAATAATTCAAATTAGGCAGTTTTTTACTCATCCCGAAGTAAACGACCATCGCATAAGCCTGTTTTGTCACACGCTCCAGATCATTAGACGCCCCCGTCGAAATCCTGCCGAGAAACAAGTCTTCGGCGGCGCGACCACCCAACATGGCGCACATCTCATCAAGCAATTGCTCGCGGGTTGTTATCTGACGTTCCTCCGGCAGATACCATGCTGCTCCCAGCGCTTTGCCACGTGGTACAATCGTCACTTTGACTAACGGATTGGCATGCTCTAACAGCCAACTGAGCGAAGCATGTCCGGCTTCGTGATATGCGATACTCTTGCGTTCATTTTCTGTCATGATCTTACTGCGTTTTTCAAGTCCGCCGACAATACGGTCAACAGCGCTCATAAAGTCATCCTTTTGAACTGCATTTTTGCCGATACGCGCTGCTATCAAGGCTGCTTCATTACATACATTAGCTATGTCGGCGCCTGAGAAGCCGGGCGTCTGCCGTGCGAGAAAGTCCGTATCAACCTCGGCGTCAATCTTGATCGGACGCAGATGAACGCCAAAAATCTCCTTTCGTTCGTTTAAATCCGGCAGGTCAACATATATTTGACGGTCAAAGCGTCCTGCACGCAACAAGGCCTTATCCAATACGTCGGCGCGGTTTGTCGCAGCAAGGATTATGACGCCGCTATTGGATGCGAAACCATCCATTTCTGTAAGTAGCTGATTCAAAGTATTTTCACGTTCATCATTGGCGTTCATATTTACATTCCTGCCCCGCGCGCGTCCTACTGCGTCTATCTCATCAATAAAGACGATACATGGCGCTTTTTCTTTGGCTTGCCTGAACAAGTCGCGCACACGTGAAGCACCTACGCCGACAAACATCTCCACAAAATCCGAGCCTGACAACGAATAAAACGGCACATGCGCCTCGCCAGCTACAGCCTTCGCTAACAGTGTTTTGCCCGTTCCAGGAGGACCTACAAGCAAGGCTCCTTTGGGTATCTTTCCTCCCAAGTCGGTATATTTTTGCGGATTTTTTAAAAAAGATACGATCTCTTCTACTTCCTGTTTAGCTTCGGCTAACCCTGCTACATCTTTGAATGTCACCTTGTTTTTAAGGTCTTTATCAAACAGCTGCGCCCTCGACTTGCCAACGCTGAAGATGCCCATACCACCACCTCCGCCAGACATGCGACGCATTAATAAAAACCAAATCATGATGATTAAAACAATAGGGCCAATGGTAGCGAGGAGGTTCCAAAAAAAATCGTCTCCATCCTTGTGACGTACATTCACGGATATTTTATTATCATTCCTTTCTTTATCAATAAAATCTGATAACACTTTGGCTTCCGCAATTTTAACTATCACCTTAGCGCCAAGCTCTCTCGCCTTCTCCGCATCAGATTTGAAAACTTCTTCGTACCTACCCCTTTTTACAGTGGCTTCTATCATATTTTTTTTATTGAAAACGATAATCTCTTCAAAAACATCATTGCGCGCATATTGTTGAAATTCCGTCCAAGAGATTTCAATCGTTTTCGGCGAATCGTTGAGTACATACACCACAATCAATGGAATAAATATCAGCGCATATATCCACCACAGGCTGAATTTCTTTTTCTCGTTTGGATTCCTTTGGTTGTTACTATTATTCTTTTGTTCTTTATTTTTTTCTGTTTCTTCCATATTTATTAATTACGAGTTAGAGGTAGAATAATTTTAAATTTTTTAATTAAAATAAATCTGGTATGCACGTTATTTTAGAATCTTCCCACAAATGTTCCAGCCGGTAAAAAGTGCGTAGCTCCGGCAAAAAAATGTGTACAATAATTGTGCCATAATCTAATCCTATCCACCGAGAATTGCGTATCCCGTCAATCGAAAGCGGTTTTTCTTTCAACTCATTATGTACCATGTCCCAGACTGAATCCGACAATGCAGATAGCTGGTTCGGGTTGTTGCCTTCGCAAACAATCATATACTGACATATAGCGCCTGGCGTATCTCTTAAATCGATAGTTACAATATTTCTACCTTTTTTTTCCTGCAATCCTTTTACGATTGCTTCTAATAATAATCGCGTTTGATCCATCCAATAAGTAATTCAATTTTGCAGCAAAGGTAGTGAATAAAATTTCAATTTTCAATTTTCAACGTACCTTCGTGTAAAAATTTTAAATATTGTGTCTGTTTTGCTTGCAGAACAAATTATTATTCCTACCTTTGCGGCGTTTTTCGTAAAAATATTGTTCTATGGTGTAATGGTAACACGTCAGATTCTGGTCCTGAAATTCAAGGTTCGAGTCCTTGTAGAACAACATTTTAGCAATATAATGAAATTAAATGAAATCGAAAAACACCGCAACAAAGCACACAATCAATGAAATATGTACATTTCAATTAATTTTCATTGCAAAATAATTGCATGAGATTTTGTTTCTGTGGTGCATTTTTTGCACCTTTGCACCACCTTTTAAACAATTATTCTATGGCAACAGTAACAGCATTTATTAGAACGTCCAAGTCTGACAAAACAAAACCGGCAAATGTACGTTTCAGGCTAAGAGACGGCAGGAATTTTCAGGCTTTTCACAAAAGCGAAATATCCGTATTACCAGAAAGATGGGATTACAGGCAGCAAAAAATCAAAGCACGTGTATTGATTGACGATAAAGAGCGTAATTTAATAGATAAAGCCATATCCGACCGTAAAAACCTAATCAGCGATATTTATTTGATGCAAGGCAAAACGCTAACTTCCTCAAAACTTGATGCAGAAATAGAAAAAAATTTGCACCACGAAAAACACCCTGTTAGCAAACTTTCTTTCTTTGATATTTATGAAAAGTTTCTTTCTGAAAATTCAGTCTCTTTGGCTACTTTAAAGAAGCGGAGAACAATTAAGGAAGCGTTTCGCAGGTTTGAGACGTTTATTGAATCACCGCTTAATCTTGACGCATTGACAGCCGAAACGCTTAAATCATTTGAACGGTTTTTGAAGCACGAAAACGGCGAAAATGAAAGACAGCTAAAAAGAAGTATCAATACAATAGGCGGGTTTATGAGATACGCACGTACCTTTATTTATTGGTGCATAAATAACGGCTATACAAACAATAACCCTTTCAATAAATATAAAATGCCTGTAGAAAAATACGGAACGCCGTTTTACCTTACCATTGCAGAAAGAAACGATCTTTATAACTTTGATTTATCGAACCGTCCGGCATTAGAGAGACAACGGGATATTTTTGTATTTCAGAGTGTAATAGGGTGCAGGGTTGGTGACTTGTATAAGATGACGAAAAGCAGTATTATTGACGGCGCAATTGAGTATGTCGCCGAAAAAACCAAAGGGAAAGAACCGAAAACAATACGAGTGCCGCTAAATTCCATAGCGACTGAAATAGTATCAAAATACGCTGGCTTGGATGGTGACAGGCTATTGCCACTGATAGTCGAACAAAAGTATAATGAAACTATCAAAGAAGTGTTTAAAGCCTCAGGAATTACCCGGAATGTTACGACGTTAAATAAACTAACAGGCATAGAGGAAACACGCCCTTTGAATGAAGTAGCAAGCAGTCATATAGCCCGCAGAACGTTTTGTGGTAACCTCTACAAGAAAGTGCGTGATCCTAATTTAGTAGGTGCACTGTCAGGTCACACAGACGGTAGCAAAGCATTTGCCCGATACAGGGATATTGATGAGGATATGAAAACGGAACTTGTTAGAATGTTGGAATAACCTAAATAAGATGAATATGTTAGATACGAATTTAGCTAATTTAATAGGTCTTATCGATGATAAGCTATCTACCTATTGCAAAGAATTAGAAAACATTTATAAAAGAGAGGTGAAAGGAACTCGGAGCGGGTTTATTATTACGCCTGAAAGCAAGTCATATCCAATTGGCACGGATTTTAAAACAATTAAGAATGACACCGATAATGTATATATTCCCTTAGCAGTATTGGATAGAATCGAATATGGCCAAAACATGGAAAATAGCAAATGTAACCAACTTAAAGTGGCAATAGAAAACTTTCAAGACGTTAAAAACAATTTGGCGGCCTTAAACTATACGGATACAACAATAGCGCAACGGATTGTAAGCGATAGAATAAACGAATTAACCCCAATTATAAATAATCTTGAAAGACTAATAGGAAGTAGCGCAATTTATAACCACGATATTAAAAATCTAAACCGTGTACTGTCAAAGGCTATCAAAAAATTTCTACATGAAATAAGAAAAATATCAAATTCCGATAATGACAATACCACCACTGAAACAACAGCAACAGAAAAAGAGCAATCAGGAATGAAAGAGCAACCGAATAGAGAAATAAATAGCGAAAGGCTAAGAGATTACTTTATTAGTTCATTTAAAGGCATGGGAAACCGCACTATAAATCACTTTGATACAATGATAGATGAGTTAAAAACGGATAGAACTGGCATTGAATTTGCGAAAATAGCCTACATGATTTATACAAGCGATAAAATGACTGCCCGAAAACCTAATACCTTTTCAAAATGGTATAGAAAATTTTGCGAATGTATAGGTGTTATTCCGGTAAAAGGATACAAGCCAAACAAACTAAAAAACCAAAGCGAAAAATTAAAAAAATTGTTTTCGTATATATAAAAAAGGAAATTCCCTTTCTATTCCCTAATACTATTCCCATTTATTTTCATAAGTCGCTAATTCATAGCGACTTTTTTTATTCCCCAAAATTCCCTTTTCTTTCGATATAGAACAAATAACAAATATTTGCATCGTCAAATAACTGATATTCGGGGAAAGACGGATAAAAATTTAAATTATGAATATATATGATTTGCTCGAAAGCAATTCGGGCGTAAACATCACGCTTAACGCAGGGCAATTGATTGATGCTATTGATTACTGTGTGGAAAAAACCCGCTGCAGTCTCGAAAAGATTATACAGGACGAGGCTGCGGAAAAATACCTGTCTATTGAAAAGGCTGCAGAGCTTTTGGACGTTGATAAATCTACTTTATGGCGTTGGAATAAATCCGACTACCTGAAACCGATTTTACTTGGTGGCAAACGCCGGTATCGATTGAGCGATATTAACAAAATCTTGATGAAAGGGTAATACTATGCAAGAAAAACAAAAGGGCATTGCTGCCCCCGAAAACCACGACAAAGATAATCATATTTCCACAACTTACAAAGTTTTGGAAATTTTGAAATCAGGACAAAAAGTTACGGCTTTTGCACTTGATAAGGTAATCATGTATTGCGATGCAAGGAAAGACCTGTCAGATCTTCGTAAAAAGGGCTATCCGATTAAATACTTCTTGATTGCAAATAACAGGCGCGTACATTATCTACCGTCGGACTGGGAACGTATCATGGCTGAGGCAGAGAAAAATAAACCCAAAGACCTATTTTCCTTATGAGAAGTGAATACGACAAAATTGTAATGCCGGACGCTATCAATACCGGCAGTACTTTCAGCCCTGACGCTTTCAGGTCAGACGTGGCAAAACATGTAGTAAAGGATGTAGAACTCAAACAGGGGAAAAGTATATCAGCAATGGATTTGTTAAACAGACAAATTGAGTCAATCCCATGCCTTGTTGAACCGTTTTTACAGAAGGTGGGCTTAGCATGTATAGCCGGAAGCAGCGACACCGGCAAAAGCTCTTTATTGCGCTACCTGTGTCTGTGTATCGTTTCAGGTGAAACGGATTTTTTGAACTTCAATATCCAAGCTAAGCATAATCGGGCAATCTATGTTTCAACAGAGGACGATGAAACGGCAATAGCCTATTTGCTTAACAAGCAAAATAATGATATGCGGGTAGAACCGTCAATAACGCAGGGATTGAGATTTATTTTTGATACTGAAAACCTGTTGCAAACGCTTGACGAACTTCTAACGGATGCGCCTGCCGATATTGTGTGTATAGACGCATTTACAGACCTCTACGGACGTTCAATGAATGAGAGCAACCAAGTACGTACATTTTTGAATGACTATTCACAGTTGGCGCAAAAGCATCAATGTTTGGTTATGTTTCTGCATCATTGCGGCAAGCGTACAGAGGACGGCGAACCAAGCAAGCACAATTTGTTGGGTTCGCAGGCATTTGAAGCTAAAATGCGCCTTGTTATGGAACTCAGGAATGATGTATCGGATACCGGCCTTAAACATCTTTGCATTGTCAAAGGGAACTATTTACCGGCAGAATATAAAAAAGAAAGTTATCAATTGAGGTTTACCGAAAACATGACTTTCATAAATACCGGCGAGCGGATACCGTTTGAACAGCTATCAAAAGTTGAGGATGCAGGAAAACAAAAATACGAGCTTATAAAAATGTATCAGACGCAAGGGTACACAACCAGAGAGATAGCCGAAAAGGTCGGATATAAAAGCAAGGGAAGTGTTTCAAAAATCATACAAAAGTTTGAAAATAAAAGTACTGTTTCTTTATCGTTTCCACAGGAAACAGAGGAAACGATAATGGAAACAAAAAGCGAAAATGATGAGAAACTGCCATTTTAGAAGCGTTTCCTGAACAAAAATTAACATTTAAATAATATGTTGATATTTAATAATATACAAGCGTTTCCTGTTTCCGTTTCCTTAAGGTTTGGAAACAGGAAACGCAGTACGGAAAATAGATTTTTTAACATGGTAAATTTCAAATACGAATTAGCAAAAAAAGGCAAGTCGTTTTGTCCTGTGTGCGGTAAAAAAAGTTTCGTGTTGTACATCGATACATCATCGGGCGAACCGCTTCATACGACCGTAGGAAAATGCGACCGTTCCGACCATTGCGGGAATCACAAAAGCCCAAAAGCATATTTTAAAGACAATAATATTTCCTTTGATAGAAAAACGGACTTTTCCCCTAATATGGCGTATACGGCAAAACCTAAACAAAAGCCTCAACCGTCATTTATTGATGAGGCTACATTCAGAAGGTCGCTTGCCGGTTACGAGCAAAACAACTTTGTCAAATGGTTATCCGGTATTGTCGGAACAGAGAGAGCAGACGAGGCAATAAAGCGTTATCATACGGGAACAACCAAAGACGGCGGTACTGTATTTTGGCAGTCAGATTTACAGGGAAGGATACGAACCGGAAAGATAATACATTACGCCGATGATGGACACCGGCGCAAAGATGTATCAATAAACTGGGTGCATAATATTTTGAAATTGCCGGACTTCAATTTGCGTCAATGCCTGTTCGGCGAGCATCTTCTACTTGATACTGCGAAAACAGTCGCCATTGTAGAAAGCGAGAAAACGGCGGTTATAGCGTCAATCTATCAGCCAGATATGGTTTGGCTTGCAAGTGGAGGCAGCGAGGGTTTAAACGCTGACAAATGCGCCGTATTGAGGGGACGAAACGTTATACTTTACCCTGACTGTTGCCAGTTTGATAAATGGAACTCTAAGGCAAAAGAACTATTAAAAAGATATAGTATATCCGTATCCGTTTCGGACATGGTAGAGCGATGCGCTACAGATGCAGAAAGAAAGGCGGGTATTGATATTGCAGACTATTTGATAAGATACAATCCCGATGATTTTTTGAAGCGTGAACAGCCTGTTATCTTATCAATAAAAGAGAAATCAAACAGGCTGAACGAACTTAACGAAAAAGCGGCAACACCGGTACAAACAATTTTTGATGATGCAGGGCGTAAAGAATTTAACACCCGAATTGCACAATCAAAAGCGAACCCGAAACAGTCGCCGGCATACGTTACGGATAGCGGCATTCTATACATTCCAACCCCGCCTGACAGACGAAGTACCTATACTGTGTATCAAAGTGTTACCGATTACAATAACCGGCTTAAAATACCTGAAATCGTGTATTTTGATACCGTTGATGTATCAGGGATGAGGCAGGTAGATATTGATATGGACACCTTAACGGTAGCGATATGAACGAAGAAGATGTAAAAAACTTTTTTGAATATTTGCGGCAGCCGAAACAGAAACCGCAGCGCAAACCGTTATATAGGAAACCGGAAACTGTCCGACAGTTGGAAGCGGCTGTTTTCGCAAAAGAGAAGGCCATTAAACCGGATAATCCCGCTATTTATAAAACTTCATTTAGAGACGACACCGCAAACGGATTAACGGCCTGTGTGGTGGCTTGGTTGAAATATCATGGTTACTTCGCCGGACGTGTCAATACGACAGGAACATACAGCCACAAGTTAGGTCGCTACATTCATTCCGGCAGTCGTAAAGGAATGGCAGATGTTACGGCGGTTATCAATGGAAGGCATGTATCAATTGAAATTAAGATCGGGCGAGACCGTTTACGACCGGAACAACTGAAAGTTAAAAATGAAGTAGAGCAGGCAGGCGGTTGTTATATTGTCGCTGCTTCTTTTGATAATTTTCTGGAACAGGCGAACAAAATAATTGCACAATAATTATCTTTGTGCGCAAATAATTCAAACTAAAATAGTTTTTAATAGTATGGCAGCAAAGAAAGGACATATCAAAAGCGGCGGCAGGGCGGCCGGAACGCCGAACAGGGCGACAAGCGACATTAGAACATTCGTTAAAAATATGCTTGACGACAATATGTATAAGTTACAAGCGGATTTTGATTCATTAGAGCCAAAGGACAGGTTGATGATGTTTGAACGACTATTGCAATACGTTATTCCCAAGAAGAGGGAGGAAGAAATAGTTGAAAATGTTCATGATGAAAGGATTAGGCGTTTATTTAGCGTTGAAAATAATTAGTACTTATATTTTTTAAAAAAAATGCGCATAAATGTCTGAGATTTGAATTATCGAAAAAATGATTATCTTTGCAGTTAGATTAATGCCGAAAGGGATTATTTTAAATTCAATCAGGCACACTTGGAAACGGCGGTTTTCAGGTGTGTTTTTGTTTAAAAAATAAGTTGAGGGACAAAAGCGGGACAAAAACGCAAAAACAAAAACGCCAACAATCTTATTATCCGATTATTAGCGTTTTGATTTGTACTCGAAGGGGGACTTGAACCCCCACAGCCGTAATGGCCAAGGGATTTTAAGTCCCTCGTGTCTACCGATTCCACCATTCGAGCCTGCAATCATCATGTAGTGAGCGGAAGACGGGACTCGAACCCGCGACCCTAACCTTGGCAAGGTTATGCTCTACCAACTGAGCTACTTCCGCAATTTCTACGCTCATTGAAAAAACTGTCACCTTGCCTAGGTTAGATACATTCATTATCTTGGGGAAAGGTTATACTCTACCAACTGAGCTACTTCCGCAATTATTATCCGGAACTCTTTCTGGAAACGGCTGCAAAGATATAAAAATAATTGTGAATTACGAATCACGAAGTATGAAAAATATTTTCAATTTTCAATAATGGTTGGTGAGCGAAGCCGATAATCAATTTTTTGAAAAATTAATAGTCTCTAATAATTAACGTCTTATCCACATCTTTTATAAAAACATTGTATGGTCTCAATGCATACTTTGACGGACCTCCAATACATCCACCGGAAGCATAATTTAACATAACTTCAAATGTACTACCGCAAACATTACAAACTGCATTATTTTCGTTGTTGATTTCAACAACCGCACCCATTTGCACCTCGTATGGACAAGCAATGTCAAAGGCTTTATATTCGCCAAATAATGAGCGCGTTACAAGGACTCCGGCGTAGCCGGTCAGTTCTTTGCCATGAATTGTATTATTACTGGTAAATATTTTACTAGATGCGTAGGCTTGCAGTTCTTTATCTCTAAAAACAAGGTCAACCTCAATATATACACGACTCTTCGGCACAGGATTAAAATATTCCTTGGTACATGTACAACAGAATACAATCAAACAACAAAATATCACAAAACGTCTCATTGATTTAGGAGTAGTTGTTCGGCTTCTGTTGCCTGGCGGAAATTAAAACTACGGATAATTTGTTGTTTTAATGCCACAATCGCATCATTGCAAAGATTACCGATACTGCCTTCATGTGTGTGATGGATATGGGTGTCGGGTGTAAAGGCATTCGCCTCAATCGCCTCTCCAACTTTTTTATAAGCGTCGCGGAAGG
>Ga0082212_10003121_pt1 | contig 23653 bp, 24 predicted proteins | sample TergutNt197P3_FD_71548 | JGI IMG/M metagenome (GOLD analysis project Ga0082212, IMG submission 71548) | Neocapritermes taracua P3 segment gut microbial communities from Petit-Saut dam, French Guiana - Nt197 P3 | ecosystem: Host-associated > Arthropoda: Insects > Digestive system > Gut ... | reverse complement strand
GAACGCGGGTTCCCAATGGATTCAGGATATGGCCGGCAAGGGAGACGACGAAATCCGCGCGGGCGTCATGGAAGAGCTGCGCCATGTTTTCCGCCCCGAATTTCTTAACCGGCTGGACGAGATAATCCTGTTCCGTTCGCTGGGGAAGGAATCGCTTGCCCGCATTGTGGAAATTATGGCGAGTGAGCTGAACATCCGGCTGGCTGACCGTAAGATCACGGTGGAGCTTACCGACGCCGCCAAAGCGCGCATTGCCGAAATAGGTTATGATCCGGCCTTCGGCGCGAGGCCGCTGCGCCGCGCGATCCAGAAACATCTCCAAGATCCGCTGGCGGTGCGGATACTGAACAGCGAGTTCAAGGAAGGCGACAAGGTGACGGTTGATACGGACGGCAAGGGCGAATTCGCCTTCACGCGGGCATGATGGGAAATAGGGAGGTATTTCAGGGATGATGGGCAGAAACAGCCAATATGTGGGAGTTTACGTCGATGTGTCGAATATTACCCAAAGCGGCGGATTCGGAATGCAGTTCGATATTCTTCGCGAGTTTGCCTGCCGTGGCGACGCCGTTCCGGTTCGCTTGAACGCTTATGTTGCTCATGATCCGCAGCGCGCCGCCGATGATCCGGCATACCGGAGCGGGCAGCGCGGTTTTCATGACAAGCTGAGGGAGCAGGGATTCAAGGTCATCGTCAAGAACACGAAGTGGTACAGGGACGAAAAGGGAGACAGGGTCGGAAAGGCAAACGCCGACCTTGATCTGGCAGTCGATGCTTTGATGCAGTCCGAGAAGCTTGACCGGGTTTTGCTGGTTACGGGAGACGGCGATTTTGTCAAGGTGGTGTCGGCGCTGCAAAACAAAGGATGCAGGGTGGAAGTGGTCGCTTTCGACAACGTGTCGCCGGAACTGCGAAGCGAAGCGGATAATTTTCTGTCCGGCTATCTGATCCCAAACCTGCTTGGTTTCAACTCGACGGTTCCCGCGGCCAAAGGTAAAGACTGGGGAGAAGTAGGCGCGCGCGTCCGGGGGACGTGTTACTACTACAACCAGTCAAAGGGGTTCGGTTTTCTGCGATTCATGAAACAGATAAGCATGACGTTGTGGGATGTTGACAGCAGAAAGCCGGATTCACCGTACTCCACGGCTTTTTTCCACCGCTCTGATCTTCCGGTCGAGATAGATCCGTTACTCCTTCCGACACGGGATACTATTTTTGAATTCGAGCTGAAAAAATCAGCAAAAAGGGAGGAAGACGGAGAGCATGTCAGTTTTTCGGTCGGGAGCCTGAAGGTTTTGTAAGCATTGCCGGCCATGGGTTTAAAGACATGAAAACATCTCCAGCAGCGGTAAAAGGCGCCTTGATCGGCGTTTTGCGTAAACCCGTCGGCGGTTAAAGGAGTCGATCTTGAGCCTTCCCTCTTCGATCTCATTTCTTGCTCCCGCCAAGCTGAACCTGTTTTTGCGGGTATTTGGCAAGCGCCCCGACGGGTACCACGATATCCGGTCCGTCATGACGCCGGTTTCCCTTTACGACGAAGTGATCCTGGAAAAGGCCGCGGAGGCAAATGGTATCACTGTGGAATGCGACGCCGCCGAGGTGCCGACCGACGAAACCAATAGCTGTTGGCGGGCCGCTTCCCTGTTTCGGGAATGGTGTGGATTTACATGGGGGGTACGGATCACCATCCGGAAACGGATACCGGTTGAGGCGGGCCTTGGGGGTGGAAGCTCGGACGCCGCCGCCACGCTTAAATGCCTTTGCGCTTTGACAGGCTTGCGTCCGTCGCCCGCGGAATACCTTTCCATGGCTGCTCGAATCGGAGCGGATGTGCCGTTTTTCACTATGGGAACCACCGCTTTGGTGGAGGGGTATGGCGATATACTCACGCCGATGCCTCTGGATACGCTTTTTTACGCCGTAATCGTAAAACCATCCTTTGGCTTGTCCACGCGTGAAGGGTATGCGAGGCTCAAGCGAGACGTGACTCAACGTCCGGAAAGTGGAAATGTTCCATTGTTCCCGTCTCTTACGGCTTTGGCGTTGTCTGTGCGAAACGATTTCGAGGATGCCTGGGCCATGGAGTTTCCGGAAATCGCCAGGATAAAAGAGGAGTTGCTGTCTGCCGGCGCGCTGGCCGCCGGGCTTTCCGGGAGCGGATCGGCTCTATTTGGGCTGTTCCCTTCGGAAAGTGAGGCTCGTGAGGGGCTGGCCCAGATGCAAAACCGGTCCGTTGAAACGGGCGCAAGGAAATATTTTGTCGCCGGAAACATCTTATAGTAATGAAAAAAACGGAGGCGTCTTGACGAAGCCTCCGATAGACCGATAAAATCCGGCATGAGTTGGGAGGTCGTTCAATGGCAGGACAGCGGCCTTTGGAGCCGCTTATGAAGGTTCGACCCCTTCCCTCCCAGCCAGCTTTTCAGTGGGAAGCCCTTTTGGGTTTGTCGCCTGAAGGGGCTTCAGGGCACATGTCCGGATAGTGCTTGCCAATCGGCTGGCTTTCGTTATAACATTCATTCTTTTCGGGCAGGATCTCCTCCAATAGGGGAAATTGTGTGACGCGATTGAGAATTTTTACCGGGAACGCCAATCCTGAACTTGCGAGAGAGATTTGCGCGTACCTGGGCATACCGCTGAGTTCGGCGCTGATAAAGCGGTTTAGCGACGGGGAAATCAACGTCGAAATCCAGGACAATGTCCGGGGCGTGGATGTATTCATCATCCAGCCTACGTGCCCTCCGGTAAACGATCATCTGATGGAGCTTTTGGTCCTTATGGACGCGATGAAACGGGCCTCGGCAAAGCGCGTCACGGCTGTTTTGCCGTATTATGGGTACGCGCGCCAGGACAGAAAGGTTTTGCCCCGCGCCCCCATCACGGCGAAGCTTGTGGCGGACCTGCTGACGGCGGCAGGTGTCTCGCGGGTGCTTACGATGGATCTGCACGCGGGACAAATTCAGGGGTTCTTCAACATCCCGGTGGATCATCTCTACGCGTCTCCAGTGGTTCTCGAATACATAAAAACCAACTACGCCGACGATCTCGTTATTGTTTCTCCAGATGCCGGCGGAGTGGAGCGGGCCAGAGCGGGCGCCAAGCGCTTAAACGCTTCCCTCGCCATAATTGACAAGCGGCGGGAAGGGCCAAACGTCTCGGCGGTAATGAACATCATCGGCGATGTCAAAGGGAAAACGGCCGTGATGCTCGATGACATGGTGGACACGGCGGGAACGCTGGTGCAGTCGGCCCAGGCGTTGCGCGAGAACGGCGCGAATAATGTTTATGCCTGCGCTACCCACGGCATCTTGTCCGGGGCCGCAATGGAACGGATCGAGAAATCCGAGCTTCAGGAGCTTGTTGTAACGAACACGGTTCCGCTTGGCGAAAAACATAACTGCAAAAAGATTCGCGTCCTCTCGGTGGCGCCCCTTCTGGGGGAGGCTATCAAGAGGATCCATTTCCAGGATTCGGTAAGCTCGCTTTTCGTTTAGGAGGAGAACAGAAATGGCAATGATGGAGTTGGCGGCCAACAGCCGCTGCGATACGGGAAAAGGGGTCAACCGGAGACGTCGTTCCGCGGGAGTTATTCCCGGCGTCATCTATGGGAGAGGGCTCGAGACCCGTTCAATCGAGTTCGAAAGCAAATTGCTTGAGAAGTTCCTCGAAACCGCGCGGCGCGGAACAGTGGTCGTCCGGTTGACGGTGAGGGACGGCGCGGAAGGAAAAGAATCTTTCGCGGTCCTCAAGGAAACACAGACCAACCCGAAGACCAGCCGGGTAACGCATGTCGACTTTTACGAGGTGGCGCTCGGCCAGAAGTTCCGCGTCGAAGTTCCCATCCGCATCAAGGGAAAAGCGGCGGGGACCGAGCTTGGCGGCATCCTCGAAGTCTTGATGCGCAGCCTCGAGGTCGAGTGTACGCCCGACCATGTGCCGGAGTTCATCGAGGCCGACGTCACTTCTCTTGGCATCGGGCAGTCGCTGTCGCTTGACAGCATCGAGTTCCCGCCGGGCGTTGTGCCGACGGAGAAGGATCTGCGCATACCGGTGGCTTCGGTCCAAACGCCGAAGGAAGACGCAAAGCCGGCGGCGGGCGAAGAGGCCGAAGGCGAGGCGGCGGAAGGCGCAAGCGTCGCGGAAGGCTCGGAGAAAAAAGAAGAAGCGGCAAAAGAGGGCGCAAAAGAGTCCTCAAAGAAGGAAAAGAAGTAAGGGAAGGAGCGGCACCCCACGCGGCTCATCGTCGGACTGGGGAATCCGGGGCGTCGGTACGCGGACACGTTGCACAACGCGGGGTTTCTCGCGGTGGACCGCATCGCTTCGGAACTTGGCGCGCAGTGGCGGATATCAGGCGACGCCGCGCGGACGGATTGCGACCTGGAAGGTCGTCGGGTGGTTCTTGTCAAGCCGCTGACGTTTATGAACCTTTCAGGTTTTGCGGTGGCGCCGTTGTTCCGGAAACGGGCCGAAGAGCCCGAAGATCTGGTGGTTGTTCACGATGACCTGGATCTTTCGGCCGGAACCGTCAGGCTTAAACGCGGCGGCGGCGCCGGAGGCCACAACGGCCTGAAGTCGCTGTCTGTGGAACTTGGGACGACAGACTTCCTGCGAATAAGGATCGGTATCGGCAGGCCGTCGGCGGGAATGGACCCCGCTGATTACGTCCTTGCTCCTCCGGATGCGGCGGCAAGAATAATTTTTGAGGAGGCGGTCGCCGCCGCGGTAAAGGCTGCGGGCGATATCGCCGGCCTTGGTTTCGATAAAGCAATGACGCGCTGGAACATGAAGGCGCGAACACCCCGCACGGACCCTCCGGCGGGGAACATACTCCTTGCTCCCGGCGAGACCACCGGGGGCTTGAACAGCCGAAAGGAGGCTACACCGCACGATGACTCCGAAGAGGTATGAAACCGCCATTCTGTTTGACCCGGAACTTCCGGAAGACCAGAGGAAGGATTTCCTCGGTAAGCTTTCCGGGGTGATCGCCTCGTACAAAGGCGAAGTCCTTAAGACGGACGACTGGGGAAACCGCAAGCTTGCCTACCAGATCAGGAAAAGAAGCAACGCTTTTTACACGTTCCTCCTGTACACCGGAAACCGCGGCGTTGTGGAGGAGATCGAGCGCAATATCAAGATTTTCGACGGAATCCTGCGCTATCTGACCACCGTCCATACCGCGGAACTAAAGCCCGCAAAGCCGGAGGTTCCGCAGAGCGAGCCCCAGGCTTTGCCCGAAGCGCCTGATTCCGAAGCGCCTCCGGCCCCGTCCGAGTAAATAATCGGGCTATCGAGTTCCTGTGGAGGAATAGTCGGATGGTTTCCTTTAACCGCGTCATAATTGCCGGCAACCTGACCCGCGACCCGGAAACACGTTTCATTCCTTCCGGGACAGCCGTTACGGAATTTTCAGTTGCGGTGAACTCCCGGTATAAGTCGAAGAGTTCGAATGAGTTCAAGGAGGAAGTGTCCTACTTTGACATCGTCGTCTTCGGCAAAATGGGGGAAAACTGCGCCGAGTACCTTTCCAAAGGAAGGGCCGTTCTGGTGGAAGGACGCCTGCGGCAGCGCCGCTGGGAGCAGGACGGAGTGAAGCGGAGCAAGATCGAGATTTTGGCGGACAACGTGCAGTTCCTGAGATCCGGATCGGGGAGCGGCCCCGCGCAGGAAGGCGGTTTTTCCTCTCCTTCTTCCCAGGAATCGCCGGATGACGACATACCGTTCTGACAACAACATAACGATTGGAATATATAAGGAGGTAAGTAACAGATGAATGCCCCGTACAAACCCAGGCCGTCCTCTGGTGGTGGTCCTCGCGAAGACCGCGGCGGCTCCGGCGGCGGGAAAAGACGCTACGTCCGGAAGAAATTTTGCCGCTTCTGCGCGGAAAAGGAACTCCAGATCGACTACAAGAACACCTACATGATCAAGCAGTTCATTTCCGAGCGCGGGAAGATCGTTCCCCGCCGCATCACCGGAAATTGCGCCAAGCATCAGCGGAAGCTGACGATGGAGATCAAAAAGGCCCGCATTGTGGCGTTGATCCCCTTTACCGCCACGCAGGTCCGGTAGGGGGATGCGGCCATGAGAATCATTCTGCGCGAAGATGTCGAGAATTTGGGTAAAGCCGGCGAGGTAGTCAAGGTCGCCGACGGGTATGGAAGAAACTACCTTATTCCGCGGAAGCTTGCCCTGCTGGCTAACGTTCGCAACATGAAGGCGCTTGAGCATGACCGCCTGGTGATCGAAACGCGGGCGAAGAAGGCTCGTAAGGCTGCGGAAGATGTGGCGGCCTCCATTTCCGGTATATCTCTTTCTGTTTCCGCAAAGGCGGGCGAGGAAGGAAAACTGTTTGGCGCTGTTACTTCCCGCGATATTGCCGAAGCGCTCGAAGCGAAAGGGATCAAGATCGACCGGAAGGCGGTTCAGCTGGAAGAGCCGATCAAACAGGTTGGCGATTACAAGGTAAAGATACGGATTGCGGCCGAGGTGGTTCCCGAAATTTCGGTGAGCGTTATCGCCGAAGAATAGTATTCGGATTCCATAAGGTCATACGCAGTACGGACGGGGGGCGTCAATGAACTTTTTGCGTAGCGCGCCGCCAGGCGGGACCGACGCCTCCCTCCGTGTTCCTCCTCATAACCTCCACGCCGAGCAGGCTGTTTTGGCCTCCGTGCTTTTGAACAGCGATCACATGAGTGATGTGGTTGAGATCCTGCGTCCGGACGATTTCTATCATGGCGCGCACCGGACGCTTTTCGAAGCGATGCTTGGTTTGTCCATATCCGCCCGCCCTATCGACCAGCTCACCGTTTCGGCGGTCATACACGACAAGGGCGCGGAGCAGCAGATCGGCGGGCTGGAATACCTGGCCGAGATCGTGTCGAATGTCCCCATCTCCGATAACGTCACCGAGTACGCGAGGATCGTCAAGGAGAAGTCTATTCTCCGCAAGTCTATTGCCGCCGCCCAGGAGATTTCCACATCGGCTTTCCAGGGGGTAGATAGCCTGCAGGAGTTTCTCGACCAGGCGGAAAAAAAGATCTTTGACATATCGGGAGAAACGATCAAGCCGAACTATTTTGTCATGAGCGAAATGGTCGAGGCCGCTCTCAAAGATATAGCAAAAGCTCAAGAGCAGAAAAAACGCATAACCGGAGTTCCGTCGGGATTCAAGGATCTGGACAAACTTACCGCCGGATTTCAGAAGTCCAACATGATAGTTGTTGCCGCGCGTCCGGCTATGGGCAAGACCTCCCTGTGCTTAAACATCGCGGTCCACGCGGCCATACGCAACAATACCCCCGTCGCCATCTTTTCCCTGGAAATGAGCCGGCAAGAGCTGGCTATGCGCATGATCTGTTCCGAGGCGCGGGTAAACTTCCATAATGTGCGCACTGGGCAGTTCGGCCAGGAAGAGATGAACCGGATCATAAACGCTGTGGCGTATTTGTCCGAAGCGCCTATCTACACAGACGACTCCGGAATGCTCTCCGCTCTGGATTTGAGGGCTCGGGCGCGGCGGCTTAAAAGGGAAAAAAATATAGGGCTGATCATCATCGACTACTTGCAGTTGATGCGAGGGTCTTCGTCGAAGTCCGGCTTTGATAACCGCGTTCAGGAGGTGTCGGAGATATCGAGGGGCATGAAGGCGTTGGCCAAAGAGCTTGATATCCCCGTTATTGCCATCTCCCAGCTTAGCCGCGGGGTGGAAAACCGCCAGGACAAGCGCCCTCAAATGGTGGATCTTAGAGAGTCTGGAGCTATAGAGCAGGACAGCGACCTGATTTTATTTGTTTACCGGGAAGAGATGTACAGCAGGGACAAGACGCCATTGGAAGATATGGGGGTCGCCGAGATTATCATCGGAAAGAACCGCAGCGGTCCAATGGGCGACGTAAAACTCGCTTTCTTTTCCCAGTTTACCCGGTTCGAGGATAAAGCTCGCGACGACTATTGATGTGAAAGTAAGGCGGCGTATCGAATACGCTTGTTTCCTGCCTGGCGCGACGGATATGGCTGTGTTGCTTATTTAGTCGGGGATAGCGGATGGACCCACGGAAAAATTACTACAAAATCTTGAAAGTCTCGAAAAACGCCACCCAGGACGAGATACAAAAGGCGTTTCGCCGCATGGCCAAAAAGCACCACCCGGACGTAAACCCTGGAGATAAAAACGCGGAGGAGCGTTTTAAAGAAGTAAACGAAGCAAACAAGGTGCTCGGCGACCGGAAAAAGCGGGAAGAATACGACGCCATCCGAAAGAGCGCCCCCGACGGCGGTTTGTTCCGTAGAGGCTGGTTTTCCGGGGAGAGGCGAAGCGGTTTGTTAGGTTTTACGCCGCGCCGGATTGTGGCGGCGATATTCTTCATCGTCGTCATTGCGGCGATAGTTCTATTCGCGAGAAAGCAATTTGCGTCGCCAACGCTATTAATACAACTGCCGTCGTCATCGCAGCGGCTATCATCGTCGGCACGCGCGTTGACAGTAATCGCCGGGCCGGGCGGTTCGGTCAGCGTAAGCATACAGGGCACCGACACCTCGGTGGTTCATAGCGGCAATCATCTGCGAATGCCAATAATTGCCGACGCTTACAAAGGTATCAAGAAAGAAATCAAGCTGACTGCCGGCGCTTACAAAGGATATAGCTTCAAGGAATGGGTCCATGACGATGTCGTTGTTTCCAGGGCCAACACCGCCACGATGTATCTGTCGTCAAAAAGCGGTTTTGAGATTAAAGCGGTTTTTCAAATGAACTTTATTATGAGATCAAGGGAATATTGCCGCGCAAAGTGGCGTATTTAGCATGCCGCCGTTTCCATCGCGGACAGCGCTTTGTGGCGTTTCGTAAATCCATTCATGAATAAGCATGTCTTGCTTGTGGCCGGGTGACTATGTCTGCGTGTTCTGTTTTCGCGCGCGTCCCGCGGAAACGAAGCGGCTTATCCCAGACCCGTCAATAGGGGTGACATGGTTGGTACTCACAGCGGACATCGCGCAAGGGGCTTCTTACGCCGAGGCCGTCTCCATTTGCCGTCCATGGGTTTAAGCCGAAAACCGCTACGAATTGCGAGACACCATTATCACGGGCGGCTTCTTTCGCTCGAAACCCTCTCCCTCGGATACGCTTGCCTACCATCCCTGGTAGGCCGCGCTGCCCTGTTTCTTGTTTCGCCATCCATGGCTACACTGCGAAACAGAGGCGTCCTGCGGGAGAGGTTTCTCGCTTATCGAAGCCGCTTGATTTATCCGATCGATCCGTTTCCGCGATTTATGTCCGCTGTGATGGGTGCCACCCGGATCTTTCGCCAAAAATGTTGCGAAAACAGGCTCGAAACCATTATGAATCAAAAGGTTGCCCTGCTGGCCGCCCTTAGAGATTAATGCCTGGCGACGGATATGGGTTTAATAGGATAGGCCGCCGCGTCAGTTTTTATCTTTCGACAGCCCAAGTAGCGACATAATTACATAATTGGCCGCCATTAAACCAAAAATAGCGGGCAAAGCAGGTTGGCTGGGAAGAATATTCCTTTTTCGCCCACGCTTATAAAAATCACTTTTCTCATGTAATGTTTCGGCGTCGGCGAGTTCCGCAACTTCATGAAGCGGCTCAATGGAATAAACGACTGGAAAATCCGGGGAGATATTTCGCCTGCGTATGTAACGTCGGACAATCCTTGCCAAAGGGCATAGCTTTGTCTGTCGCAACGTATCAATACGTATATCGAGAGGATTTGTACGTCCGGAAGCCCCCATGGATGAAATAAGCGGTATCTCATTATTCAGACAATGGCTGATTAATTCAATTTTGGGATTCAAACTGTCAATGGCGTCAACGACATAGTCCAGATCCTTTGTGATAAGGTCGTCTTTCTTTTCCCGGTGAAAAAAATCAAAACGCGAATCAATTAGCACATGTGGATTAATCTGCTTATACCGCTCTTTAGCCGCTTCCACCTTGGCCGTTCCCACATTGGTGGCCAACGCAATCAGTTGCCGGTTCACATCGGAAGGAGTAATTATGTCGCAATCAATTACTCTCAGTTTTCCAATACCTGCGCGAACCAGGGATTCCGCGGCATAGGAACCTACGCCGCCAAGGCCGACAACTGCAACAAAACTTTTTTGCAAAGTTTCATGACCATGCTCCCCATAGAGCATTCGGTTGCGGATGAAAAGCTCGCTGGTTTCCGGCACAGTTTTTAATCCTTTTCCAGTCGAAACAAACGTTGAGCGTTTTCAAGGCTTTGGCGGCATATCAGCTCATAGGACAACTCTCGAAGCTCGCTCATTTTCTGAGCCACGCGGAAAAGGTGAGCCGGCTCAATCGGTTTTGCCTCAACCCCTTCTATTCCAATAGCCGGAGCGTCTGTTTCCAGAAGATAGCGGTCTTGGGGAACATGCCGGGCCATTTCATGGTAGCGATGGGCGGATGGCCTGGTTACGGAACCGGAAAAGGAAAAATAGAATCCGGTGGAGAGAAATTTCTTCATCCAGTCCACTCCTCCGGAAAAGGAATGAAACACACCGCGAAGGCCGCCTGCGTAATCATTGAGAATGGCGTGAAGCGTGGGAAAAGCTTTGCGGCAATGAATAATAACGGGAAGTTGATAATGTACGGCAAGATCCAGTTGTTTTCTGAAAACATGGATCTGTTCGGAATGATTGTCGTGTCCCTTCACAAAATCCAGCCCGATTTCGCCGACTCCAACAGGCCGCCCTTCTTCCAGGCAGGCGATCAGCGTTTTTTCCGCTTTGTTCCAATCGCTTGCAAACCAGGGATGGATTCCATAGGCGGGTTCGATAAAACCCGGCCACAGACGCGCCAACCGGCGGGTGGCAAGAAGCGATTCCACGTCATAGGCAGGGGCAATACAGGTCTGCACGGATGCGTCTTTTGCTCTGTCGATGACATCATCCAGATGCTCCGCGAAGATGGGATCATTCAGGTGAGCATGGACATCGATCAGCATAATTTTTTGGTCCTGTTATCTTAAAACGGTATATCGAAAAAACGGCTAAATTGTTATAACAAAAGGATTATACGGCATGGCAGACAAGACGTCCAAGAAGATTTCACAAGGAAACCCAGGCCATCCGGGCTTGGCTTGCGATGAAGCTTTTGGACGAACGGCTCGAAGAAAGGTTTTTGTTGTGAATTCGAAAGATTTTAGGAGAACTTGCTTAACCTGGGGCATAGTCGATGTTTTGCCGCATTAACCGGGGGAGGGCATGAGAAGGAAAGACAGAGAAGTAAAAGATATTAATCAAATAAAGAAAATATTGGATAGCTGTAAAACATGCCGCCTTGCCATGGTGGATAATGGGCAGCCTTATGTAATTCCACTTAGTTATGCTTATTTGATAAATGGCGAAACTTTGACATTGTTCTTTCATAGCGCTAAAGAAGGCCGCAAGATTAAAATATTGCATGAAAATAATACTGTATGCTTTGAAATAAGCAACGAGGGCGAACCGGTTTTTGCTGAAAAAACGCCGTGTAGTTCCGGGTACTATTTTTCAGGTGTCCATGGGTATGGAGATGCCAGGTTTGTTGACGATGTAAATGAGAAATGCTTTGCGCTTACGCTTCTCATGAAACACCAGGCAAACATTGATGTTGATTTTACGCCATCACAGGCTGATAGCGTATGTGTTTTCAAAGTATTTTCAACCAGTTTTACCGGCAAGACAAAGCCACGCCCAACATGAAGATTGCACGGCGAGCGGGTGCTTGGGCATTCATGTAGAGAAAGCAAACTTGCCCAAGGACGCCTCCACAGCGGTAGATTTTGCGCAGTGGCTGAGTCAAACGTATACATTTTCAGGACAATTCATGAAGCCCTTGATGGATTGAAGGATTGGCCGGCATCAGTTATTCCTCTTTATGTGTCCGTTTTCCCCGCCAGTTCCTCATGCCGCAGATACAGGGTTTGCGTCGGGTAGGCGAACTGGATGTCATTTTTCAGAAATTCTTCGGCGATCCGTAGATTGATTGCGTGCTGGGAATCCATGTATTTGGTGTAATTGTTGTTTTCGACGTAATAGACAATTTCATAGACAAGGGCCGAATCTCCAAACGAAGAGAAGTGGACGCGGTCGAGCGTAACCTCATTTATTTCTTGGAAAATGCCGGTGATTATTTCTGGTATCTTCCGGAGCATTTTCATGTCGGTATCGTATATGACGCCGAGATTGAACGTCACCCGCCTTCGCGTCATACGCTTGAAGTTGCGCACACGCGAATCGGTGAGATCCTTGTTCGATACGATGATCTGTTCTCCGCCGACTCCCGCTATCCGTGTTGTTTTGATGCCTAAGTGTTCGACTGTGCCTTTGTAGTCGCCTACGGTGATCTGGTCGCCTATCTCGAACGGGCGGTCAAACAGAATCGTGAAATAAGCGAACAGGTCGCCGAGAACCGTTTGTGCCGCGAGGGCGATCGCGATTCCGCCGATGCCAAGCCCGGCCACCACGGTGGAGATCTTGAAGCCCAGGTTGTCCAGCACGAAGAGAATGCCCACGACCCACACAATGGCGTTCAAGAGGCTGGAGATCGCTTTCAGCGCGCGGTCTCGTGAAGGATTCTCTCCTTGCCTGCTTACGTATTCCTGGAGGAGAAAGCGTACCAGCGTTACCGTGAACTGTATGAGGAAGATTGCCATCAAGGCGATGCCGATGAAATTGGCGACACGGCTTGCGCGCGACGGCAGCTCCAGTATGCTCAAGGTGGTTTCCATGATGCCCAGGTAGGCAAGCGGGACTCCGGTTTTCCTGATTCGCTCGATAAGGAACTTGCCCATAGGGGTTGACGCGGTCACGGGTTGCGCTTTCAGGTGGCGTATGACAAACGATTTGAGGATGCTGACGAAGAGCACACCCGCCGCGAAGAATGTAAAGCAGAACAGCCAGGTCGAAACCTGGTTGTTTAAGATCTGGTAGTTCAGGATGCCATGGAACATATCTTCCTCCCGCGCATGGCTACCGGATCAGGCCGTCGGCGCGCCGCGAAACTAAATGGCGTAACAATTTTTATCTTTGGCCCAACCTCACTTAAGTTTCATGCCCGGATTTCTTTATTTCGTTAGGGAAAGATTTTACATTTATCTATAGGTGGGGTTTCTTGTATTTTAATCCAGACAGTCTTTCAAATCGATACCGATAGAAGGGGATATAGCTTGAAAGGAAACTCCGGTCACACGAATGAAACTTCTGCCAGGGAGCGACTTGAAACCGTCTCTAATGAGAGCAGGCGCGCCATTTACAGCGTGTTTGAATGGTTTCGTGTAGGCGATCAGGTATTTCATATCATCATGGCCGTGGTTATCGGCGCGCTGTCGGGATTGGGCGGTGTTTTGTTCCTCAAGGCCATCAAGTTTTTCGAATGGGCTTTTTTCCATCAGTTGTTCCGTGAGGTTTTGGGGAGAAAGCAGGAGATCATTTTTCTGATGCCGTTGCTCGGCGGGCTGCTGATCGGGCCGTTGATTCAGAGGTTTCCAAAGGAGGCCAAGGGGGACGGCGTTCCAAGCGCAATGGAGGCGATTGCCCTGCGCGGCGGCATCATAAGTCCCCGGACGGTTGGAATACGCACGGTGACAGCCGCTATTACGATCGGGTCCGGGGGCTCGGTAGGGCGCGAGGCGCCTATTGCGCAGATCGGCGCGGCCATCGGGTCGGCGGTCGGGCAGTTCATGAAAGTCTCCGCGGGCCGGATGCGCAGCTTTGTCGCGTGCGGCGCGGCCGGCGGAATCGCGGCTGTTTTCAATGCCCCGATAGGCGGGGTGTTTTTTAGCCTCGAAGTGCTTCTTGGCGATTTCTCCGCGGCGACATTTGCTCCCATCGTCGTCTCGTCTGTGGTTTCAACGGTTGTCATGCGGGCGTTGATAGGGAATGTTTTGGTCTTCGACATGCCGCGGTATGTGCTTGCGAGCGGGAAAGCGATTTTGTTGAGCGTGCCTCTTGGCATTCTCTGCGGTCTTATGGCGGTGCTGTTCATGGCGTCGTTGGAAACATCGGAGAAGGCGTTCAACTCGCTGCGTCTTCCCTTATGGGTCAAGCCGGCCTTGGGAGGGATGCTAACCGGTTTCATCGCGATCTACTTTCCGCATGTTCTCGGAACGGATGAAATGACTGTGGATTCGGCTGTGTGGGGGTATTTGCCCTGGTTTATGTTAGCCGTGATCGCTCTTCTTAAAATCCTTGCGACCTCGATTTCTCTTGGTTCCGGCGGCTCCGGCGGCGTCCTTGGTCCATGCGTTTTTATAGGCTCGGTGCTGGGCGCGTTCACGGGAACCGTGGCGAGCCGCTTTATGCCTGACCTGTTTGGGCTGACCGGCGGATGCGCTCTGATCGGAATGGCCTCTTTCCTTGCTCCGGTCATAGGCGGTCCTATGACATCGATCCTGATCGTGTTCGAAATGGCGGGCAACTACAAGATCATCCTCCCGCTGATGGTGTCCGTTGTCATCTCGATGGGGGTCGCGCACCAGTTCTCGCGCTATTCTCTCTATACATACAAGCTGCACAAGATGGGAGTTGATCTGGTGGCGGGCCGGGAAGAAAGCGTACTCCGAAGCATCCTGGTCCAAAAGGTGATGCGCGAGGATTTCGACGCGGTTGATTTGTCCGCTTCGTTTAACGATGTCATCACGACCTTTTTCAGCAGACGGATCGACCAGCTATATCTGACTGGAAAGGACGGCGCCTTAAAAGGGGTGATCTCCCTTATGGATCTTCGCCTCCACCTTAAAGATCAGGACCGATGGTCGCAGATCCACGCCGTGGATGTGGCCACGCCCGATCCCGTTGCGATGATGCCCAACGAGTCGCTTCTCGACGCGCTGAACAAGTTCGCTTACAGAAATTCCTCGCAGCTTCCCGTAGTTTCAGATCCTCACGAGAGGAAGCTGGTTGGCGTAATCCGCCGCAGTGACGTTCTGAACGCTTATCAGAAGAGTTTGTCGCCGTTTGAGGTAATGGGACCGGAAATGTTTCGGTGAAAAAGCTGCGGCAACTTCATTTACATATAAAGTGGTTTTGACGGCTATATTCCAAAACCTTTAGACATAGGTAAACCCAGATCCGCATAAGGAAACGAAAAATATTAAGAGGCGCTGGAGATCCAGCGCCTCTTCGGTATTACAAAACTATCCGTTAGCGTATGGTGCTTTGAAGCGGCGATCCTTATTACAGAATGCCCGCAAGCACTTTTACGTAAGCGTCGTAATCTTCTTTTTCCATCTTGTCATTGACAGCGTTCGCCAACCCTTGCTTCACGACGGCGAGAACATCTGCTGTTGCTTTGCCCGAAGCGGCGACTTTCTTCAGGTTCTGAAGGATTTCCTGGCGCACCGCGGCGATGTCGCTGGATACGCGGGAGTTTTTGTCAGCCTGCTGCCCAAGCGCTACCTGCTCGGCGCGGTCCTCGGTGATCTGCAACGCTTTGCCGGCGGCGGGAAGGAATCCGCTGAAGGCGCGGCCATTCTGCTTCTCGAACAGTTCTTTTGCTTTTTTCTGAAGAGCCGGAGCCTTGGAGGCGAGGGCGGAGAGGGTGTTGACATCGGCTTTGTCGATAGCGGCCAGCGCTTCCAACAGGTACTTGTCAATCTCTTCGTCGTTGGCGGCATTGACATTCTGAGCCATGTCTGCCCAGTAGCCAACGCCTTTCACAGCGAAAACCAGCAGGTCTTGCAAAGCGTTCTGTTCTGACATTGTTTTGTCTCCTTTGTCTAAATGAGGGCTGCGACAGCCCTATTATTGTTGGTGCGGCCGGTCAAAACCGATGCGGAAAATGTCGATTGGTCAGACCAGCCGATGGCTATTACAAAAACGGTGTTGCGCGGCCTTTCTGTTCATGTCATCGTGTGATCAGCAGGGAGCATGGCGGGAAGAGGCTTCGAGCATGCAGACAGCTGAGAATGCACACATTCGTATTGCGAAAATTATGCTACACCTGTTAAAAAGTTTTCGCAATACCCCAGATATAGATACTGTGGCGCAAGTTGCGGGAATAAGCGGGCCTTGTTTCCAGCGGCTCTTTAATCAATGGGCGGGGGTAGATCCGGAGCGTTTTTTGCGGTTTCTTGCCGCGGACCACGCAAGAGAAATCCTGCTTGATGCCGACAAGGCGCTTAAAACCGCATTTAAACCAGTCTTATATGATCCGGTTGTTGATCTGCATGTCGTCACGCACGCAGAACATCAAGAACGGGGCGATAAAATTCCTATTCAGTATGGTGTTCATGAAGGGCCGTTTGGCCCCTTTTTCCTGGCGGCAATGGGAACGGATGTGTGCGCGCTGACTTTTCTGGAAAAGAGTACGGTTCGCAAAGAGATCGAGAAGCTCCGGAAGATATGGAGCCAAGCTACGATCCGTGAGAGCCTGGCGGGCACACAGGTTTTGGCCGACCGGATCTTTTACCCTCGTGAGGCGGGCGACAAAGCCTCATTTACGGTTGTTGTCAAAGGAACGGATTTCCAGGCGAAGGTCTGGAAGGCGCTTGTCCGGATTCCGTCGGGCCGGGTTTTATCGTACGAAGGACTTGCTTCTCTTGTCGGCGCGCCGCGAGCTTCACGCGCGGTGGGCAGCGCCTGCGCGCGGAATCAGGTGTCGTACCTCATTCCGTGCCATAGAGTAACCCGGAAAACGGGCGAATTCGGAAGGTACGGAGGCGGCGAAAGCCGTAAGCGTGTCTTGCTTGCCTTTGAGGCGGCACAGCGGGAGGCGGCCGGCGAAGCGCGGACAACATTTTGACCCTACCTGCGTGATACGATCTGTTATTCAAGAAACAGAATCTTCGGCAAACGTCCTTTATCCTAATCAGTGAGAATAAGCAGGAGGTATCCCGGATGAGACAACATACTGCTGCCTTGGCTCTTTTCATCTCGATTGTGTGTGTTATTTCGGCGCTTGCGACCAGGCATGCGCTTGAAGCGGCGTCGGAAGATCCGGGTATCCGTCAGGTTGAGCTTTTGATAGGGCAGGATTTTGACATGTGCAAGTCCGGCGATATCGTGTGTCCGGCGAAGCTTCCTATATGCGACGATCCGAATGTCGCCGTGCCTGTTGACCTGTCCTCCGGAATGGGGTTCCGTGGAGTGGCGAAAGGGACAACGCTTTGCTCCGCGGCCTCCGCCGTCGGGCCGCGCCGTGTGTTCCGCATTACTGTGCGCTGAACACGAGGGTTGTCGGACCAATGGAACACAGAAACAGGATCTGGATAAAACTCCTGTTGTTTTTGTTATTTGTACTTGGTTTTGCGGTCCTTTTGCATTTGATGGGCGGAATCGGTTTTTTCTTTGACCGGGAGCGCATAATCGGATTCCTCGACTCGTTAGGGCCGTGGAGCTTCGCTGGCTTCATCTTCTTGCAGATTATTCAGGTGGTCGCGGCCCCGATTCCGGGGGAAATCACCGGCGTTCTCGGCGGTTTTCTGTACGGTCCGCTTATCGGTATTCTGCTGAGTACAATTGGGTTGACGGCCGGGTCCATGATTGCGTTCCAGATATCGAGGGTCTTGGGGAGGCCGACTGTCGAGCATATGGTCGATCCCCGAATAATGAAACGGTTTGATTTTCTGCTCCACCACAGAGGCGCTTTTTTGGTGTTCCTGCTGTTTCTTCTTCCGGGGTTTCCGAAGGATTACCTTTGTTATGTTCTGGGGCTTGGCCGCCTTTCCCTGTTCGAGTTTACGGCGATAAGCGCGACGGCGCGGGTACTGGGAACAGTCATACTTACTTTTGGCGGGGCGTTCCTGCGGCAGAAAAGATATATGGAACTGTCGCTTTTGACCGCGGCGGCGGTGGCCTTCGTCGTTCTGGTCCTGCTTTACAAGAATTCGCTGGAGCGATGGTTCAGGGCTCTTCACGAGAAAAATACAAATCCTGACATTTAAGCGCGCCAAAGCCGGTATCTTGATACGAGCCGGATTTTCGATCAGCGTAATCCCGGATGTGTCATATGGCATTAATTTCCAATGATGGTTATTAGGGCAGCCTGTTGATTCGTTATGGTTTCAAGCCTGTTTCCGCGACATTTTTGAGAAAGATCCGGGTTACATCAATCACAGCGGACAGAAATTGCGGAAGAGAAGCCCCTTAAGCAATGAGTACCGGCCAAGTCACCTTTAGTGACGGACCTGGGATAGTCGGCTTACATGCTTTGCCGGCAAAGGGATGATGACAATCCCGGCCGGATTCATGTTACCGTGAACAAATGGCAAAAGATGATCTTGCAAAACTTGAAGGAACTGTCGTGGAGGCCCGCGGAGGCGGAACCTTTGTCGTGAGGCTGGAAAACGGCCAGGAACTGGCCGCAAAGCTTGGCGGCGGCATGAGGCGGTTCCGCATTCGCGTTATCGTCGGAGATCGGGTTACGGTTGGCGTTTCTCCCTACGACCCCTCCCATGGGCTGATCCTCTTCAGAGCAAAAAACGAATCCTGATAAAGACCTGCTTGCCTGCCCGGCGTCTGTTGTCACTTTTTTCGTTTAACGCCGAAACCTCATATATGTTTTTATCCGCCCCGATACTTCACACAGAGTTCACATAAATCGCACGGTGGGCGCATATCAGCTTCGCGTTGCGGATGTAGCATTCTCTTTGTTTGTGGCGGCATGCGCGTGATTCGCGGCGCGCCTGCCGAAAATCCGCCTTACAAGGAGACGCTCCGTGACCGATTCCAGTTATACTCCCGGCGATTCCTCCGGTATTCCAGACCCCCCCGTTCTTTCTCCAGACGAGAAAGCCCAGGCGTCCGGCAAAAATACCGCCAAAACCGGCATGCTTGGCGGCCTGAGGTCTTATCTGGGAGAGCGCTTTTCCAGCCCCATGGCTCGCTGCGTGTTCATTGGCATTATCACCCTGTGTTTGCTCTTTCCTTTGGGGCTTGTCAAAGACGTTGTCTATGACCGTATGCATCTTTACAGCGAGGCCACAAACAACATTACCGACAGTTGGGGCAGGGAACAGACAGTCAATGGCCCGGCCCTGATCATCCCTTATCAAGTGTGGATAGACAGCAAAGAACTTGTCGCCGTAACGGTCAATGGCAAGAATGAGCATGAGAAAAAACCAGAGAAGGAATTGAAGGAAGTAGTCACCAGGAAATATGTCACCCAGTACATGGTGATTTTGCCTTCGGAGCTCTCCTTTGACGCCTCACTGGATACGGAAGTCCGCTACCGGGGCATTTACAAGCAAGCTCTGTATACCGCGCCCATGACTATTTCGGGCGGTTTTATCCTGCCAACGGAAAAAGACTTCGGTTCCAATCTAAGCCGGGTTTTCTGGAACAGCGCCTGGCTTTGCGTGGGTGTTTCCGATCTCAAGAGCATCGCGCATACCGCGCCCCTCTCCTGGGCCGGAATTACCATTGATGCCTATAAACCCGGAACCCAGGCAGACGAACTTCTGGGGCCAGGGTTTCGCGCGGAAGTTTTCCTGGCGGAGAAGGATGCCGGAACAAAAAAGTCTTTCTCTATGCAGATGACTATAAGAGGCAGCGGGGGCATTTTTTTCACGCCGGTTGGCGAGAACACGGCCATCAAGGTGAAAAGCGCCTGGCCGTCGCCAAACTTTCAGGGCAGTCTTCTTCCGGTCGAACGCTCAATCTCGGATCAGGGTTTTTCCGCCAATTGGCTTATTTCCAACCTTACCCGCACATACCCGCAGATGGGTGATCTCGATACCGGGTACACGCGCAAAAATAGCGACAAAAGTTCCATTACCGCGTTCACGGCGGGCGTGAATTTGCATGAACCAGTTACCTTGTACCGCATGGTGCGCCGTTCTTTGGACTACGGCATCCTGTTCATCTCCGTGACTTTCGTTGCCCTGTTTGTCTTCGAGATGGTCAGCCGCCGCCGCATGCGTATGTTGCAATACGCCATGGTGGGTCTTTCCATGTCCCTTTTCTATCTGGTATTACTGTCCCTGGCGGAACACATCAGCTTCGGCCTGGCTTTCGTGGCGGCAAGCGTTGTTACTGTCGCCATGAACAGCCTTTACGTTGGCGCGGTTTTGCAAAGCCGGGCAAAAGGGTTGCTTATGGGAGGACTGCTCTCGAGCCTTTACGCCGTGCTGTTTTCGCTCCTTAGAATGGAAGATTCCTCCCTGCTTATGGGCACGGGCCTGGTATTGGTCATGATGGGCGCGCTCATGTTCGTGACCCGGAAGCTGCCCCAGGTTGAGGTTAAAGCGTAGGGCGCTGTCATGATTTAAAGGGACGCCTCCGGTTGCTCGAAAGGCAAAACCGGCTCTTTGGCCGCCGGAGGCATTCACAGGCAACAGATTGCTTTGGCGGTTGGGCGAAAGCAAGGCCGTCTGTCTGTGATGTACGGGCGAAATCCATTTTTTACCGGCGGCGGCAAGCTTTTCGCGTCTCAACGTCAAATTGCTCTTTAAGGACTTAAAAGACATGAAGACCATTCTTGTCATTGAAGACGAGCAGTCCATAGCTGATACCGTTGTACACAGCATAGAACGGGAAGGGTACGCGGCCGTCTGGTGCGAGCGCGGCCTGCCGGGGCTTGAGCGGGTGAAAGCGGGCGACTGCGCCCTGGTGGTGCTGGACATCGGCCTTCCGGACATCAGCGGTTTTGAGCTGTGCAAGGCTATTCGCGCTGTTTCCGGAGTGCCGGTCATTTTTCTTACGGCGCGGGATGACGAGATCGACAAGATCGTGGGGCTTGAGATCGGCGCGGACGATTATGTGACAAAGCCTTTTTCTCCTCGCGAACTGGTCGCCAGAATCAAAACCGTACTGCGCCGCATGGAATTACCGGCGGAAAGAAAAACGAAAGAAGGTTCCTCTCATCAACGGCTTGTCATTGACCCGGCAAAACTTCAGGCGCTGTTTGATGGGCGCAAACTGGAGCTTACCCGGTACGAGTTCAATCTCCTGTCCCTGCTGGCGTCGCATCCTGGGCATGTCTACACCCGCGAGGCCATCATGGACGCCGTCTGGAGCAGCGACAGCGACAGCTTTGACCGTACTGTGGATGCCCATGTCAAATCCCTGCGCGCCAAATTCCGGGAGATTGACGGCAGCCTTGACCCCATCCTGACCCATCGCGGCATGGGCTATGCCTTGCGGGACGATCTATGAGTCTGCGCCTGCGCATCATTTTGACCTTCGCCCTGCTGATGGCGGCCGCTTTTTCCTGCACTATCTGGCTGATTATCAATGATGTGCGGCCTCGCTATCTGGAGGCTGTGGAGGAATCCACGGTGGATACGGCGGAGCTTGTAGCCGCCATGCTGTCCGACCAGATCGCCGAGGGGCGTTTTTCGGCCGAGACGATAAGCGCGGCCATGGAAGCCGTGGCTCAGCGGAAATTTACGGCGCGCATCTACAACATCATCAAACAAGATGTTTCCTTGCAGATCTATGTTACTGACGCCAAAGGCATTCTGCTCTACGACTCCACGGGCCGGTCGTCTCCGGGCGAGGATTTCTCCCGCTGGCGCGATGTTTACCTGACTCTTAAGGGGCAATATGGAGCGCGCTCCACGCGCATGATTCCTCATGACCGTTCGTCGCGGGTGATTTTCGTGGCCGCGCCCATCATCAAAAACAACGAGATTGTCGGAGTGCTGTCCGTGGGCAAGCCAACGGACAGCATTTCCTTTCTTATAACCATTGCGCAGAAGCGTTTCCGGCTCAGTATTATCCTGATTGCGCTTGCGGCCATTGCCCTGTCGGTTGGCCTTTCTCATTGGATTACCCGGCCGGTCAGGCGGTTGACGAATTACGCCAACGCCATTCGAAAAGGGGAAGCACAGCGTTTGCCCGCGCTTGGTTCTTCGGAAATAGGCATGCTGGGCGCGGCAATGGAAGAGATGCAGGCCAAGCTTGAAGGAAAAAACTACGTTGAAGATTATGTCCGCGCGCTGACCCATGAGTTGAAAAGCCCGCTTACCGGCATCAAAGGCGCGGGCGAGATTTTGCGCGACCATGTCACTGACAAAAACGGCGTGAAATTTCTAAACATTATAGATACCGAAGCCGGCCGTTTGCACAATCTTGTGGAAAGGATGCTCCAGTTATCTCGCCTGGAAAATGTCCGCGCCATTAATCGGACCCGTTTCCCGGCCAGGTCTTTCTGTGAGGAGCTGGCCGACAGCTTCCAGACCCGACTGACCGCAAAAGGTATTGACCTGCAATGCTTTGTCCAGGAAGGCCTTTACCTGAAAGGGGACGAGCTGTTGCTTCGCCAGGCCGTGAGCAATCTCGTTGATAACGCCATTGATTTTTCGCCGCAAGGTTCGGTAATTTCCCTTTCCGGTTCTCAAACCACGGAAGGAGTTGTAATAACGGTTAAGGATCAGGGTACGGGCATGCAGGATTTTGCTTTGAACAAAGCTTTCGACAAATTCTTTTCCCTGAGCCGTCCGGACACGGGCAAAAAAAGCATCGGGCTTGGCCTGCCGTTTGTGGCCGAGGTCATGTCCTTGCACGGCGGCAGTGTTCGCCTGGCCAACGCGGAGCGGGGTTTGGAAGCGACGATCGTTTTGCCGGCGTGATCTTGGCAAGGTCCGGGGACGGCAAGAATGATGGTTGAGATTGTTGTCGCGTTTGACGGTAAAGGAAAAAATTACACCAAGCGTGGAAAAAGCAAATGGACAAGCAGAAAAACATAGATAAATTTTCAATCCTTTTGAAAAAGTGGCAATCCGTTATTAATAAAATGAAAACACGCGACGACGATGCTTTCATGAAAACCGGTGAGAAAGCTTCCGCGGACGAAATAGCAAATCTGGAAATGGAATCAGGTTTTAAGCTACCTCCGTCTTTTAGTGATGCAATATCAGGTATTGGGAAATCATTCGACCTTTCTTACTCTTTTTATGATTATGTTCTTCCTGATGAACTGGGCGAAATTTTTAGTGGAAGACTTAGTTGGGATGTTTCAAATTTTATGTCCATGTATGAATACTTGGGGCTTATAGAGTATGAAAACAATGATGATGTAGAAGCAAAAACCTATGCGGAAAAAATGAAGAACCTATGCCAATTTTCATGTTCAGGCAATGGCGATGTATATGTTTTTGATATGTCGTGTGAAGCATTGGAAAAGTCTGTATTATATTGGAATCACGAGACAGATGAGATTACATATTTGGCAAACTCGTTTGGGGAGTATCTTGAAAAGATAACGGAATTGTACTGCGTAGGCAATGAAATTTGGCAATTTGAAGAATTTTTAGATAAAAATGGTTTATGCCCGGACTCCGAAAAAGCACAAAACTGGAAAAAATGGTTTGAGTGTTTTACGACAACGGAATTGACGGATGTAGCCGGCAATTTAGATGATCTGTTTCAGTTTGCGATTTGCCGCAAGAACATGGATGAGCAAGTAATAGCGGCACTACGGCTGTATGGAAAAGCTCTGTTGTTTGAAAAATTGAAGGAAACCTTGAAGGAAGGGGTGCAGCGGCAGGAAGCGGCATGCAAGATGATGGCGCTGCTTATAGGAGATTACGCGCAAGAATGGCTTATATATTTTTGGAATAATGCTGAAGTGTCCAAAGTAAAACATTCCACATGGCTAAAACTGGGTGACATAAATATACTTCCCGCGTTGCTCAGTTATTTAAGCGCGAATTGCATGGATAAAACAATGGGTGCGGAGTATGTGAAGCGTTTTCTTGAAGTT
>Ga0082212_10003120_pt1 | contig 23655 bp, 19 predicted proteins | sample TergutNt197P3_FD_71548 | JGI IMG/M metagenome (GOLD analysis project Ga0082212, IMG submission 71548) | Neocapritermes taracua P3 segment gut microbial communities from Petit-Saut dam, French Guiana - Nt197 P3 | ecosystem: Host-associated > Arthropoda: Insects > Digestive system > Gut ... | reverse complement strand
ACCTCATTTTTACCTTATTTTCCCAACAAATCAACCTCTATAGCCAAAGTTTAGGGAGTAGCCGCGAAATTAGGTAAATAGGTATTGAAAAAAGTTCACTACATCGACTTTTGAAAAAAACGCGGCGATCCGTGGCGGATGGAACCGGATTGGGGGCGAAAATCCGTGAAGATAGGCCGCTCCCGGCAAAATGGGCAGGAAAATATTTTAAAAAAATTCTTGCTTGCAGGAGGAGACTGTCGAACTTGGGCTAGGAGCGTGTGGAACTTGGGGACGGACTGTCTTTACACACGAAATGCTCACGGTTGCTATTGCGACATTCCGATCTTTTACGTAGAATACGCTACGTCTCTGCAAATGCACAAGGATGTCTTATGAGCCATAATCTAATAGTCAGCAAAATGTTACGTCGAATTGCAGTTTTTTCTGTGATGGGGATTCTTTGTTTTTCGATGTCAGGTTGTCTGATCATCGGCGCAAAAGACGGAGATGTAAGAGATCGTGTTTCCGTGGTTGAATCGCGTTTGGATAATCTGGAACGTCTTTACGCAGGGGCACCGCCTTCGCAGCAATACGGTCAAACGGAAGATTTTGCCTCAACTGCCCAAATTGCCGAAGCTCGCGTCGGAAACAGAACCGCTCCGCGATGAATTTTGGGTACTTTGTGCCATTTGACGATTTCCTGTTCAGAAACAGGTGGATAAATTGTAAAACAACCGCTGGATGAGTAGAATTGTTTGTGTCGGCTCATAAGCTCAGTATTCAGACCAAACACAAACAAGGAACATTCTCATGCGTAAAATCCTCACTGCGGCGATAACCTTAGGGTTCTTGCTATTCGGCGTTACCTTTGCGGCCACGTTGGAAGTCGGCGATGGCAAAGCGTTTGAAAAAATCGAACCGGCTGTCGCGGCGGCTAAGTCGGGCGATGAGATCGTCGTTTATCCCAAACAGGACGGCACCGCATATCTGCAACCGGTACTGATGATTCGCACGCCGAATCTGACAATTCGGACGGCGGATTCGCAAAATCCCGTCGTTTTGGACGGCGAAGGCTTCGCGTACTCCGGTCGGGGAAGCGTGCCGCGTGCAATTATCCAATTCGACCCGGAGGCTTCCGGTTGTGTGCTTGACGGTTTTCGGCTCGTCAACGCGAAAAATGAAAGCTACAACGGTGCCGGTGTGCGGATCAACCAAGCGAATGACGTGACAATCCGTAACTGCGAAATCAGCCACTGCGAAATGGGCATCATGAGCAACGGCGAGGCGGCAAGGCAAACCGGTGCTCGTCAGCTCATCGAAAAATGCAAGATCACCGACAACGGCACGATGAAAGACCCGGGACAGAACCACAACCTTTATCTCGGCGGAACAAGTGTCACCGTTCGGGAATGTGAGATTGCACGATCAGTGGCGGGACACAATTTCAAAAGTCGGGCACATCTGAATTTCATCATCAAGAACCACATTCACGATTCAGGCAATCGGGAATTTGACCTCGTTGACGCCGAGGGAACCACCGACATTCCCGGCAGCCATTCGTTTTTGATCGAAAACACGATCACCAAAGCCCCGAATTGTACGGGCAACAAGGCGGTGCTGCATTTCGGACGCGATGGCCGAGCCGCACACAACGGCACCGTCTGGCTAATTCGCAACAAGATCACCTCACCGTTCATTTCACCGATCGCGGATATTAGTTCCGGCGATGGCGTGGTGTTCATCGACAATGTAATTGACGACGCAGGTGCGAGACAAATCGGTCTGCTGGCAAATCTGAACTCCCCGTCCATGAAAGCCTGGGGAAGTGGCAACACAGTTCCGTCGCGTTTCGTTGTGCGACAACCCCGCCAAGGTGAAACGCCACCGACCAAATTGGAAGTGCCGCCCGAGTTTCCCGATGAATGGCGGTCGCTTTTGCCAAAAGAGTGACAGACAACTCTGCACGGGTTCGGACACGGTCACGGCGTGACCGTCCTGCCATTTTGCACAATCTTACGATTGCGTCTCTGTTCTTGTGACACGTGTTTTGTGGTATAATGTCATCACTGGTCGTTTACGCTGCCGGTTGATGCTTCTTGTGCCGTTGATATGATGATGCAGTTCAGTAAATAAACGACGACCATTCATCGTGGGAAACATGACAAAACAAATCTTCCGTAATACGCTTTACACGAACGACAATTTGTACGTGTTATCGGGACTCAACAGCGAGTTGGTTGACCTCATTTACCTTGACCCGCCGTTCAACTCGAAACGGATGTACTCCGCACCCGTCGGCAGCAAAGCGGCAGGTGCGAGTTTTAAGGATATGTGGACGTGGAAAGATGTCGATGAGCAGAACCTTGACACCCTTGCCGTCAAGTTTCCGTCGTTGACACGGTACATTGCAAGCATCGGACAAGTGCATAGCAAACCAATGATGGCGTACATGACCTATATGTCGCAACGCGTCGTTGAAATGCACCGGGTTTTGAAAGAGACGGGCTCGCTCTATTTGCATTGCGACCCGACGGCAAGCCATTATTTGAAAGTTTTGCTCGACGGAATTTTCGGCAAAAATAATTTCGTTGCCGAGGTCATTTGGCATTATGCCTGGGGTGTTCGGACAACCAAGCGTTGGAATCGCAAGCATGACGTAATTTTGATGTATGCCAAAAGCCGTGACTATACGTTCAATTATAAGGCCGTAATGGAAAAACGAAAAGATGAAGTGTTGCGACGGTTGGAAACCGGTGTTACCTCTGCGACGATGGCCGCAGATCGTGGTAAATCGGACGATAAAACAATGGCTCTCCCGACGGATGTTTGGTACATTCCGACAATCAATGCGATGTCGAAAGAAAGAACGGGTTACCCCACACAAAAACCGCTTGCCCTTTTGCACCGTATCATCAGTGCATCATCGAATGAAAGCGATATTGTTCTTGATCCCTTTTGCGGATGTGCTACAACCTGTGTGGCGGCACAACAATTAGGCAGAAAATGGATTGGCATTGACATAGAGAAACAGCCCGTCAAAATTTTGATCGACAGATTGAGCGACGATGCCGGGTTGTTCAAGGATTTTGTCGCAACGGAACAAATTCCGAAAAGAAGCGACCTCAAGGAGATTCAACCGTCGCAGTCGGTCAAACAACGGTTGTTCAAACAGCAAGAGGGCAAATGCAACGCTTGCGGACGTGAATTTGAGATATGGGATTTTGAGATCGATCATATTATCCCGAAAGCCAAAGGCGGCGGCGACTATTTTGAAAACTATCAATTGCTCTGTGGTTCGTGTAACCGCATCAAAGGCGATCGACCGATGGAATACCTGCGCATGAAAATCGAAACCCGTGAGAGAATGATGAAAGACAAAATTATTTTCGGGGAATGAAATAAAAACCGTATGGCAAAGAAGTTTACTAATACATTATACACAAATGACAATCTGTTTATCCTAGCCGGTATGAACAGTAATTGGGTGGATTTGATTTATTTGGATCCGCCGTTCAATACGAAGCGGACTTACTCGGCACCCGTTGGCAGTAAAGCCGCAGGTGCGAGTTTTAAGGATATGTGGACGTGGAAAGATGTCGATGAATATTATCTTGACTCGCTTGCTGATCATTTTCCGGCATTGGTAAAGTATATCGCCAGTGTTGGTCAAGTTCACAGCAAACCGATGATGGCGTATTTGACCTATATGACACAACGCATTGTCGAAATGCACCGGATTCTTAAAGAGACCGGTTCGCTCTACCTGCACTGTGATTCTACGGCGAGTCATTATTTGAAAAGTCTGCTTGATAGTGTGTTCGGAAAAAACAATTTTCGTAATGAAATTATTTGGTGCTACAATAAATGGGCGGTATCACAAAAGTCATTTTCCAGGAATCACGATACAATTTTATTATACACAAAATCCTCCGAGTATTGCTTCAATCCGCTTTTGCAAAAAAGAGCGAAATCAACGCTCAAGCGATTTGGCGGTAAAAAAATCGTGTCGGGATTCGACCAATACGGCAAACGAAAGCCTTCAGAGATGGCAGACGACGAATCGGAAGGCGTAAAAATGGCGGACTGGTGGGAAATTCCAATTATTGCGCCATCATCCAAAGAGCGCACCGGCTATCCGACGCAGAAACCGCTTGCTCTTTTGCACCGTATCATCAAGGCATCGTCCAATGAAGGCGATATCGTGTTTGACCCGTTTTGCGGTTGTGCGACGACTTGCGTTGCCGCTCAACAGCTTGATCGAAAATGGATCGGTATAGATATAGAAAAACAGGCTGTTGATATTTTGGTTGAAAGATTAAGCGACGATGCCGGCTTGTTTAAGGATTTCATCAACACGACGACTGTTCCGCAACGGACGGATATAAAAATCTTGTTGCCTTCCGCATCAGTGAAAGAGCGTTTGTACAAGGAGCAGAACGGTTTGTGCAATGCCTGCGGACGTGAATTTGAGATATGGAATTTGGAAATCGACCATATTATTCCGAAAGCCAAAGGCGGCGGCGACTATTTTGAAAACTATCAATTGCTCTGTGGTTCGTGCAACCGCATCAAAGGCGATCGACCGATGGAATACCTGCGAATGAAAATCGAAACCCGTGAACGTATGATGAAAGACAAAATCATTTTCGGTGAATGAACACACGGAGTGGCTGTTCACCGGATCAAGTTGTGACTGGTTCGTGAGTGGTTACGTAATGGTAACTCAAAGGATAAAAAATATTGCTTGGATACATCACATACTCCACATCACTTGCCCCCATCGCAAATACGGGACATTCCTGTTGCAGGTCAACCGCTTTGTCAGCAGTTTGATGTTACTGCATCATCGGCACAGGCGGCGATTCAAGCAACAGCGGGTAATTGCTTTCTTGCCGGGCCGGAAAACCACATCATTGAAACGGCTGTTCGTTGGGCACTTGAAGGCAGCTCCAACACTGACTGTGGCTCTCATGTTCCGCACTGTCCGATTTTGTTTTACGGCCCGTCCGGTTGCGGCAAGACGCATTTGGCTCTCGGCATTTACCAATCGTGGCGGCAACAGAATCGCCGTAAACGCGGGTTTTACTTTCCCGGTGAAGAATTCGCCCGATCTCTCGCGTCGGCACTTGAAGCGAAAACCATTGACGACTTCCGCAACAAAATCCGCAAGTCCGGGATGCTGGTCATTGACGGCATTGATTTACTTGCGACGAAAAACGCTGCTCAAGAGGAATTGCTCACCGCCATCGATTCGATACTCAACGCAGATCAGACCATTGTGTTGACGATGCAACGCTACCCGGTACAACCGCAGTTTGCCGATGAGCGACTCATCGCCCGACTGACTGCGGGGTTGGTCGTGCCGATTGCTCCGCCTGGTCTTGCAACGCGGACGGCACTGCTCAAACGTTTCGCCGAACAACTCGGTTTGCGTTTGACCGCTCCGGCTAACCAAGCGATGGCAAAGGAACTGCCGGTTTCGGTGCCGCAACTGTTCGGAACGCTTGCACAATTGCTCGGTAAATCGGATAAGAAGGTCATCGACCTCGCGGCTGCTCGCGACGCGGTACGCAACTGCGTCACCATTGCCGTGCCGACCATTGACAAGATCGCCAAAGCGACGGCCAAGCAAATGGGCTTGAAACTCGCCGATTTGAAAGGTAAGTCTCGCAAATCGACGACCGTTCGGGCGCGAAACATCGCGGTTTACCTTGCCCGACAACTGACCCATGCCAGCTTAAAGGACATCGGCAAATACTTCGGCGGACGCGACCACACGACGATCGCTCACAGCACAGCGGAAGTCGAATCGAAAATCGCAAACACCCCCGAACTGCGCGGGCTTGTTTTGCAAATCCGCGAAACATTATGAGCGCAGAGTGGTTTTTACTTTGCACACTGCCGGCGATCCGTGATTGTCGCGGCTTTGAATCCCGTCATTGCGTTTCATTCTGTCTTTTGTTGCGGTGGTCACGCCGTGACCGCCCTACCATTTTTCGCGATTTTCGCCACAATTTTTTCGGCCACTTCGACGGCACGGGCGGCGTTTGGGGCGGTTGCTTTTGGGGGCTGATCGTTGCAGATCATTCCGATGAAATCCGCCATTTCGAGAGTCAAAGCATCAACCGCCGGGAACGACTCGGTGCTTGTCGAAAAACCTGTTTGCATGAAAGTCGGCTGCAACGTGGCAATATCTTCGGCGGAAAGACACTCCGGCGCATAAGTCCCGGCTCGCACCTCGTCGGACGCTACGTGGCACGTGGTCTTCCGCGTGGCAAAGTCAATCCACCGCGTTTCAAAAGCCGATGAGATTTTCATGGTACGCACCGCTTCCTGTTCGACGCGGGATGCCGTCAGGTTGGCCACCGTTCCGTGAGCGAACGTCAGCCGGGCTTGCGCAAAATCCTCATACCCCCCCATCGTTGCGAACCCGAATGCGTCGATTTGCACGATGTCTTCCGGTATGACGGACAGGATCAGTTCGAGATCGTGGATCATCAGGTCGAGAACTGCCCCGATGTCCGTCGAGCGGAACGTATAGCCGCTCGTTCGCCGGGCATCGATCAGGCACGGAACGCCTGAACACAGAATTTGCCGCCCTGTTTCCCAAGCCGGATTGTACTGTTCCGTGTGGCCGACCATGATTTTCGCGTCGTTTTTTTCGGCCAATTCGATCAGTGTTTCGGCATCGTGTATGGTGGTCGTGATTGGTTTTTCAATCAGCAGGGAGATGCCTTTTTCGAGAAAAAATCGGGCAATTTCCGCGTGTTGCACCGAAGGCACCGCAATAACGGCGGCTTGAACCGCATCGGCAAGTGCTTCCGGCGTATCGTAAACCCAACCATTAATCCGTTCGGCAACCGTCCGTGCGCTGTCGTGATTGACGTCGTAAACGCCGACCATCTCAACGGCCTCGTGAGCCGCCGCTTTTGCTGCATGAAACGATCCGAGTCGGCCCGAACCGACAATTCCCATCCTCAAACGTTGCATTTTGGTAATATCCGTACAAGAAGTTGATTGAAAAGATTGTCAGGTAAAGGCTCTGGCTTTTGATTGAAATATATTGGCGTGGGAGACGACCTTGTTGCTTTCGATATAGACCGTTTTTTTCAAAAGTTCCCGTACGCATTCGACATTCAATTGGTGTCCCGACCGATAAGCGACGAACTCACCGACCCAATCGCAACCGCCGAGCGAGAAATCGCCGATCATATCGAGAACCTTGTGTCGGGCGCACTCATCGGGGAAGAGCAGGACGTTGTCGATCGGTTCCCGATTTTCATCAAAAACAAGCACATTCCGTGGCGAAACCCGTGAGCACAACCCCATCGCAAGTAATTGGTCCGCTTCGACTTTCGTCAAAAATGTCCGGCAGGACATCAGATGCAAAATAAAATTTTCCGGCGTAAACACGAAACGGTAACTCTGGCGTTGGATGGGACTTCCGGCACCAAAATCGAGGTGGTAAATGAATTTCGTTTCGCCATTATAAGACGGTTTGGCCTCGATCCAATTGTTGTCATCGCCGACGTGTAAATTTTTATATACCACACGTTTAGGTCGCGTGGCCGGTTGGGTGATGATACCCGCTTTGAGAAGTGCTGCCACAAAAATCTGGCTGGAACCGTCAATACCCGGCATTTCCGGCCCATTGACGCGAATTTCGCAATTATCGATCTGCAAACCGAAGAGTGCCGCCGTAACATGCTCTATCATGTCAACTTGCGCATCACCGGAAGCCAACGAGGTTTGCCGGGGTTTGATAAAATGATAATTCGGTGTCACCGGAATGGCTGGCTGATTCGGCAAGTCGATGCGAACAAAGGTCAAACCCGATCCGGCCTTTGCCGGATGAAATTCGACGCGAATATCCTGTCCGCTCCAAAACCCGAAACCTTCGACAAAGGCGGGTTTGGCCAAAGTGTGTTGCATTCGCACCAGTTCGGACATGATCGTTTGAAGTGTGGCAGTATTGACTAAAACTCGCAGTTGATGAATATAATTAAGTGTAGTTTACAGGATGGCTTGGTGTTTGTAAACAACCACAGATTTGACTATAATGTACATTAAGTCGAGTGAAAGCAATCGTCCTGTGTTTAAAAAAAGACTCTCCCGGAGAGTGCCGGAAGAGTCCTCCGAATGAACGGACAAGGTTGTTAATTTTGTTTATTGAATACGTAATCAATTACGTCCCACTTGGCCGGGGCCTGCGGCAACATTGGTTTGCGGTTGTTGTGTCCCGCCATTCGCCGATCTGCTGCCAAACTTCTGCTCAATGAGTTGTTTATAGTTGACTGCCTGGAAACCTTTCTTCTCATAGGTATCATTGAGCCAGTTTTCTATAGCCTGTGTGATGTCATAAAGAGGATTAACCCAAACGACGGTTGACATTTGCGTCAATTCGAGCTCTTTGATATCCACTGTCTTCTCTTCCGGTAAACGGCGAGCAATATCAACATGGTTGATGACAACAAGGATGTTGTTGGCTACCGCATACCTTTCCACCATATTTTTAATTTCCTGATAGGCTTGATATTCGATATTAAGCCCTTTGATTTGAAATTCTTCCTGATCCTTGATAGCGCGAAGATCGACATCCGACTTAAACTTGCGTGCAGCCTCCATTTTGACGGAATACTCTTGGGTTCCTGGGGTTATGACATCGATTTCACGTTGCATATTTTGCAATTTTTCGTATTCCTTCCGAAACAATTCACCTGTCGCCTTGAATTGTTGGTTGAGTGCGTTCCTTTCCGCAAACAATTGCGGGTGAATATCCATCAGGTAGAGGTAATCCACCGCAACCACGGCAATGATTGGCTTGTTGGCCTGTGGTTGCGGGTTGGCGGCATTTTGGGTGGGTTGAACTCCGGCACCTGGGGCACCTTGTGCCATAAGAACCGACGTGAGTGTTCCGGAAGCAAGAAAAGCTCCCAGCGCGAGGAGGAACAATAAATTCCGTTTCATTTCCATTCTCCTGTAATGATTTTCAAACTGATTTTTGTCAAGGCCTGTCGGTGGATGGGCAGTTGCCCTTACACTCATTGCGGGAGTTTACCGACCGCCTTGATGATGACCGATGCGATAAGCCGGTCTTTGTTTCCGAAACGTCTTCCGTAACGCCGGAATATTGATCTTTTGATGCTTTTTTCCCGAAGCCATGTCCGAAACATTAGCATTGCGGTATTATGTATTTTTTTGATCGGCAGGTAAAGGCCAATTCTTTTAATTTTAACGATCTTTTTAATTAGGTTCTTTGTGACATACGATAAATAGGAACGCAGTTTGCGTAAACACTTCATTTTGACATACCAAAGGTCGTATCTTCTTCACCGTCTGCTGCCGTACGCAACGTTTAACATGTTTATGGACTGGACAAGGAATGATCGCCCCGCCATAATACTGCTATTCACTCGCCCCTCACACCTAATCCTTTGTCCCTTGCCTCATGCCCACAATACGTCAACTTCCAGCCAGCATGATTAACAAGATCGCCGCAGGCGAGGTCATTGAGCGTCCGGCCAGCGTTGTCAAGGAACTGGTCGAAAACTCGATCGACGCCGGTGCGACGCGGATTGATGTCGCTGTTGACAAAGGCGGAATCGAACGCATCCGTATCGTCGATAACGGTTGCGGCATCGAGCCGGAACAGCTTCCGCTGGCACTGGCAAGTCATGCGACGAGCAAGATCGTTGATGCGAACGACCTGTTCAAAATTCTCACATTCGGTTTTCGCGGCGAAGCGATGGCCTCGATTGCCGAAATCAGCCAACTGGTTGTGCGTTCGCGCACGCATGACAACACGGAAGGTGCCGAAATCCGTTGCGACGGCGGGGTTGTCAGTCCCGTCGGTCCTTGTGGGCACCCGCCTGGAACAACCATCGAAATTCGCAACTTATTCTTCAACACGCCTGTGCGTCGGAAATATCTGCGGTCGAATCAAACCGAACTCGGCCACGTCACCGAAACGTTCATACGGCTGGCACTTCCGCATCCGGAAATTCATTTTACGTTGCGGCACAACGATCGGGTGATTTACGAATTGCCGCCGACTGCTGACGGTGTGGACCGCATTGCAAAGCTGTTCGGCAGAGAAATCGCCAACGGGTTGATCGCGGTTGCGAGCCGGCGCGACGGGTTCGCTGTGACCGGTCATGTTGCGCATCCGAACCACAACCGCAGCAACAACCGCCTGCAATATTTTTTCCTCAACCACCGCCACATCCGCGACCGTGCCCTGCAACATGCGCTGACTGAAGCGTATCGCGGTTTGCTGACCGTCGGGCGGTTTCCGATTGCGTTCCTGCATGTCGAAATCCCGCCCGATCAGGTTGATGTCAACGTGCATCCGACGAAAATGGAAGTGCGTTTTCTTGATGCGAGCAAGGTTTACGGTTATTTTCTCAATGGGATTCGCGAACGGTTTCTCTCCGCCGACCTCAAAAACAGGCTTCAGGCTTCTGACTTCGGGCTTCAGGAAAGAGAGACTTCAGGTTCCGGGTTTCAGGCTTCAGGTTTCAGACTTCAGGAACCCGAAATACCCGAAGCCCAAAGCCCGAAGCCCGAAGCCCGAAGCCCGAAACCTGATCCAAACGACCCGCGTTTGGCGATGGCCGATCAAACCGCCGAGCAGTTGCGCAAGCAGGTGATTGATTGGGCCAACACGATTCCGAAGCAGCATGGTGATGTGTCGGGCGAAAACGCAACCCTCCCTGCAACGGAAGGCAACTACCGCCTGAGCCGTTACGCCGATATGGTCGGCAAATCCGGCGGGGGGACATCCGGTGACTTGCATGACGAATCGACGGAACGTTACCGTCCCGGTTCGCGTCTCGAATTGCAGTTGCACGAGCTCAATAGCGAGTTGTCATCCCTGGCCGAATACTCAAGCGGCAATTCTGGTAAGAAAGAAGTAGTCAAAGAGAAGAGTAAAGATGGAAACCTTGATTCATCTTCCTCACCTCTTACCTCTTACCTTTTACCTCTTACCTCTGTTCCGCTCGTTATCCAAATCCAAAACCGCTACCTCGTCACCGAAACGAACGACGGTCTGGCGATCATCGACCAACACGCCATACACGAGCGTGTGCTTTACGAGAAGCTGAAGCAGAGTATGGCCAAAGGCATGGTCGAATCGCAACGTTTGCTCGTGCCCAAGCCGGTTGACCTGTTGCCGAATGAAACCGCCTGTGCGATCGAACATCGGGAACTGCTCGCACAACTGGGCTTGCTCGTCGATCATTTCGGCGGTAACACGATTCTCATCAACGGTTATCCCGCCGTTTTCCCGGACAGCGATCCGGTTGAGATTTTGCAGTCGCTTTTGGAACCGCTTCTGCTAGGCGGGAAAAAGCCGGACCGCAACGATCTGCTCGACGAAATGATGCACCAAATGGCGTGCAAAGCCGCGATCAAAGCCGGCGACCATCTCCGTCCCGAGGCAATGAACGAACTGCTACACCTGGCACACGAAGAAATCAACGCCCACCACTGCCCACACGGGCGTCCCTCGACGCTGGTTTTCACCTGCGCCGAACTCGACCGGATGTTCAAACGAACATAAAAAGTGTGCGGCGGTCACGGCGTGGCCGCCCTGCCTTTGTTATCCTTCTTGCGAATACGTTCTGACGGTAATATTGCAACGCGGGGAACTTTTGAGAATTTCCAAATACAACTCGTCATCTTCCAGCGTTTCCGGGATGATCAAGCGACGCAGATTCTTGAATTTGGCCAGCACCCGTGCCCCTTCCAGCGTGATGAGTTCTTTATTGCCGAATATTTCGAGCGACGTGAGGTTCTGTATGGCCGTGAGGGCGTCAAGCCCCTTGTCCGTGATCGACGTCACCGGAAGACCGATATTTTTCAGACCAGGGCGTGTCGCAAGATAAGTCGCAACGGAATCATCCACCGACAGCATCGCAAAGATGCGAATGCTTTCCAACTTGGGATACGCCTTGAGTACGTCAATGATCGTCTCCGCATCAACGCCTTTCAGTTCGGAAAACTCAACGGTTTTCAAGTTGGTGAGAGGCTTGAGTGCCTTCAAGGCATCATTGCTGCAACTCATCCCCCGAAGTTCCAGTGTCTCCAAATTAGTCAGAACACCAAGTTCGGAAACCGCTTTCGCAACGAATTGAGGTGCCCTGAATATTCGGAGGGAACGCAACTTTTCCATTTCTTTGAAAAATACGGCGCACCCGGCTTCAATGGATGTGTCCTGAAGTTCGAGAATCTTCAAGTTTTTGCAATTGACGAGATCCTCAATTCCTTCATTGGTCACTTGATTACTGCAAATACGAAGTTCTTCAAGGTTCTCCAGCTTCGAAATAAAGTAGAGCGTGTCGTCGCCGACCTGGCATCCGCGAACGTCCAGAACGCGAAGCGAACTCAACTTTCCGAGTCCGAATAAAGATGCAGGTGACAGATGATTGTTGTAGAGAATGTTCAGCGTTTTCAGGTTCGGAAACTCCGCAAAAAGTGCAATTGCCTTATCCGATAGTTTCACATTTTGCCGCAAGGAAAGCGTTTCAATGTTCGGTAGTTCCTTGAGAATTTCAAGCGACCTGTCCGTAATATTGGTGCTTTCAATATCCACCGATTTCAATTGGGTCAGGCCGCTCAAGGCTTCTACAAATTGATCGTCGAGGAAAGCACTTTTCAGGCGGACGGACTCAAGATCGGGCAATTGGGCGATCAACTGCATATCATCAATCGTCAGTTCGTTACTTTCGATTACGATACCGATGATTTCGCCGTCCCGGTTCGTCTTGAGAGTTCCGTCAAGTCGTTCCACAAGCCCTTGTACTGTTTCCGGTTCGGAGAGTACGTCCAACCCAGATGGATCGGGACAACCAGCAACGAGAATGATTGCAAGCAACACAAAACAGAGAATGGATAGTCGGTATGGCATTTGTATTAAGTAGGGGTAAGGGTAAAGGGGCAAGGGAGTAAGGGCAAAAGATACGGGGTAAGGTTTTCGTCTTGTCCCTTACCCCTTATCACTATTCCCTTATCCCTCCAAACTTCAGTCGAGTTTATGGTCGCCGCGATACGTGGGTTTGACCAGATCGGCGACACCCGGCGTCTTCAAGGACGACAGGTTGGTGACCACGAGGTTCTTGGCATCCCATTCAACCTTTTCGCCCCACTCATCGGCATTGGGGGCTGCCCAAACGGCAAGGTTACCGAGAAGGATCGTTTCGGTGAGCGGACCGGCGTAGTTGGCGAAGTTCGAATAGCACTCTTCCGGCTTGTTCTCGCGGATCGCACGGTAGAATTCACCATCGTGACCGTCACGGTTGCGAACGTAGGTGAGCTTGTCTTCAGGAAGTTCTTCAAGCTTGCTTCCGTCGTTGGCAATCAGGTTCCAACTTCCGCCGTAGTCATCCGGCGAGAACATCGCGCCTTTTTCGCCGATAATCAACGCACCGCTTTGCCCTGGTTTGGCCGGGATATTATACTTCGTGATAATGTCTTGTGGGGGTAACCACTGACCGTCATACCAGAAGAACTCAATGGCCGGTCGATCATCGGTGGCCGGAAATTCGAACTTGATTTCCGACTTGCCCGGATAGCTGTCAAAATCGTGTCCGGTGGACTTGGCCTGAACGGAGGTCGGGAATTTCAGGTCGCAAGCCGCATACGGCAAATTGACGGTATGGCAGGCCATGTCACCGAGGGCACCGCTTCCGAAATCCCACCATCCGCGCCACTGGAAGGTGTGATAAATACCCGGCCAGAACGGACGTTCCGGTGCGGTTCCGAGCCAGAGGTCCCATTCAAGATTTTCGAGATCACGATCCAGCCTCGCCTTTTGCCGGGCGATCAAGCGTTCCGCTTCGTCCGGTTGGTCTTTCGTGACTTGGGCGGAGTATTTTTCAAGTGTCTCGCGACGATCAGGTGCTTGTGCCCAGATCGGACGATTCGACCAGACATGGACGGCCTTGACGGTTCCCAGCACACCGGCCTTGACCTGTGCGGCACCGCGTCGAAGACCATTTCCACCGCTTCCCTGGTTGCCCATTTGGGTGCAGACGCCCATTTCCTTCGCAACCTGTCCCATCTTCCGGGCTTCATAGATCGTTCGGGTGAGCGGTTTTTGCGTGTAGCAATGCTTCTTCGCACGCATCGCACGCAAGGAAATACAGGTATGCATGTGGTCCGCCGTACTGACGGTCGCAACGTCGAAGCTACCTTCCATTTCATCGAAGGCTTTGCGATAATCGGTGAATGCTTTAGCTTTCGGATACTTCTCCTGGGCTGAAGCCAAAGTCCTCTTGTCAACGTCGCAGATCACGACCACGTCACAGTGATTTGCACCGCTTGAGACATCGCTGTCGCCTTTGCCTCCGACGCCGAAACCGGCGAGGCCGATTTTGTCATTGGCCGACGGTTGAGCTTTGCTCTCGTTCCCGGCCATGGCCCAGTAGCCGACGCCGGTCAGGGCCGTCACTTTCATAAAGTCGCGTCGTGTGGATTTCATAGTAAGTCATATCTCCTGTTTCATAAAGGAAAGGTGAAAAGTCAACGGCACAATGCCGCCGACTTCTACGGTTTCGCCACAAATGTTCATAATACCTGAAGGATCGACTTGTGTCAATTCCACAGTATGATCATTTTAGGATAAATTATTCATGGACGCGAAAATCGGGCAAGAATAGCGTAAATGATGATAAAAACACAGGTTGTGTTGAAAATCTCCTGCAAAATGGACGCATTCATCGCACGCCGCTTGCCCATCCGTGCTATTTTGGGGGATGATGACCGACACGGCACGGTTATCGCTCGTGCGAACAGTGATCTTATCGGCATCGGGTGAACTGGAATAATTTACCCCGATGGTTGACACGTTTTCCTGTTCGACCACCTACCACACACGGGCAACCAGCACGAAGGTCGCTTTCCGGGCCACATCGGCCGTTTCGCCACTCAAATACCATTCGCGTATCTGGTAGTTTCCTCGCTCCGTCGGGTTCGGGTTGAACTGGTTGGTTTGCTCGAACACCATGTCACGGAATGATAAAAACTCAAGCACACACGCAACCTTGTTGTTGCGCATGACGAAGGGGTTGCTCGAATTGAACGACTCAATGTGTTGCATGGCGTCTGGCGAACGCAAGTCAACATCATTGAAAAGCTGTGTAAAAACTGATTCCGCCGTTTTGAGTGGCGGTTAAACTGGTTAAACTACACAAACTGACATTCACCCAAAGAGTTAAAAAGGTCATAATTCACCTTGTTTTTGCACGAACAAGGAGGTGAATCATGACCCAGGGAACAGCAACAACGCCATCCGCCAAAGAATATCGTACTACAAAGTCGCCTAATTGGTCTTCGTAAATTTAGAGTAAACGGAGGCACAGAGACACAAAGGTCAATTCTCTCTGCGATTTCGTGCCTTTGTGTGAGATCATTTTTGCAGAAAAAAACGATCATTTGCTCCCGTTGACAGTATATCAACCATGCCGAATCAGAATCGCAATCGTAAGGTTGCGAATCAGTTCAATTTGGGCTATTCTTCCAGTTTGATTTCCAGGTTTTTGTTTCCTTTTGGCGGAATGGTTACGACTAAGCCGGAAGTATCGGGCGACGCGTACTTTCCCATCTGTTCTTTGTAAGTCACCGGCAGGTCCTGGCCGCTTTCCCGGGCATTGGCTATTTCTTCGTCGGTGTAAACCTTGTCAGGTGCCCGCTTCGACAGTTTGACCTTGTAGTCACCGGGAAAAATTCCGTTCCCGCTCTCTGTGGTCGTTGTAAAAGCACCGTTGGCGTCCGTCTTTGCTCCGGCTCCCCGGGATGACTCACCAAGCGACTGCGGAACGAATGTGATGGTCACCTCGGCAACCGGTTGTCCCGATTTGTCGAGAACGGTTCCGGAACAAGGAACCAGCCCCTTGATCCCGCTCGGCTGACAACCGACAACACAAAGTATGAAGGCGAAAAGGGAAAGGATAGGATACGTTTTATTCATGTGATAATTGTCCGTTCAGAGTGATGGGTTGATGTGAAACAGAGAAACACATTCAAAACCGGCCAAACAACCGGCATCGAATGGAAAGAAATACGAAGGTACCGATTCGTCATCTTTATGGGATACTTACACTTTCTCCTCCCTCACGGGAACCAAGTGCGCCCCAGACACCGAAATTCGAGTTCCCGGAACGCTTGCCGAGACCGGAATTGGTGCCGATTGGCTCGCCGGTTTGGTTGCCACACTCGATCGTGTCACTAACAAAGGAGACCGACCCGTCGCATAAAGCTGCCTCGACTCCGCCCGTGTGGGAACTGCCGGGCGAAATCAACATAGGATACTCGTTGTTCTGGTGCGACGAACAACCAGGGGAATTCGGCGGCAAAATCATATTGCAGAACGTCGAGAGCGTGATCCCCTCGTACCAACGGCCCATCGGTGGAATATCACCACCGTAAACCTGGCCTGTGATCGACTTTTTATCGGCGGAAAGATAACCGAGACAGGCCGACGGATTGAATCCGTAAACCTCACACGAATTGTCATTCGAGTTGGCGAAAACATCGGCCGCATTTTGACGAACGCCTCCTTTGGCTTTATCGTTGGGAAGTCCAATGGCACGCTCGCTCATCATAATCGTGTTGGACGTGCCGTCGCTGATACTTCCCAACGTTCCTGTTTTGCGAGAATGGAATGGCCCGCGAGAGAAGGATGAGGACGCGTTTCCTTCCTTGGTGCAGTAATCGCCAACACTCACCGCATAATTGCTGGGGACGCTGGTATTGGCCACCGGAGCATCATAATTCGATTCGCTCGGACATCGCAATTCCGATAAAATGACGCGGCATGCGACATTTTGATAGGCTTGCTGCGTGTTCATGTTCACACTGATCGCCTCAAAAACAGCCGTCTGCTCCACAAAGGGTAAAATGGCGACGAAAACACTGTACTGTCTTCCACTTGGCGACGAACCAGGCGGCAGGGTTTTGTAGGAACTTTCGTAGTTGTGACAGCCGAGTGCGGCCTGTTTCAACTTATTCGAGCACGAAGTTCGGCGGGACGCTTCTCGGGCGGCTTGAACTGCCGGCAAAAGAAGAGCAATCAAAATTCCAATAATTGCAATGACAACAAGAAGCTCAATCAATGTGAAAGCTCTTAAGTTTCCCCTCCCCCCCATTTTGCATACTTTAACATTCATCATACATTACCTCCAGACTGAAGTTTATCAAACGATTAATCAAACAAACATTATGGCGACCGCCGTGAATTAAGATTCCGACGGCAAATATGCTGAACTGAGAATGTGTCTTTAACCGACAATGGTCTACAACCGACAATGACAGCCGGAAACTTTGCGCTGCGGCTGAAGAAACAAACGCAGTGATCGGATCGAACACTCAACACCCGATCGCTTCACTTCCGTTGCGCTCTCCCGACTACCATTCCCCCATTTTACTTTTCCCAGTTGAAGACACAAATACTTATTATACTATGACACTACACACAATGTCAATAGTGTTTAAGACTGTTGCATAAAAAATCTTTGGGACCGGAATTCACAATAACCTTCAACCCACTTACCAGCAATGACAGCCGGGAACTTTGCACTGTGGCAGAAAAAAACACGCTTGACCCGGATAATAATTCCCATCGCGGCATAGCCGCAACCAAAAAGGGCTGTCAAAAAATTGTTGCCGTAAAACACTTGAGTGCAAAATTTACGTCAACACAAAAACAGTATCGTGAATTTTTTCACGAAGTTGAATGTTAGTAAGAAACAGTATAAAATTAACCACGTCAAATTGATATGAATTCATGATCTCACATCATTTGGTTTCCTTAACAAAATAACGATGTGACAATACCAACTCATTCCAGAATGAGTTTTTATTTGAGGAAGTTGTTTTTATACTGTTTCTAATACAGGATCAATATCATGAAACACCGTAATTATGCCCTCTCGTTTTTGTTTTTGCTTTACGCAAGCACTATTCCTTCCCTCTGTATCGCCGAGGAAACCCGTTGGACGGTGTCGCCGAAACCGCTGGCATCGGTTCCGGCGGAAAGTCAGTTTAAGACGATTTCCGAAGCGGTGGACAAAGCCGAGCCGGGCGATACGGTTGTGATTCACTCCGGCGTTTACCGCGAACAAGTCGTGATTCCTGCGTCGAAAAGTGGGACCAAAGATCGTCCGTTGCGACTTCTTGCCGCACCGACAGCCGAGGTGATATTGTGCGGAAGTGATGTTCTGACCGATTGGAAAGCGGAACCGGAACTCGGCAAATATATCGCGTCAACGGAATGGCCGTACCGATTCGCCGGTCCTCATCCGAACGACGAGGAACACCAAGCCATCGGACGCGCCGAACAGGTCTTTGTCGATCAATACCCGATGCGACAGGTTTTTGATGTTCGACAACTCGCCCATGGTACGTTTTATGTCGATCTGGAACAAAAGCGGCTGTATCTCCGTGACGCGAAAAACACCGAACCGGAGCAAATCTCAGGTTTGTATGTTGAGGCCTCAACACGTTCCAAAGTGCTTCAGGTTGATGCGGCTCATGTTCATATCAAGGGATTGCGTTTTCGGCATTGTGCCAATATCGCACAAAACGGCATGGCGGATTTTCGCGGCACCGGTTTGTTGCTGGAAGACTGCGTCTTTGAATACGCCAACGGTCCCGGTGCCGGCTTCAGGGGAACGGACTTTGTGGTTCGCCGTTGTCAATTCCTCAACAACGGTCAAATGGGGTTCGGGGCAAGTTATGCGCACGGGTTTCGGCTCGAAGAATGCCTGGTGGCCGGGAATAACACGAAAAACTTCTCACGCGGTTGGGAAGCCGGAGGCAATAAGATCGTATTGAGCCGTAATGTCGTGATCGACCATTGCGTTTTTCGGGACAATCGTGGAATTGGGATGTGGTTCGACATCGGAAACGAGAATTGCGAAATCAAAAATTGCCTGTTCCTTCATAACGAAGACCACGGGCTCTTTTACGAAATCGGTTACACGATGTACGCCCATGACAACGTGATTATCGGCAATGGTGCCAAGTCGCCGGATCGCTATTGGGGACGCGGGTCGGGGATCATGATTTCGGATTCGATGGGCTGTGTGGTTGAACGCAATCTCATCGTCGGTAACGGCGGTGCCGGACTGGCCTATCGGGATCAACGTCGAACGACACCGCGGTTGGACAGGCCGGAAACTTCGCCGGACGACAATCCCGTCCATTGGCTTCCGGCTGACCCATCGAACCCCAGACGTACGGAATACTGGATTTGGAACCGTGAGCATATCATTCGCAACAACATCTTTGCGGACAATGAAACCGCACAGGTTTACGGTTGGTTTGACGTTTTGGATGTCAGGCATTGGCCTCACTCCAAGCAAAAAGAGATGGGGCAAAGACAATACGAGCACCTTCTTCTTGACGATGCGATCACGACGCCTTATCTTGCCAAAGACGGCGAAGAGCCGGTGGGACGTTGCCTGGAAAACCTTGAAATGCTCCACGAAAACAATTGTTTTGCACGAGTCGAAGGGCAAAAACTGTTCGTCTGGGGAGTTCCCTGGCGAAAGCCTGTGGACTTCGATGATCTCGGCAAAGTTTCCGACGACTTACTCGGTCTGGAAAAAGGCTCGCTTGAAACGCAGCTTTCCTTTGCGGATTATCATGCTTTCGACTTGCGAATCCCTGCGGATTCCGAAGCCGTCACGATGGAATGTTATCCTCGGGGAAGCGTTCCGTTCGTGCGTTTGGGGACTATGGAACGCTCAGAGTAAAAGCACTCACGGCGTGACTGCTCTCCTCTGTGTCCCCGTGCCTTTGAATTCGCCATTGACAACAAAGAGAAAAACGAATAGATTTGGAGCAGTGGAAAAAACGGAGAACGTTTTGACAAACAGGGAGTGAGAACAAACTGGCGATTTACTGTTTATAGTACGATTGTTTATATTGTCATCGTTTTTAGCCATGCCATTTACAACGCAGTATAGCGAACCACAGAGGTTTGAAATATTTTATCCACCCCAAAGTTGTCCTATATGTTTTGGATTTCATGATTTACGCGGATTTGTTTCACGCAAAGTCGCGGAGGACGCAGAGGGATTTTTTTATCATGAATATTCTCTGCGTCCTCTGGAATCGCTGGAACAACGAATTGATCCCTGCAGCGGAACAAGCGGTCGCCACTTCGGAAAGAGCGTACCAAGCCGGCGGGGATTACCTGTTATTGATGTTGCATAATTCGCAGCAGTTGCTGGACGCCGAATTGAAGAAAGCCGAAGCCGCCTCAGAATTGCGAAAGTCCATCGCCGAATTGGAACGCAGCGTCGGTGCGGTCGTGGTGAGGGAATAGGATTTATCCGCAGATATACGCAGATTAGCGCAGATGTTTTTATGAGATTTCACGCAGAGACGCAGAGAGTTTTATAGAGATCAACAGGTGAAACAGATGTATCAGATAGTATTTTTTTCAACATCTGTGACATCTGTTCAACCTGTTGATCAATATTCTTGGTTTGATGACAAGCATTTGAAAAATCCCTCTGCGGCCTCTGCGACTCTGCGTGAAACAAAAAATCAGTTATAATCACTCAAAGTGTAAAAGAAAATGTTTTTTTAGCCACGGAATCCACGGAAAAACACGGAAGGTTTGATTGGAATGGAGAGGAACGTTTTCCCATGGTTTTTTCAATTTCCCATTCGTAAGTTTTCCGTGAATTTCAGTGTTTTCCGTGGCAAAAAATTTTTCTGTTTACTGTTTGAGTAATCAGTATCATCCGCGTTATCTGTGTGCTAAAACGCGGAAATCCCGCCAATAGGGTTGTTTTCGTTACAAAAAGCCGCGCGCAAAGTATCAAACAAGAAGCGATGCCGTTCGAGTGTTTCAACGGGGAAGGGCAAAGTCAAAAGCCCCCCAGGTGAAATTTTCACCACAAGTTTCGCGTTTCGAACCCTACCCCTTGAAATTTTTCAGCTTCTTCTTTCGATTTCCGAAGGCAGGGAACTCGCACAATGAAGGTTGATAGGTTAAAATTGCGAAAAGAACTTCGGTGAATGATACTTCAACTGCGGCTATTTGTACTCAAATCAAAGGTTCTGGTACTCATATCAACCATGCTGGTACTCAAATCAAAGATTCTGGTACTCAAATCAACCATATTGATACGCAAATTTAGCACACTGATGACGCAGATGAAACGAATTGACGCGACCGTCGGTACTCCGGCCAAACAATACCGGTTTCACGCAGAGACGATGATATTTCACGCAGAGTCGCAGAGAGCGCAGAGGGTTATATACTGTCAACGGGAGCAAATTACCGTTTTTTCCTACAAAAATTATCTCACACAAAGGCACGGAGTCACAGAGAGAATTGATCTTCGTGCCTCCGTGTGAAATAATACAATTTGTTTCCGTTTTGAGTATATAAGGATCAACAGATGAAACAGATGTATCAGATATTGTTTGTAATCAAACCAAACAACAGTGATAAATCATCTGTGACATCTGTTCAATCTGTTGATCAATAGGATTGGGTTGATGACAAGCATTTGAAAATCCTCTGCGTCCTCTGCGTCTCTGCGTGAAATAAAAATCCGTGAAAATCAGTCCCATCAGCGTCATCTGTGTGCTACGAATGGCGCAGAAAGAGCGCGCGATCGTTTGCAACGGAGGTTGTTTCGTTTTTGTCAATTAGTTTTTTTTCAACACAAAGGACACAAAGATTCTACACGAAGAACACAAAGAACAACTCATAACTGCTAGCTTACCTCTTACCTCTTACCTCTTACCTCATAACTCTTACCTCATAACTCTTAACTCTTAACTCTTAACTCTTAACTCACCATGACTTATTCATTCCATCGATTAATCTTCTTATTCGTTTTTATTCCGGCGTTGCTGACTCTTGCAGGTTGTCCGTTCAAGAGCAAGCCGGCGGATTCAAAAGTCGCTCCGGCTGTGGTGTCGAATGCGGTCAAGGAAACCGAACTGGCAACGGTCACGTTGAGTGAAGACGCGGTCAGGCGGCTCAACGTCGAGACGGCACCGGTTCTGGAAAAAACCGTGCAGCGCACCCGATCCATCGGCGGGGAAATCATCACGCCGCCGGGCTTGTCGGTCATGGTGACGGCTCCGTGGAGCGGTACGCTTTCGTCGGGTAACCCGGACAAGCCGCTTTCGCCGGGTATGGCGGTGCAACAGGGCGAAACGGTTTTTATGCTGCAACCGGTGCTTTCTGCGGAAGTCCAGCGGATTCAGCTTCCTCAAATGTTGCTTGATGCCCGGCAACGGGTTGAAGCCGCGCAAATCGAATGGGACGCGGCGAATCTCGAATGGAATCGGGCGAAACAACTCCTCGAAGACAAAGCGGGAAGTCGGCAGGAAGCGGATAAGGCGGAAGCGAAAGTCAAACTGGCACAGCAGGCACTCGAATCGGCGAAATCGAATCTCGGACTGCTGACTTCGGACAGGCTTCAGACTCCAGACTTCAGGCTTCAGGAAGATGCTTCGAATACCGACCCCGAAGTCCGAAGCCCGAAACCCGAAGCCTTTTCCCCCCTTCCGATCGTTGCGCCGGTTTCGGGGATTTTGAACCATTTTACGGCGGTTGCGGGTCAAACCGTCGTTCAGGGAAGCGTCCTGTTTGACATTGTCAACACCGACCAATTTTGGGTTCGCGTTCCCGTTTATGTCGGGCAACTTCGGGATGTTTATCTTGAAGGTGCGGCTCAGGTGTATGAATACGGTCAAACCGACCGAAGCGTTGTTGGTTCGGAGTACCGAAATAGCAGCGTTATTGCTCAACCGGTGACCGCGCCACCGTCGGCCAATCCCAATGCGGCGACGGTTGATCTTTATTACAGGCTTCAGGCATCGGGTGTCAGGCTTCAGGATGAAGCGGCGAGCGACAACTCTGAAGCCGGAAGCCTGAAGTCCGAAGCCTGGAGTTGGATTCGACCGGGACATAAAGTTGCCGTGCGGCTTCCGGTCTCAGAAGAAGAAACCCGGCTCACGATCCCGTGGTCGTCCGTGGTGTTCGACATTTACGGTGGAAGCTGGGTTTATCAGCAAACGGACGAGCGAACTTACAGCCGACAACGGGTTGAGATCGAATACGTTCGTGAAACCGCTGAGGAAGGGAGCGGCATTGCCGTGACCCGCAACCGGAGCGAAGCGGTGTTGCGACGCGGTCCGTCGGCGGGTACGCTGATTGTAGTGACGGGAGTTGCCGAAATCTGGGGAACGGAATTCGGAGGCGGCAAATGATGCGCCGGCTGATTTCACCTTGTTTCGTTCGGAAAATCTGGTACAAATGAGGTTTCCGTAACCGTTCACGGTCATATTTCACCACGAAGGACACGAAGAATAACAAATCCCCATCGCGGCATAGCCGCAACCAAAAATCGTCATAACGCAACAATGTCATATCGCAACAATGTCATAATGCAACAATGTCATAATGCAACAAAAGGAGTAACCGTTCACATCAATTATCGTCTTGCAAGGACGAAATTTCGATAATCCCCGACTTTAGGCAAAAGTATTTGCACAAATATTCCTACTTCAAGTCATCAACAGATATAACAGATGAAACAGATAGAGAAGATAGGTAGAATTATTATCATAAAATAAAGAAAATAAAATGGATGCCTTTCAATATCAATTTTTATATTTTAAAAATTTGATTTTGTC
>Ga0082212_10003119_pt1 | contig 23656 bp, 18 predicted proteins | sample TergutNt197P3_FD_71548 | JGI IMG/M metagenome (GOLD analysis project Ga0082212, IMG submission 71548) | Neocapritermes taracua P3 segment gut microbial communities from Petit-Saut dam, French Guiana - Nt197 P3 | ecosystem: Host-associated > Arthropoda: Insects > Digestive system > Gut ... | reverse complement strand
TTATATATATAAAACAATAAAGAAAGAGGGGAAGGTGATATATGCTTCGACATGAAGAATGGATTGAACGGGCAAAAAGCGCCCTTGAATTGGCACAGTTAAAAAGCATAAAACACATTTATTATGAGGATTTTTGCTTCCAGTTACAGCAAGCCGTTGAGAAGGCAATAAAAGGTTTGCTCATTTATTTTAAGGTTGAGCCTGAATTTACGCACAATATTGAAAAACTGTTAGAAGAACTGAAACCGCTTACACCAATCCCTGAAAATATAATAAAAGCAACCGCTTTGACAAAGTACGCAGTTTTTACAAGGTATCCCGGTGAATTTGACGAGGTAACTAAAGATGAATACGAAGAAGCGATAAAAATAGCGCAGGAATGTTTGGATTGGGTAGAAGGCAGGATTAAAGAAATTGAAGATAAAAAGTCCGTGTAAGACGGTCGAATTTTCAACCCTTGCTCCATACTCTAAAAACTGATAGTCTCTAAACAGTCTACGGAGTTTACATGGCAGTCGATATTCAGAGCACGGTAAAAAATCTGCATCCTCTTGAAATACGGATTCTCCTTTCTTACAAAAAGGGTGATGAACTTACTATCGAAAAGGTTGAGAAGGATCTGGGGTTCAAGCCGGGGAACGGCAATCAGGCGCTTTCATGGCTTGCGGGCAAGGCCCTGATTAGCGAGCTTCGGCGGGAGACGGCTGTTTTTTACGAATTGACCGGTCTTGGCGAGGAGTGGAACGAGAAGGGAAGTCCCGAAGAGCGAATCCTTGAATTGATACGCCAAAGGCTGGAAAAAATAAAAAACGGACAGGAGCTGTCCGGCGGTTACCGGCTGCCTGATATTGCCCAGGCGCTCAACATGGATAACAAGGATATTGGCAGCGCCTTTGGCAGTCTTTCCAAACTCGGCGTCCTTAAAATGGACGATGATAAAAATGTAACATTGACGTTTTCGCTGGAACATATTCATGATCCGAAAAAAAATCCGGCGTATTCGCGTTTTCTCCTTTTCCGCAGCTTGCTGCAAAAGGTAATTACATCGGGCGGTCTGCTTGCCGAAGCATCCCTGAACGATGAAGAAAAAACCGTTATGGCGAATCATGCCAAAAAGCGCGCTGCCGCCGATGCGCCGTTCCGTTTAATCGACAGGGAAACCGTGGTTTTTGGTTTTACCGTTGCAGAAGACGGTTCTGTTCCGGCAGAACAGGCAGCAGCGGCGCTCAAGGCCGCGGGGATCACCGGAGACGAAATCGGAACCCTTACTCCCGAAATGCTGGAAACCGGAAGCTGGAAGGGAAAGTCCTTCAGATCGTATAACGTTAAGACGCCCCCTGTCCGCCTGACCCCGGGACGTACCAATCCTTACGCGAAGTTCCTTGAAAATGTTAAAGATAAACTCGCTTCTCTGGGTTTTGAAGAATTTGATGGGCCGTTAGTTGAAACCGAGTTCTGGAATTCGGACGCTCTGTTCATGCCGCAGTTCCATTCGGCGCGGGACATTCACGATGTGTACAGTATTGCTGACCCATCTGTTTCTGACGGAATTGCCAGGGCAATGGCAATTGACGAGCCGTGGCTTTCCAATGTGGCTTCCGCTCATACACACGGGGGAAAAACCGGCAGCCGGGGCTGGAACTACGCCTTTGACCGCGAATTTACCAAGCGTCTCATTCTCCGCTCTCAGGGTACGGTGCTTTCGGCAAAAACCCTTCCGACAGCGAAGATCCCCGGCAAATATTTCGGTATTGTACGCTGTTTCCGCTACGACCGCGTGGACGCTACTCATCTGCCGGATTTTTACCAGACAGAGGGCATTGTGTTAGGTGAAAACGTCAATCTTCGCACTCTTTTGGGTATGCTGGAAATGTTTGCCCGCGAAGTTGCCGGCGCTAAAGAGGTTAAATACGTTCCCGGTTATTTCCCGTTTACGGAACCGTCGGTGGAAGTACACATAAAACATCCGGTGCTCGGCTGGTTTGAGCTGGGCGGCTCCGGCATTTTCCGGCCCGAAGTAACCGAAAGCCTGGGGGTAAATGTACCGGTCGCTGCCTGGGGAATCGGCATTGATCGAATGGCGCTGATGGCGCTGGGGTTAAATGATCTGCGCGAACTGTTCAGCCGCGATATTGAGAATGTACGCCTGAGGAGGGCAAAGGAAAGCGGGTAACAAAATCAAAGTATTACCACCCGACAGATACGGTTACGATTTTATCCCTGGCGCTTATTTGCCGCCGGGTACGGACGAGTACTGGCTACGTAACGAACAGCAGGCTCAGAAAACAAAAAACTGGCGCTCACTCCGGCCTGATGAAACGGAAACACTGCTAAAAAACAGAAATTACAGTACTAATTGGGAAAGCGTTCTTGTCAGCGATCCCTTTGAACCGGCATTGATCCGCGACACAAGTTTTTTCGGTTTGGTGCGGCTGGGCGCTCTGCGGAATGTGCTGCTTAAACACCATGACTTTTGTGTACCCGCGGGGATTCGCAGCAGTACGATCATCTCCTGTGACATCGGCGATGACGCGGCAATTCAGAATTGCGCGTACATTTCGCATTACATCATCGGGGATAACTGCATTCTTTCTGGAATCGATGAAATGCAGTGTACCAACCACGCCAAATTCGGCAACGGCGTACTCACGGACGGAGAGGGCGAAGATGTGCGGGTGTGGATCGATGTAATGAACGAAACAGGCGGACGCGCCATTCTGCCGTTTGAGAGTATGCTTCCCGCCGATGCGTATCTGTGGGCGGCATACCGCGACGATACTGCGCTGACGGATAAATTAAAAGAGATCACCCAAAATCAATACGGCGGCAGGCGGGGCAGGTACGGAACCATTGGTTCGGGTGCGGTAATTAAAAGCTGCGCCATTATCAAGGACACGGCGGTGGGAGAACGCGCCTACATAAAGGGGGCGAATAAACTCAAAAACCTGACGATCCTTTCATCCGCCGAAGAGCCGACCCAGATAGGCGAAGGGGTTGAGCTGGTCAACGGCATTGTTGGTTTCGCCAGTCATGTGTTCTACGGTTCCAAGGCTGTCCGCTTTGTTATCGGAAGAAATTGCAGCCTGAAATACGGAGCGCGGCTGATCCATTCCGTGTTAGGTGACAATTCAACCGTATCATGCTGCGAGATACTCCACAATTTGATCTTCCCCGTGCATGAACAGCATCACAACAATTCATTTCTTATCGCCAGTTTGGTTCAGGGAATGTCTAACATGGCGGCGGCGGCTACCATAGGCAGCAACCACAACAGCAGGGCGAATGACGGCGAAATTAGGGCAAAACGCGGCTTCTGGCCGGGGCTTGCGGTAAGCCTGAAACACTCAAGCTGTTTTGCGTCTTTTTCGATCATTGCCAAAGGCGAGTATCCGGCGGAACTCAATATCCCTCTGCCGTTTTCCCTGATTAACAATAATGTTCATAAGAACCGGCTTGAGGTAATGCCCGCCTATTTCTGGATTCACAATCTGTATGCTCTGGAACGCAATTCCTGGAAAACCCGCGAACGCGACAGGCGGAAAATAAAAACCCAGCGCATTGAGGCTGACTATCTTGCGCCTGACACTGTCGAGGAAATCATCAATGCCCTTTCACTGCTAAACGGCTGGCTCGGTGAAGCCGGTTTTTCGCCGGCGGATATGACCGGCGCGGGCTTCGGCGCGGAGGCCTTTGAACCCGCGGTTCGGGTGCGTCTGATCCTCTGCCGTCATCTTGAGCGCAGTAAACGCGGCCAGGTGATCATCAAACCGCTTGAGGCCATTGCCGCTTACCGTCAGATGCTCCACTATTATGCGGTAAAAACCGCCGCCGCTTTTTTTGACTCGCGGCGCGATTTGGATTTCCGTGGCCTGTGCGGGCTTTTGGGTTCCGCTGTTAAGAACGAACGTATCAGGGACTGGGTCAATATCGGCGGACAGATCGTTCCTGCTTTTCGGGTGGACGAACTGCGTAAAGACATCGGCGAAGGGAAATATAAAAACTGGGATGAAATTCATCGTGTATACGATCTTTGGGATGAAGCGTACTCTCTGGACAAATGCCGTCATGCGTGGGCGGTGCTGGCGTTTCTTCGTGACGCGGATGTTCATCCCGACGCCGCAGCATTTAAAAAGGAACTTGCCGCCGCTCTGGAAACCCGCATCCGGATCGACAGTCAAATCAGCGAAACCAGGGAGAAAGATTTCCGCAACTCATTCAAAAAAGCCACATTCCGTAATCAGGCTGAAATGGAGCAGGTGCTGGGAAAGGCGGCGGACAGCCCATTTATCCGCATAGCACGCAGGGAAAGCGGCGTTTTCAAAGAGATGATTGAAAGAGTGAGCGCCCGCCTGACCGATTGAATTTCTGAAACATACCGTAATAATCCAAAAAATAACCTGTTATTCAATGTTTCCTGCCGGTATTATGGATATATATGTCGTTATCTTTACTATTGATCCGTATTGTACCGGTTGTCCTGCTTTGTATATCCATTATGATGCTTTTCGTGTGCCCGGCAGCATCCGGAAATAAAAAGTATCTGTCTCAGGGTAAATCAGAATACGGCCCGCTGAATGTGTATCCTGCTGCGGGAGCGGTCAATGCCTGCACAGACGGCGAACTGATGATAACATTTGACAATGCACCGCAGTTAATCAACGGCGGGAAGATCATTATCTTCGATGCAGAATCGGGTGAAGAAATTGACAGGATCATGTTTGCCGGTGAAAGACAGGCAGCACTGGGGAACAACAACAACGATCTTTCGGTAGGCTCTCAGTTGGCGCGGGTCGAGGGCGGCAGTGTGTTTATTACTCCTCACTTTGACAAACTGAAGTACGGCAGGATGTATTCCATTGTCATTCCTCCGGGAGCCGTTACCGCAGAGTTGAACGGCCGTCCATTTGACGGCCTTTCAGCGGGTTGGGTTTTTACAACCCGCGCCGCGCCCGTTCTGAACGAAAGTACGCCGATTTCCGTAAATGCATCACAAAATTCAGGCGCAGACTTCCGCACCGTATACGGCGCACTCGCGGCTATTGCCGCAAAGAGCGGCAGTTGGACTCTGAATGTAGCGCCCGGTACTTATATCGAGCTGGTTCACTATGCGGCAAGTGTGGCAAATCAAACCATAACCATTAACGGAACCGGCAGCGCACAATTTGGCGCCGATGTTGTGATCCGGTATACAAACAACGAATCCATGAACGGTTCGGCATTTGGCTCCGGAGCAACTGTCAGGCGGCCTTCATTCTATTTTAGCGGCGCAAATCTGGTGTTAAAAAATATTACGCTTAAAAATACCAGCAGAAGGACGCCGGGGACAGATTCCGGTCAGGCTGAAACTCTGTACTTTGACGGTAACAACAAAACACTGGCGGCCTACAACTGCTCTTTCATCTCCCACCAGGACACCATCCAGACCAGGGGGAAAAACTGGCTCTACCGCTGTTATATTGAGGGCGACACGGACTACATCTGGGGAACCGCCGATGCCTGCCTGCTGGAGGAATGTGAACTGATCAGCGTGTTTGATGCAAACAAGAGTAACAGGGATGCCGTTCTCCTGGTTGCCAGAACCGGATCAAATGATCCTTCCGTTCCGGTTGTGCCAAAAGGTTATGTGATCTTTAACTCAAAAGTAACTACCCAAAACAACATGGTCACGTACTTTGCCCGTAACGCAGGGGGCGGCGCTGCTTTTTATGATCAATGTGCGGTGATTAATACCGCCTTTACCAACGAAGGCGTGGGCAGAATTGCCCCTGCTGTTTGGGGCGGCGGCTATTCCTCTGCTACCCGCATTGACGGCGCTGCCGAACACGCCGGCTGGAAGCTCTGCGGCAACACCGTTGACGGCGTTCCGCAGAACACCGCAGTCCTCCCTGACGATACCAGCGTTATTCCACAGGAGTTATACGATCTTGAATACAGCGAAAGGCGGGTTATCCTGAACCGGGTGTACCAAAAAGCCGGGGGTTATATTGACGCCGAATCCGTTTGGGACATCAGCGCTCTGGAGACAGCGTTTAATGCGCGTTAATTTTCAGCCTAAACCGGCTTTTCTGCGGGTGTAGACGTCGTAGAAGACCGCAAGCAGAAGGATTAACGCTTTTACCACATACTGATAATGGGCGCCCAGATTCATCAATAACATTCCGTTGTTTATGGCGCTCATGACAAGACCGCCGGTGATAACCCCTATTACCGTTCCTATACCGCCGCCGGCTGAAACGCCGCCGATGTAACAGGCCGCAATGGTGTCCAGTTCGAAAAGGTTTCCGGTCTGGGGAAGGGCGCTGTTCATATAACCGGTGAAAATAACCGCGGCAAGGCCGGTTAGTCCGCCCATAAAAAGGAACACAATGAAAATAACCATTTCCGAGTTGATACCGGAAAGTTTTGCGGAACGGGGGTTACCGCCGACCGCATAGATATAGCGGCCAAGAACCGTATTATTCAAAATAAAGTGGAAAACAAAAATAGTAATACCCACAACAATTACTACAATGGGAAGGCCGCGGGAACGGGCAAAACGCTCGGCAAGACCAAGGGCAAGAGCGCTGATCAGTACCAGCTTGACTATAGATAAAGATATCGGGGTTACTTCAAATCCATTGGTAATTTTATTCCTGCGTGAAAAAAATTCCGCAATAAAGAAAGCCGCCAGTATAATTATTGCGGCTATAAAGGCCATAGGTAAATAGGGGCCTATCCTGTTAAATTTAAGTATTTCGTCAAAAGTCCCGGTAGAAAGAAGGGAGTAATTGAGATCTTTAAGACTGACAGGACTGACTTTGGTAATAATGTAGGTTAGACCGCGGAAAAGTAACATTCCGGCAAGGGTTACGATAAACGCAGGCATTTTTCCAATAGCTACCCATGCCCCCTGAAAAGCGCCGATAGCAACGCCTATCAAAATCGAAGCGAGTAACGTAATGGGCATTCCTACGCCGGTATTGTAGATATACGCGCTTATCGCTCCGATAAAGGCGCAGACCGAACCGACTGAAAGATCAATATTCTGGGTGATGATAATCATCACCATTCCTGTTGCAAGAATGAGCACATAACTGTTCTGAAAGAAAATATTGACAAAGTTGCGCGGGTTAAAGTTGCTCCACCTTGTCAATGGGGCAAAGATCAGCATAATCAGCACCAGCATGATGAACATTGAATAATTTCTGAGGTTATTTTTTATCAGGGTTTTCGTATCCGATGTGTGGATAATTTTATCGTTCATGATAACTCCTTAGCCGACCAGGGCCAGTTGCATGATTTTTTCCTGAGTTGCCTGTTCCCTTGTCAGCACTCCCTTTATCTTGCCTTCGTTCATAACATAAATACGATCCGCCATACCGATCGCCTCGGGCAGTTCGGAACTGACCATGATGACGCTCTTTCCGGCGGCAATTATATCGTTCATAATTCCGTAGATTTCCGTTTTGGCGCCCACATCAATACCGCGGGTCGGTTCGTCTATAATAAAAATATCCGGGTCTGCCATCAAAGCCTTGCTTACAACCACCTTCTGCTGGTTGCCGCCGGAGAGATTGCGGACAAACTGGTTTATCGAAGGCGTCCTGATATTCAGGTCTTTGCGATAACGCTCCGCTTCCTTAATTTCCCTTTGGTTGTCGATAATCCCCATGCGTGAAATTTTTCCCAGGCTGGAATGGGTAATATTGGTCTTAATATCCTGAATAAGAATCAATCCAAGATTTTTTCGATCCTCGGATATGTAGCCCAGCCCCGAACTTATTGCCGCGTGCGGATTGTTGAATTTGTCTTTTTTCCCGTTTATCCATAATTCTCCCTCACTGCGGTAACCGTATGAGTTGCCAAAAAGGCTCATCATCAGCTCTGTGCGCCCGGCGCCCATGGGGCCGCAAAAGGCCAGGATTTCGCCCTTACGCAGATAAAACGAAACATCGTCCACTACTTTGATAGTATGATACTCAGGGTGATAGACCGTCCAGTTTTTGACTTCCATCATTGTTTCACCCGGCGAGGACTTGCGCTCGGGGAAACGGTGGGTTAAATCGCGGCCTACCATATCCTTGATGATCTTTTCTTCGGTAAGGCTGTCGCCCTTAACATCGTATGTATTGATGGATTTGCCGTCCCGCAGAATGGTTACCGTATCGGCGACTTTAAGAACCTCGTTTAATTTATGCGAAATCATCACCAGGGTAATTCCCTGCTTTTTGAATTCCAGCATAAGGTTAAGGAGTTTTTCACTTTCATCATCGTTAAGCGAGGAAGTCGGTTCGTCCAGTATAATTACATCTGTTTTTTTTGACAGGGCGCGGGCAATTTCAACTAACTGTTGTTTTCCCACGCCGAGCTTGCTTACGACGGTTTCCGGCGGCTCATTCAGCCCTACCGTATTCAGATACTTTTTTGATTCCTTTAAATATTTATTCCAATTTATTATACCAAACCTGGTATCCATGTGTCCCAGGAAAATATTTTCATATATTGATAGATACGGACTGAGCGCCAGTTCCTGATGAATAATGGCAAGCCCTTCTTTTTCACTGTCTTTTACACTGTGATAATTGGTTTCACGTCCCTTAAAAAAAACTTTGCCTTCGTAGCTGCCCTTGGGATAAACGCCGCTGATTACGCTTGTAAGCGTAGATTTTCCTGCACCGTTTTCTCCGCACAGAGAATGAATCTCGCCTTTTTTTACTTTCAAACTGACATTTTCAAGGGCTCTAACCCCGGGAAATTCCTTGGTCAGGTTTTCAATTTCAAGAATGTATTCACTCATGCTAATTAGGAATTAGGAATGAGGAGTGAGGAAATGGAAGATCCTGTTAAAAGCACAGCTTGTTACTAATACGCTTAGCCGGCAAACAAATCTTCCACTCCTAATTTCTATTTCCTCATTCCTAATTTTTCTCCCTTGCTATTTCAGCTGTGCAGCCTGGGCATCATCAAAGAAGCCGGCATCCACCGGGACATTGAGATTACTTCTGGTAACCAGAACAGGATCCAAAAGATAGGTGGGAACGTATCCGGTTCCGGTACTGCCAATCTCTTTAAGATCACCGTCAGCAAGAATCGCGCCCGGGATATTCGGGGTCTGACCTTTGAGAATCTGATCCATCAACAGGACGGCAGCTTCGGCAAGTTTGGCGGTGTCTTTAAAGACGGTGCTGTACTGTTCGCCGTTCTTTATGGACATCATTGAAGCAAATTCAGCATCCTGTCCCGAAACCACCGGCAGTTTGGTCCGGTATTTTGCATCGGCTCTGCAGGCTTCGATGATGGCGCGCGCCAGGGGGTCATTGGGCGCAAGGACCGCGTCCAAAGTTACGTTACGGGCATCGCCAACCAGAAGGTTTTCCATACGGGTTTTGGCGATCTGCGCCTGCCAGTTCTCGGTGGCGATCCTCTGGAAGTTAGCGCTGTCAGTGTAGTGTTTCGGGAAAGGTCCGACGACTTGCAGAACACCCTTGTCAATGTAGGGAAGGAGTACATCCATTGCACCCTGGAAGAAGAAGTTGGCATTGGCGTCTGTCGGTGAACCGGCAAACAGTGTGATGTATTTGGGCGCTGCGGCGGTCGCTGCGTCAAGATTCATCCCCTGTACAAGGCTCTGACCCTGAAGGGTTCCAACCTTGTAGTTGTTAAAGGTGATGTAGGCGCTGTAATTATGAGTGCCCTGAATGATACGGTCATAAGCGACAACCTTGACCCCTTCATTTACAGCCTCGTTTACTACTGTTGCAACGCCGTCATTAATGTTGCCGATAATCAGGGCTTTTGCTCCCTGAGTCAGGTAGCTCTGAATCTGCTGATTCTGGATGGCCTGATTTGCGTCTGCCCAGTTGACTGCTGCAATATAGCCGCGTTTCTGAGCTTCCATTACCAGAGACTGACCGTCTTTCAGCCAGCGCAGTACGTGGGTTTCGGGCATAGCCATGCCGATCAAAGAATGACCCGCTGCCGCGCTGCCGCTGCTGCTTGCTCCGCCTTTGTCGCCGCCGCCGCCCGCAAAAAGGGAACCGGCAACGAGCAGTAACAAAAGAACTGCTAATAGTTTCTTCATTGTTTTTCCTCCAAAAAATGAATATTGTACATTAGTATACAGAAATTTTGATTATTTTGCAAGCAAAAAGATAGGCCTCCTGCTGCACATAGACGCTCCTTTAAAAAATTACTATAATCCCGTACAGGAACCTGAAAATGCCAAAAATTGAAGTAAACGAGGAAGTTTTCTATACTCTGGCCGGCTGTCCGGGCGGTAAGAGCCGATGGAACAGCAGAGACGAATTTGAGGAAGCCCTGGTATGCGCCAAGGCCGAGTTAGATGAAGACAGCGACCAGAGCCTGCCTGTTGGGGAACGCACTCTGAAAATCGAGCTTAACGATACCAACCGGCCCGATCTTTGGGGTACAGCAGGCTGCGCCCGCCAGCTTAGGGTATACCAGGACGGGAAAAGACCGGAGTATGCCTTTTTTTCAAAGCCGGGCGGTTTAAAAAAAGCCGGCCGGAAGGTACAAGTAAAGACAAGTGTTAAAGAGGTGCGTCCGTACCTTGCGGGTTTTATTGCAAGCGGCAAGACCATTTCCGATCCGTTGTTACGCGACATGATTCAGACCCAGGAAAAACTCGCTTGGAATTTTGGGCGCAAGCGGCGGACTATTTCGATGGGCCTGTACCGCATCTCGCTGATTAAATGGCCGATCATCTACAAGGGAGCAGACCCCGATTCCGTTTCCTTTGTGCCGCTTCAGTGGGAAACGCCGCTCACGTTACGGGAAATTCTTAAGCAGCACCCCAAGGGAAAGGAATACGCCTTTATCCTGGAACAGGAGGCGGTTCACCCTCTGCTGACCGATTCGGAAGGCTTCATCCTCTCCTATCCGCCGATTATCAACTCAAACGATCTGGGCGCGGTGCAGGTTGGCGACAGCGACATTTTTGTGGAACTTACCGGCGCGGATATGCCGTCTCTCACCCTTGCCGCCTCTATTGTGGCCTGCGATCTTGCAGATAACGGTTTTACCATTGAACCGGTAGAGGTCGAATATGAGTACGACACGCCTTTTGGCAGAAACGTTGTTACACCCTATTATTTTCAGGAACCGTCCTTCTGTTCGCTCTCCAGAATTGAAAAATTTCTTGGCGAAAAACTCAGCGGTGACGAATGTGTGCAGGCTCTTCAGCGCATGGGCGTGCGGGCGGAAAAAGCCAAAGCAAGCGAGAAAGGCCGGGAAACGTTAGGTGAAACTGAAGGAGTGAGAGCATGGCCGCCCGAATACCGCAATGATTTCCTCCACGCCGTTGATGTTGCCGAGGACGTGATGATAGGCCGTTCCCTCAACTCATTCAAACCCCAGCGTCCCAGCGACTTTACTGTGGGGCGGTTATTGCCCATCACCCTGTTCAGCAGGCAGGTCAAGGAGATTCTTGCCGGCATGGGCTATCAGGAGATGATCTACAACTACCTCGGTTCCCGCAAAGACCTGGTTGAAAATATGCGCGGCGCCGGTGAAAAGATCGTCCGTATCTCCAACCCCATGACCGAGAATTACGAATACGTCCGCGACTCCGTGCTGGCCTCGCTTATGTCAAGCGAATCTGTTTCGGGACGTTCGGTCTATCCGCACAAGATTTTTGAAATCGGCAAGATCGCGTATCTGAACGAAGTGGAGAATTACAGAAGTTCCACCCGCCAGTACGCCGGGTTCCTCCATGCAGGAGCGGACGCCAACTTCAATACCGCAGCCGGTGAACTGCAAACTCTGTTTTACTATCTTTCCCGCGAATACGATGTGGAAGAATCATTCGATCCCCGTTTTATCCCCGGAAGGGCGGCCGCGATTGTCTGCAGGGGAAGCGCTTCCCGGGAGAAGCGGGCGGTAGGAGTGTTCGGCGAGATTCACCCGGAAGTGCTGGAAAATTGGGGCGTGACTGTCCCCTGTACCGCCGGCGAGATCGATTTAGATGCACTCCAATAAACAACATACAGCCAGGCATGATGCTGCCAGCCGGCTTGGAACTGAGCCTGTCAGTAAATTACTGCTTAAATTTTCAATTCCCGCGATAACCGGAATGCTGGTCAATGCACTCTACAATGTGGTTGACCGTATTTTTGTCGGCCAGGGCGTGAATGAAATCGCGCTTGGCGGGCTTTCGCTGGTGCTTCCCCTGATGACCATCGGCATGGCCTTTGCCATGCTCTTCGGCATTGGCGCGGCGAACATGATCTCCATGCGCCTGGGACAGGGGAAGCGGGAAGAGGCGGAAAACGCCCTGGATCACTGTTTCTTTTTATTGATAGGCATTGCCCTGTTTACAACAGCCGTCGGGCTTATTTTTCTGGATCCCATTCTTTCGCTGATGGGCGCGCAGGATGGCAGTCAGGCCCTGATTTACGCCAGAAGTTACTTTCGCATAATTCTTTTCGGTCAGATTCCTTTTATGGTGGGTTTCGGCCTCTCCCATTGTACCAGGGCGCAGGGTTTCCCCACGATTACCATGATCGGCATGATCATGGGCGCGGTTCTCAATATGATTCTGGACCCGATTTTTATCTTTGTGTTTCGCTGGGGGGTTGAGGGCGCGGCCTGGGCGACCATCATTTCCCAGTTTGCCGCTGCGTTGTTTATACTCTTTTTCATCACGGGAAAAAAAGCGGTGGTACGGCTCAGGCCCCGTGTTTTCAAACCGTCTCTTGCAATCGTTTTGCAGATAATGGCCTTTGGTTCCGCGCAATTTTTACTGCAGTTTATGATGTCCGCGGTGCAGCTTTTGTACAATACGAGCGTTGGCTGGTACGGAGCCGCTGCGCTGGGGGTGGCAAACGGCGGCGATATCGCGCTTTCGGGGATGAACATAAACGGTTCAATCCTAATGCTGATACTTATGCCCATTTTCGGCATCAATCAGGGAGCGCAGCCCATACTGGGGTACAATTACGGCGCAAAACAATTCCACCGTGTGTTACGCGCATATCTGGGCGCAATAACCGCCGCCACATCGATTTGTGTTTTTGGGTTTGCGGCGGCTCAGCTTTTTGCGGTTAATCTTGTCAGGATATTTGCGCCCGAAGGCAGCCGTGCGCTGATGCAGTTTGCCCCGCGTGCGATGCGTATTCAGATGTTCCTGCTGCCGCTTGCCGGTTTTCAGATAGTTTCAACAAATTTTTTTGTAGTTACCGGCCGCCCGAAAATATCGATTTTTCTTTCCATGCTCAGGCAGTGCCTTGCCCTTATTCCCTGCATACTCATCTTTGGCAGAGTTTGGGGTTTGTGGGGCCTGGTCGCTGCGGCGCCGGTAGCCGACGGCTTCTCTTTTCTGGTTACCGGCACCATGATTCTCTTTGAGTTGAAAAAGCTCCGTAACGCGAATACACTCTCGGCGGCGGTCTGAATGCGTTATTCCTCGAACTCAAAGTTCGGCGTTATCTTTGACTGCGACGGCACTCTGGTGGATACGCTGGAAGACATTGCCGCCGCGATGAATCGCTCCCTCAATCTTCACGGTTTCCCGCCCGTTCCCCTTGAAAAATATCCGGCAATGGTGGGCTGGGGCATTGTAAAGCTGGCTCAGCTTGCCCTGCCCGAAGAAGCGCGAAGCGATGAAACCATTCAGGCGGCAGCGGCTGACGCGGTTCGTATCTATAACGAACAGCCCCTGATTAAAACAAAGCCCTACCCGGGAATGCGCGAACTTGCGGCTGAACTTAAAAGCCGGAAAATCAAAACCGCCGTTCTCAGCAACAAGCCCGATCCGGTACTGGCGCAGGTAATTGAGGGGCTTTTTCCGGCAGGGACATTTAATGCAGTCCGGGGCGAACGGCCGGGTGGAACCCGCAAGCCCGATCCCGCGCTGGTCTGGGATCTATTGGTCGAGTTGAACATGAGTCCGCACAACACCCTGTTTATGGGAGATTCCGAAATCGACATAGAAACGGCGCGTAACGCCGGCTGTTATCCCCTGGGAGTAAACTGGGGTTACCGCACCCGCGAAGAACTGGAAGCCGCCGGCGCAGCGCGCATTATTGACCGCCCGGATGAAGTTTGGGAGCTTCTGGGGCGCAGGTGAAAATACGGCGCGAATTGTAACTAAATCATCCCTTGTTTTTTTGTAAAGTAGAGTGTAAAGTAAAAGTATATGTCAATAGAGCGAAATTGTCCCTATAAACCCCTTTCCAAGCAGCCTTTGGCCCTGGTATTGGCCCAGGTGCGGTTTAGCCCCATCCTGACAATAGAGGATTACATACCTAAAATTCAGGATTTTTTGAGGAAAAAGGGGTATCCGATCTATTCAAAACAACAGAATTTTGTTCTTGAAGTACCTCCGGCTGATCCGGCTAACATACAGCAAACCGCAATTTTTCGATGGTGTTTTGAAAGCGCATCTCTTGATACAATGATACTAATTGACAAAGAACAGGTTCTTTTTCAAACCTGCAGTTACATAAAATTTGAGGATTTTATAGGGAAGTTTATCAATATCTTAGACTATGTTTTACAAATTACAGAGCATAACCAATTTGGCATTATCGTCAGACTTGGGTTGAGATACGTAGATCAAATAAAGAAGCAAAATGATACAGATGACATTGATTCATACCTTAGGCCGGAACTGCAGGGTATGACCTGTTCTGAATACGTTAGTAGCGGAAAACAATACTCAATAGCAACACTTGGCAATACAAAACCGGCAGCCAATTTTGAAGGGCAGCTTGCCATTAGGATTTTCCGGGGAGAAAAAGGATTGGATCTGCCGCCGGATCTTATAGCTTCAGCGCCGGCTAATCGTAAAACAGTAACTCCGGACGAAGATATTGCAATGGTTGATATGGATCACTATTGGATTGGTTCAATGGGCCCGGACACTCATATCACACATATTGAAGAGATGTTTTTCAGACTTCATGATACAATAATCAACGGTTTTTACAATTCTGTTATTTCTGAGGAAGGTATAAAAAAATGGCAATGACGTATGCACAGAATTATGGTAATGAAAAATATTTATCAGAGTTGTTACGCTATCATATGATGAAGCATGCTGTTTCAAGCCCCGGGTTTATATCCAAATATCTATTCATCCAGAATTGGCAAAATTTACAATACTTGCCATCTGTCCATGTTAAAGAAAAGCCAAACCTCCTGATCACAATACGGGAACAATTAATGCTTATATCTGCTTTTTTTGGATTTTCTAAATCGAAACTTGGTATAATTTTCAATGTAAGCAGACAGAGTATTTATAATTGGTTTAATAACGCTGAAGTTGCCGGTGAACATTATGATAAAATAAAACGCCTGGCTGCTGTTGCTTTTGAAATTGATCCGAAGCCATCCCAACAGATTTTTCATATTTATGCAAATGATGTGATGGAAGGGTATAATAAAAGCCTTTTTGATTATCTCTGTGATAATGATTTTGATTATGATACTGTTGTAAAATTATCAAAAACCGTCTATGAAATGTCAAGAGAACGCTGGAAAAGAATTGATGTAATGTCAAAAGCGCAATATAGTCAAAATGATCTGTTAATGCTGTAAAAGGTTCAGAATAAGGTGAATGATCCAAATTATTTCAGAACAAATGGCTGGCGTCAGGGAACTGTTATAGACGATAAATCCTCAATTCAGGCTTTAATTAAAAGTGTATGTGAGTATGATCCTTCTGTTTCATCATTACCGGAATTCCTGGTAGTCATATCTCAGGATTGTGATATATTGCATCACAGGATTGAGGATGAACCGTACATTGATTTTCTTACAGGCTGTTATGACAGAAAAGATGGCAATCTTTTTCACGGTAAAAACCCAAGAAGACTACAGATCGAGTATGCTGATAGGTTTCTCCACTTTGTTGTTTTTGATATTCTTCGTGTTACGAAAGATGAATTTGAGAAAGTTGATCCCAAACCTGCATCCATAACTTTAGATAGAAAGGACATAAAGCTGATAATAAATTGGATTTCCAAGCGTTATGCCAGATCGGCATTTCCGGATGAATTTATGAATCGGTTGGCAAAATCAAAACAACATATTGATAAAGTAAGAAAAAGTGAATTTATGGATGTAATCTCATTAATATTTATTGATATTACCGATGAAGAACTAAAATCAGAACAAAATTACAATATAACAATGCTCATTGGTGTTCAACATGATTCAGATCTAGAAATCATTTCACAAATAGAAGACCTTTTTTATGAGTGTTTTACTATTCCCGGCGTTGAGGTTGATGTCGAAGTCTATGATGAATACGATATCACCTATAAAATAATCAGCAAGTACAAACGCTTTGACTGGGATTTTCGTAGTCTGCCAGGAAATTCAGATGCAGCCGCTCCATTAAACGGCATTGATACAGTTTAGGGTTTTGCGCCTGACATTATTTAACTCTATTTTCTCACTCATCATTTCCCCGAACTTTTAAGACTTTGAAAAGTATATCTGTTGCGCCCGTCCTGTTTGGATTTGTAAAGAGCCTCATCCGCGCACTGTACATATTCTTCCCCGTGTTGTGTATGATCCACTTTGCCGGCAGCGGCCCCGATGGAAACGGTGACGCAATCCGCCGCGGAGCTATTTTCGTGCGGCAGGTTGCGCTTTCGTATCTTTTCGAGCAGTCTGGCCGCCAGAATCCGTACGCCGCTCTCGCCGACATTCGGCAGGACAACAACGAATTCTTCTCCGCCGTAGCGTGCGGCAAAATCATCGATTCTTGTAACGCTGTGTGCAATAATTTTTGCAACGGTTTTTAGGCACTTGTCGCCTTCGCTGTGGCCGTATGTATCGTTGTAATTTTTGAAGAAGTCGATATCGATCATCATCAGACTCAGGTCGCCCCCGGAACGGGATAAGGACTTTATGATACGTTTCAGATTCTCGTCAAAATACCGCCTGTTGTGAATACCGGTTAATCCATCGTAATAAATTTTATCAACTTCTGTTTCAAGCCATTGAATGTTTTTTTCCATTTCTCTGATGTTACGCAGATCGTATATAAAAGCGGTTGCATATTTTTTATTTTTGTATATTAACTGCGTCAGGGAGATCTCCGCCGGGAACAAATTTCCGTTGAACGTCTGATAATACCATTCAAAAACATTATGTTCACCGTCGATTGATCTTTTGCTTAGTTCTTTTGCTTTTTCCGGGGACTTTTGCCCATCGGGCTGCGATTCGGGCATAAAGCGCTCCCTGTAGTGATCCAGGAAATACTGTTTATCGGTACATTCAAAAAGCCGCAATGCCTCGCTGTTGCAGTCAATCGGGGATAAATTTTCATCGATCAATATATATGAGATCGGGCTTGCTTCGGTTACGGCGCGTGTGCGGTCTTCCGCTTCGGCTACGGCCTGCTGCATTTTTTTCATATTGCGTAAATCATACACATAACCCAAACCGATGTACTTACCGTTGTGTTTTGCACGTGTCAGTACCAGTTCACAGGGAATAGGTTCGCCCGCTAATGTTTTGTGCATCCATTCACATACCAGCTTTTCGCCGTTCAGCGCCCGCCACATAATATCGGGCAGTTTATCTATGGTCTTCCGCCCATCGCTTTGATATTCGGGTGAAAAATCCAAAAAATGCTCAAGATAATACTCTTTGGCAGCGCCGCACATATCAAGGGCGACATTATTGCAGTCGATAAGCCGCAGATTTTCATCATACATAGTTAACCCGACCGGCGCTGTGGCAAACAGTACACGGTTAAGATTTATCTCTTCTGTTATCTCACGCTCCATTTCGGTACGTATAAAGGCGTTAGCGAATAAAAATGCGGATGAACGCATCATTTCAATGATATCTTCTTCAAAATAATGCTCGTTATGGATATCTCCGAAAAGCGCGAACCCCCAAAAAGCGTTATTGATAAACACCGGGATAACAGCGACCGATACAATACCGAATGAGTGGAGAATGGCGGCTTCGGTTTCCGATAGGAGTTTTGCCGGGCTGTTTACGGTATTGCCGTTAGCCAGGTGTGTTTCCCAATTCAATATCAACCGTGCGTAAGGAATATCTATATAAGATTCTATCAATTCAGAGCTGCCGCCCGAACTCTTGTCCCATCGGTATATTTGCGACATATGCAAACCGCTGAATGTCATGTGGTTGCGGTAAAGAACCAACTGGTCAAAATCCGCCATGCCGGCAATCAGGCCGACGCCTGCCGCCATTGTGTCTTCGAATGTTTCCCCGCTCTGCGACAGAAAAGTAACGGCGGCTCTGTTGAGCGTATCTGTTATTTTTTCACGCCGCTTGAGCGCTTCTATTGCCCGGTCAACTCCCCTGGTTTTTTCTTCGCGGATGATAGTGGCGGCGCACAAACGCGCAGTTGAACGCAGCAGGCTGGTACAGTCTTCGTCAAAATCCCGCTCGTCTGTATTGTCGTGGAAAGTGACAACGCCCCAAAACTCACGTTCAATGAAGACCGGCGCTATCAGAATTGACTTAACGCCGCGCGGAGTCAAAAAGGCGGCTTCATCTTCCGCAAACTCGCTGCGCCTCATACTTATGCAGGTATCATTAGACACAACGGAAATCCAGCGCTTCATTGCCGAGGTTACGGGCAGTACCTTCAGGGCGTTGTCAAGAGGCGCTGTTCCGCCCTCGATTTTGTCCCATCGATATATTTCGCCGGCGGTATTGCTTTCGATCCCGAAGACGCGAAAAACAATGACCCGATCCAAACCCGCTGCATCCGCAACCGGCCGCAGACCGTTTGACATTACATCGTCAAATGCTTTCTCGGTAAAGGAGATAAATATTTCTAGCGATTTGTTCAGGGCATCGGCATAGACCGTGCGGCGTCCATTCGCTTCATTCGTTCCTTTAATACGGCCAATAGGCATGAATTTCCCTTTTGACTGAATTATACAGTAAATATGAAAAAAACTCCATGTTTATTTATCTGTTCAGAGTATGTATAAATCTTCTAAAATATTGGTAAACAGGCTGTTTTTCCGTTCAAGCCCGCCGCAGGAGGATAATTTTGGCAATGTTTTTCGTGGAATCGTTACTTGGCAGGTATGTCCTTATCCTGAACGGCATCGCTGGCGGTCCGCATACAGTCTTGTTATATGAAGTAAACCAACTTTACATAAATTATTGATATTGCAAGAAAAGGCTTTTTGATGGAACCCAATCTTGTGCCAAAGAATCTGCTTTTTTAAGCCATTTTTTTATGCGCTGTTTTGGCGGTACAGATTCACCCCAATATTCCATAAATAAGGCATCATCCATAGTTAATGATGCTTTTATAAGTTCCTTTTCAATAAGTTTCAAAGCACGTTCTATGTAAATCCCGCCTTCATCATCATTTTCAGGATTGGCAACACTACCTGCCGAAAACAAATCCCTTGCCTGATGGCAAATAACACCGTGATATGTCAATAAATATAAAACAGCATCATCATATTTATTTTTTGCGCGTCCTGATTTTACAATACTTGGACACAATAAAACGGCTTCTGCCCTTAACTTTGTTTTGTCCTCTGGGGACAAATTGGTATACAACCGAGCTTGAATAGGTAAAGTGTGTTCTGCCTCGACATTATCCTCCAGCCACCATAAACGTTCTCCATTTTGCAAACGCGACCGAGCATACGTTCTTATGTATCGCATTTTATCATTCATTTCCAATTTGCGGAAATCATCATAGCTAATCCCCATCTGTTCAAATAGAGAACGATTCGCAGAAATCTCAACTTCAAAACGCGGTACATGGGAAGTACGAACATGAATAATACTTTTTTCGTAATCGCCCCATTTTACTTCCGGTGTTCCTCCCATTTTACCAAAAATCAAATATACTTTTTCTACCGTTTCAATACGGTTTGTTTCAAGAACACTGTTTGCTACACTTCGCCAAGTATCATTAAGAGTAAATTTTACCTCCACGCCAAAATTACCGACTGCTATATCAGGGAAAGCCTGCGGATGTGGGCTAAAATCTATTTTTATTTCTGGATAAGACTGCATTAAATCACGTAACACTTCGCGTACTCTTTTTTCAAATTGCATGGAAGATGTGAATATTTCCTTTTTAGCTTCAGTTGAAAGATTAAAACAAGCTATTTCAAGAATATGCTCGAAATCATTTTGAGTCATAATCTGCTACCTATAATTGTATTTTGTGCTGCACTTGCTATATGCCATGCCAATACCGGCGGAACGGCATTGCCAATTTGCCGTTCAGTCTCCCGTAATTTTGCCTGAAAAAGAAATGTGTCGGGAAATGATTGAATGCGCGCTGCTTCGCGCATTGATATTCTACGCGGTAATTTATAATGAAATTGAATGTTTCCATGGCACTCAGCACGGATGGTATAACCGGGTCTGTTGGCAATTAATTTCCGATTGCCTTGTTCCGTACTTTTATTCGCCAGACTCCATATATGGCTGAACGGCTCATTTGCACAAATATTTTCAAGATCACCTATAGCCTCTTTTGCAGTTATATATTTTTCACAAATAGGAAGTGGAGAGATATAATTTGCAATATCATTTCTCGTGCCGACAATAAAAACACGCTCACGTGTCTGCGGAACACCATAATCGGCGGCATGGTAGAGTTTATATGTAACATTATATCCAAGCGAATTAAAATCAGTTAATATAGTCCGTAACGATTCTTCATTTGATTTAAGCAAAAGCCCTTTGACATTCTCGGCGATAAACATTTTAGGCTGTATTTTTTTTACTGTCTCCACTATTGAAATATATAAACAACTGCGCTTTCCTTTAACGCCCTCCATTTTTCCATTTATAGAAATATCCTGACAGGGGAAACCGCCTATAACTAAATCTGCTTCACGAGGCAGATTTTTAATTGTTTGCCTGATGTCCCCTTCAATAATGTGGTTTCCTATATTTTTACGATAGGTATTGCAAGCGGCGGTATTAATTTCATTCGCCCAAATAATTTGAAATTGTGTTTTTTTATATTTTTTCCCCAAAAATTCAAATCCGCCAAGAAAGCCTAAATCCATACCACCGCAGCCTGAGAATAACGAGACAACAGTAATAGGCTTTTTTTTATTCATAATTATATTCCCAAACCCAATTAATACTTTAAATAAAAAATCTATTTTTCGCAAGGGCTTTTACGAGGTTTCATATAATAAATGCTGTTTTTCCACTCAGGCCGGATGCGCTTCAATCAACTTTGAAGCGCGAAATTTCCCTCATCAATTTGTCATTTCCTTCATGTATCCACTCTCAAAATTGCGGCTAATATTACCACGGTTGCAATAATGTTCAGCCTAAATTTGAGTTTCATTTCCCTTTCCTAAATTCGCGTTATAATCAATCCGGCTACTATACCGAATAATGTTATTATAGACGCTTTCCGATCTTTGGTCATAACAATGGATTGCGGCATCATTTCGGCAAAAACGATGTAAAGCATGGCTCCGCCCGCCGCCGATAGGGATATGGCAATCGCGGTGTCAGAAATTCCTCCGATGAGCAGCCCTATTGCTCCGCCCAATAATGTCGGCGCACCGGATAAGGCCGTCAAAAAAACTACATTTCGGTGCTTTACTCCGCCTGCCAGTAAAGGCGCGGCAATTGCCATTCCTTCGGGTATATTGTGGACGGCTATCATAATTGCCAAAAGCAGGCCGAGCCGAATGTCGTAACTTCCTCCCGCGCCGATTGCCAGTCCTTCCGGTATATTGTGCAAGCCGATAGCCGTCAGCATCAGGATACCGGAACGAAGCATATGGTTTTTGTTATGGATTATTTCGCCTTCATGGTACAGCCCTTCGGGCGTATGGTGGAGTTTAAGTTCGTCTCCCTTTACCTCGGTAACGGCATCAACGATACGGCTTAACGCCATGATGATTAAAATGCCCAATACCAAACCTGTTATGCCAATCCCGATATTGGCAAGTTTAAACGCTTCGGGAACCAGCCCGAAACACACGATGCTGGTCATTACGCCTCCGGCAAATGAGAGCAGCCAGCAGGTCATTCTTTCAGACGGGCGCTTGAACAGAATAGCAGAAACCAGCCCGCCAAGCCCTGTTCCGCAAATTCCGGCAACCGCGCTAAAGATAATTATTCGGCTCATAGTAATCTCTCTTTTGGTTAGTCTTGACTAACCATTATATAGGTTAGACTATTATAACCGTTTGGGGTAGTTTGAACGTACATGAATCGGCAGAGATTTATTATTCAAAGCCAAGCGTAAGTGCCGCCATGAAAAACCTATTGGGGCTTATACCATCTTCATTTTTTGTGTTATACTCTTTACAGTAATACCCCAAAGAGGTTTTGAATGAGTGATAATTCGGGCAATCAGAAAAAGGACAAGAAAAACGAAGGCGGGCCGCAATTCCCCTTTGGCGGCCCCAATCTGCCCGATCTTAAGCCTTTTGGCGGATGGAAATTCCTTCTGGTATACATTGCTATCCTGATTGTTGGGATAAGCCTCTTTCATTATGTGTTCCTCAGCAAGGTAAATCCAACGATTGATTTTTCCGAGTTCAAGGCGCGAATTTCTTCGGGTGAGATAAAGCGTGTTGAGATAACGGAATCCTACTTTACCGGTTATACAAACGCTTCCAAACAGCAAAGTTCACGCTCCCTCTTTGCGCGATCTCCATACGCTCCAATGCAGGAAAGGGTCTACCGCACAGTGGCTCTTTACGATGAGGATTTTCTCAGATTTATGGATGAAAAGAATGTCGCTTACGGAGGGATCCGGCAGGAAGGGAACGCGATTCTCAATTTTGTTTTTAGCTGGGTCTTGCCCATAGCTTTCTTTGTCTTAATATGGCGGTTCCTTTTTAAACGCCTGGGCAACATAGGCGGCAATGTGCTTTCCGTGGGGCAGAACCGCGCCGTGATTGTCGCGGAGGGCGATATTGTTACGCGCTTTAACGATGTTGCCGGCGTTGACGAGGCCAAGGAGGAACTGGTTGAGGTTGTGGACTTTCTGAAAAGTCCGCAGAAGTACAAGGAGATCGGCGGCAAAATACCCAAGGGCGTGCTTTTGATTGGGCCGCCCGGAACCGGCAAAACCCTGCTGGCGCGTGCAGTGGCAGGCGAAGCGGGCGTTTCCTTCTTCCGCATGAGCGGCGCCGATTTTGTCGAGATGTTTGTCGGCGTAGGAGCCGCCCGCGTACGGGATCTGTTCAAACAGGCCAGGAGCAAAGCGCCCTGCATCATTTTTATTGATGAGTTAGACGCTATCGGAAAAAGCAGGATCAACAATATCGCGGGCGGCAACGACGAGCGGGAACAGACCCTGAATCAGCTTCTGGTCGAGATGGACGGCTTTGACGGCACCAGCGGCCTTATCATCCTGGCGGCAACCAACCGTCCCGATGTGCTGGACCCCGCCCTGCTCAGGCCCGGCCGCTTCGATAGGCAGGTGCTTGTTGACCGGCCGGATCTGAAAGGCCGAGAAGCTATTCTGCAGATTCATTCCAAAAATGTATTAAAAGACCCTTCTGTAGACCTTGAAGTTGTCGCCCGCGTAACCTCCGGTTTTTCAGGAGCGGACCTTGCCAATATTGTAAACGAGGCCGCGCTTCTTGCGGTCAGGGCAGGGCGGAAAATGGTGGCGCAAATCGACTTTGACGAGGCTATCGAAAAGACCGTTGCCGGCCTGCAGAAAAAAACCAGGGTACTCAAGCCGGAAGAAAGG
>Ga0082212_10003117_pt1 | contig 23664 bp, 22 predicted proteins | sample TergutNt197P3_FD_71548 | JGI IMG/M metagenome (GOLD analysis project Ga0082212, IMG submission 71548) | Neocapritermes taracua P3 segment gut microbial communities from Petit-Saut dam, French Guiana - Nt197 P3 | ecosystem: Host-associated > Arthropoda: Insects > Digestive system > Gut ... | reverse complement strand
TCGGTCTCGGCGTACATGTCTTTGTAGGCGAAATGCCCCATTAGCACGTTGATGCTCTTTCCGCCGTAAGTCTCCTCGGGCAGCTCTTCTTTGACCGCGTGCCTCGGGTCGGTTGATTCTTTTTCCGGCGCGGTTTCCCCCGGCGCTTTTTCGCCGGTTTCCGGGCCTCCGGTATCGCAGGAGGCCGCAAGGCAGCTAAAAACGATCAAAAAAGCCACTACAAAGCAAAAATGTTTTTTCATAATTTTTCCTCCGCACATTTTATCCAGCGTTTGACATTGATATTGTAATCCAAAATGGCAAAAAAGTCAACAATAAATTCAGGTATTTATTTTAGTTTCGTAATTTTTATTCATTTGCCGATATAATTTCAAAAAAGGACTTGACAAAAATTATTTGCTGATATATAATTTAGTTAATCGTATATTAGCAATTTGTGTTTATGGGGGGCGCTGAATGGTATGTTTATCGGGCGCGATGGGGAACTTCAGACTTTAGACCAATTATACAAGACAGGCAAATTTCAGCTGCCTATCATTTACGGGCGGCGCCGTGTCGGAAAAACTGCGCTGATAAATGAATTTATCAAAAACAAAGATGCTGTTTTTTTTACCGGCCTTGAAACAAATGCCAAGCAAAATCTTGAAAATTTTAGCAGAGCCATATTCGATTATACAAACGGATTTGGTTCTGCGCCAATATTTCAAACTTTTCAGGAAGCGTTGGAGCATGTTTTCATGCTGGCAAAAGAAAAACGTATCGTGCTGGCAATCGACGAATATCCCTATGTCGCAAGATCATGCAAAGGTTTCGCGTCGATTTTACAAGTGCTGGTCGATAAGCACAAAGATACGTCAAAATTGTTCCTGATTTTATGCGGTTCGTCGATGTCTTTCATGGAAGAACAGGTGCTCGGCTATAAAAGCCCGCTTTATGGCAGGAGGACGGCGCAGTTTAAAATCAACCCCTTTGATTTTTTTGAGAGCTGCCGGTATTTCAAGAACTTCTCCCCGCTTGACATGGCGCTGATATACGGCGTTGTTGGCGGCACTCCGCAGTATCTTCTCCAAATGGACGACGCGTTGTCCGTCGAGGAAAATATAAAAAACAATTTTTTCAGCACGACGTCATATCTGTTCGAAGAACCAAGCAACCTTTTAAAGCAGGAAGTACGGGAACCCGCGACCTATAACGCCATCATTGCCGCAATCGCCGCCGGAAGCAGCAAACTCTCGGAAATCTCAAGCAAAGTCGGAGAGGAGACAAGCGCGTGTTCCGCCTACCTGAAAAATTTGATATCGCTTGGCCTCATAAAAAAAGAAACGCCGATTGCCGAAAAATCCCCAAAGAAAACGATATATGCCATTGCGGACAATATGTTTCGTTTTTGGTATCGTTTTGTTCCGGTCAATATGTCGATTATCCAAAACGGCATGGGCGAAACCGCCTATAAAAACATATCCGAACATATACCGCCATATATGGGCGCGGTATTCGAAGAAATATGCAAGCAATATCTTTGGAGACTGAACCGCGAAAACAAAGCTGCCGTCACTTTTATGGATTTGGGCAGATGGTGGGGCAATGACCCGAACAGCAAAAGTGAAGCGGAAATAGACATAGTAGCTGTGTCCTCCAAAGATTCCGCTATTTTTTGCGAATGCAAATGGACGAATGAATACATTGATTTGTCAGTGCTGGAAACCTTGATAAAGCGAAGCCGCCTATTTTCGCATACCCAAAAGCATTATTATCTGTTCGCCAAAACCGGATTTACAAGCAGCTGCGTAAAACGCGCAAAAGAGCTTGGCGGCGTAATGCTCGCCACTTATGGGGATATCGTGAAAAGCTTCTGGAAATCCGACTAAAAGCGTCTCTGAAATGTGTTGCGCCAGTTGCGAAAACCGTTGCAAAAAACAATATTTTATGGTACAATGCATTTGGGCGATAAATTTTGCCAAATGAAAAAAATCGAACGGGGATTGGCCATATGGAAAACAAGGAAAAAATACGGGAAGAAAAACGCGATTGCGATCCGGACACACTGAATTTCACCACGCGCTCCGAGGAACTGTTCTACGACACGGTGGATTTGGAGGATTTCAAGGACAGGGAAGCAGAATTCATCTACGAGTGCTTGCAAAAAAGGTTGCGGCCCATACCTTTTGGCGACTACCTGAAAAGATATATCTTCCAAAAATCGGGCATGAATGGCGACTACAGCAAAATCGAGCTTCGCGAGTATCAAGAGATCATCGTCGAGTCGTTTCGCGAAAACCATGCCCCCGCATCCTTTGGCGAGACGACTTCGAAGCTTTCCGCACTCGCCAAAAACTGGCTGACGCAAGAATCGGTGAAGCGGCAGGTCGTGTTCCTGCTCGGTTTCGGGCTGAACATGGGCGCGGACGATGTGTCGTCGTTTTTAGTGAAGGCGCAAAAAGAGCGCGACTTCAATTTCAAGGATCCGGCGGAGATCATATATTGGTATTGTTTCAAAAACGGGCGCAAGTTTTCCGAAATGACCAAACTAAAAGAGGCGTATGAGAGCTTGCCGCCGGGCAAAAGCGGCGACATATACAGCGACAGGACGATGGCGGTGCGAAACAGCTTCAAAGATGTGGCGGACGATCAATCGTTGATGGGCTGTCTCGCGGAGTTCAAAACCGAAAGCCAAAAATGCTCTTATGGCGTGACATCATACAAATGGTTCGGGGAGCTGTACCAAAAATGCAAGCAGCTCATCGCGGAATACTACAACAGCGACGAATCAGACGCCCTGGAACGGAAAATACAGGAATACCTCGATAGGGTCCATGGTTCGGAAGTGCTTTCGGATCTTGACAAAAAAAACCAAACCGACAAAATGCGGCGGGCGCGGAAAGTATGGAGCGCCGATGAAATAACGGAAAGCGACGTGGAAAAGATACTGTGCTGCGGGACGCCGACGGACGACAGCGGCAACCTGCTGAAAACATCGGAATCGAAGCTGTCGAAGCATTTCGCCAGCAAGAGGCTCAGCAGACAGCATCTCGGCGAACTCATCGGCAAAAAAACGGCGGTTGACCGGTTTGACTTGATCACGCTCAATTTTTTTGTTTTCTCGCAGGACGAAAAATACAAAAACAACCAAAAGCGGTTCAACGATTTCATCGAAAGCGCAAACGCGATTTTAAACGAGTGCTCGATGGGCGAGTTGTACATCGCCAACCCATACGAATGTTTCCTTTTGATGTGCGTCGTATCCGACGCTCCGTTTCCCACATATTCCGAAGTGCTCGAAAAATCCTTTGAAAATTGAAAAAAACAGGCATAATATCTTCACGCAAAAAATTCACAGAATAATAATATCAAATTTTTTTATTGTTAACATTAATCTGTTATCATGTCATTACAATTAGTTAGTAAAACTAAATAATCGGAGGGGGTAAAAATTGGACGATTTTGAAAAAAAGCTGAACGATTTGCTGGCGGGAATTTTCAATTCTATTCTGAGATATGAAGAAACGGCGATAAAAAACGAATTGAATACCTTGGTGACCATCGCTGAAGCGCATATGATCGACGCTGTCAGCAAGCAGGAAGACAAAGAAATATCTGTGAGCAATCTCGCCTCCCTTTTGAATCTTGCCGTCCCGACCGTTACGGTTGCCGTCAAAAAGCTGGAAAACAAAGGGTTCATAAAAAAAATACCCTGCGACAAGGACGGCCGCCGGATGATCATCAGTTTAACCGACGCAGGAAAAAGAATCGAAAGGGCGCATCATGTTTTTCACGCCAAAATGGTCAGGAATATAAGCAGGCAGTTCATCGAATCGGAAAAGGAACAGTTGTTGAAAGTGATAACGGCGCTGATGGAATTTTTTAAGGAAAAAGCCGAGGCGCTGTAAACAAAAAAGGAGTGATGAAAATTTATGGGCGAATTTCCGAAAACATTCATAAAAGACAAAGTCGAAAATCTAAACGATTTAAAACAACTGGCGGAATATGCCAAGGCAAAGTACGGCGACAAGCCCTATTTCACTTACAGGGAAGACAACTCCTTGCATAGCGTTTCATTCAATCGGATGTACGATTATATAAACAATTTGGGCACGGCTTTTTACAGCCTCGGGATCATGGGCGAAACCGTAGCGGTTCTTTCGGAAACCCGCTACGAATGGATAGTTTCCTATCTTTCCACCGTAAACGGAAACGGAATAATCGTCCCCCTTGACAAAGAGCTTGTCGCGGGGCAGATCATAAATTTCATAGAGCGGGCGGGCGCGGCCTGCGTGATCTATTCCGAATCTTTCGCTGAGCTGATGGAGGGCTATGCCAAAAACGGCGCGGAAAAAAAAGCGAAATTTTTCATAAACATGGATTTGTCCCCGGAAGACGCAAAAAACCCGGAATGCGGGGAACATGGCATATTATCTTTTTTCGGCCTTATAAAAACCGGCGAAGAACTTTTGAGAAGCAGGTGCAACGAATATATAGACCTCAAGATAGACAGGGACAAGCCCTGCGCGTATCTTTTTACCTCGGGGACGACCGGCACCAGCAAAGCGGTGATGCTCTCGCAAAAAAACATCGCTTCCAATGCGTACTGCGCCGCCTGTTCCGTGGATTTTTATTCGAGCGACGTCATGGTTTCGGTGCTGCCCGCACATCACACCTACGAAACGACGTGCACCTTTTTCGCCACTTATTTTTTGGGCGTGAATATATGCCAAAACGAATCCCTAAAAGTTGTAATGCGCAACTTCCAGTTTTACAAACCCACGAAATTGGTTCTCGTGCCTCTGTTCGTCGATAACATGGTAAAAAAAATATGGGACGGGATCGATAAAAAGGGCAGCCGCAAAAAAGTCAAGATAGCGATAAAAATAAGCAACATGCTGAGAAAAGTCGGGATCGATTTAAGGCGGAAGCTGTTCAAGGACGTCATAAACGCATTCGGGGGAAGGCTGGAACTGATAATCTGCGGGGGCGCTCCGTTAAATCCTGCCCACGTAAAAACCATGGACAATTTCGGCATAAAAATCTGCCAGGGGTATGGCACCACGGAATGCGCGCCGCTTATCTCCGTTGTCCCCTCCGACATGCACATGAAAAAAATCGGTTCGGTCGGCTATCGCATATTTTCGAACGAAGTCAAGACGGAGGGCAAAGACGAAAACGGATACGGGGAGATTTTGGTCAAAGGCGACAATGTGATGTCGGGCTATCTTGGAAATGAAGAAGCCACGCGCGAAGCTTTCACCAAGGACGGCTTTTACAGGACGGGCGACATAGGGTATATCGACGCGGAAGGCTATATATATATCACGGGGCGCAAGAAAAACGTGATAATACTGAGCAACGGCAAAAACGTATACCCCGAGGAGATCGAAGAATATCTGCAAAATATCGTTGAAATAAAAGAGTGCGCAGTGATCGCCCGCGCAAAAAACGGCGGCGAAGACATAACGGCTCTGATAGTGCCGGATTTTGAGCAGTTTGAGGGCAAGGAATTTAGCGAAATCGAAAAGTATATAACAAAAAAAGCGGATGAAATAAACAAGCAGCTGCCAACGCACAAAAAAATGGCGGTCATCGAAGTGCGCAAGGATGAATTTGAAAAAACCGCTTCCAAAAAAATAAAAAGGCATTTGCTGAAGTAAACAAAACGAGGTTGTTTGTCAAAATGACAAACAACCTCGTTTTCAGTTTTCAGTTTTCAGTTTTCAAGTTTCTGCAAATTTGCCGTCAATTTTTCGATGTCGCTGTTGGCTCTGTTTTCGTTTTTTTCGTAAAGGGAAATCACGTTTCTGTTTTGCGTCATGGTCATCATTATCAAATCCATGCTGTAATTGCCGAAATTATATATGGCGCCGGGATCATATATGCGCGAGCTGAATATCATGTCGAGCATTGCCTCCGATTCGTTGTCCCTCGAAACCTTCCTTTGCAGGGTTATGTCATAATATGCGGGAAGAAGGGTATATTTCGATTCGGCGGTCAATGCTTCGATGATCGTCCCCGCGCGTTCTTTGTCCCTCACGGTTACCGGGACGGCAATGGCGCGCCCGACGTGCTGATTGACGGTGCTGCCATAACTTTGCTGCGCTTCAGTCAATTTTGGCACCGGAATTATCCCGAAATCGGATTCCATCCCCCTGAACTGCTCCACGTCCCGAAGCAATACGCTGTAAAACAACACCCGGTCTTCCATAAACATGCGTTCGGTAATATCGTAAACCGGAAGCCCCCTTGGCTCAAGTTCTTTGTGCAGGTTCCATGCGCTCGGGGCATACATCAAATCGAACGCTTTGTTCAGCGCTGTTATGGCATTTTCCGAATTCAAGGTGAGATAGGGCAGATCTTGCCCGTCTTTTTCGCAAATTCGGCCTCCGGCGGAGTGCATTATGCCCAAAAGCGCATCCCTGTAACACGCGATTCCGTACAGATCGTTTTCATCCATATTCCCGTCGCCGTTTATGTCCTGATAAATATCTTTTGTTATGCCCGTCAATTTGTCTATGGTCCATTTGCCCGATGAGGCCAGGGAATACAAATCTTCGAGTTCATAGTCTTTTAACATTTTTTTGTTGAAGATGATGGCTGATGCCGCGTTATAATGCAGCAGTATCAGATCCGATGGGCAAAAATACAGTTTTCCCCCGATGGAAAGCGATTTTTTTGCATTTATGTCCCACCACGGGGCATCGAGCCCGATGACTGGAAATTCGTTCAGATCCATATAATTGCCCGTCGCGGCGGAACCCGCCAAATTCCCCAAAGTCGTATAAAACAATTCGTATTCGTCGTCATCCGCCCTGACTGACTTTGCGAGCACATTCATGTGGTCTTCGGCCAAAATTTCCGAAACGACGCAATTATATTTGTCTTCCACATACCTGTTTCTTTTGTATACGGCGTCGTTTATGGGTTCGCCGTTTTCGTCTTCGGCATATATGTCCCTGTGCTTCCATTTTTCCCAATCGATGTGCGTGGTCGTCATAGCCAAAACTTTGAATTCATGCCCTTCGAAATTTTTTTCCCCCAAATCCGGATAAAGCCGATCGGCAACTGCGTCTGCATCGATATTTTGATTGTTTTGTTCGGCTGTCCGGCCGGTTTCCCCGGTTTCGCCCCCGTTGCCTTCGGCGCCGGAAGAACAGGATAGGCATATCAAAACAAAACAAATGACAAAAAGAAAACCGATCGTCTTAAATTTTTTTCCAAACATATCCACACTATCCCCTTTTATAAATTTCACTCAAAAGCGTCCACGGTTTTTTCTATCGCCTGGTTCACCCTGTCATATATTTTTTCGATTTCCGAGGCGAGGGTGCGCTTCTTGTTCCCGGTCAGGGAGTCCATCACGTCGTTCAACCCTCCCCACCTAAAAATCCTGCACAAATCATATGTGCGGCTTGTGTTCACTATGTCGATGATAAATTCGGATTCGTCGTCCCTGACATATTTGCGCTTGAGCAGTATTTCGTTATAGGCAGGCGTCAGTATATACATGCTCTCAGCCGACATCGCTTCGAGCACGGCCCCGGTTTTTTCCGGATTGCAGCTTATTGGCGCGCTCAGCATGGCCGCGTCGGGATCGACCGCATGGTAATAACGGGATTGGGCCGATTCCAATTTCGGCATCGGCAGAAGCCCGAAGTCCGATTCCATGTTGCGGAATTCAGACAGTATCAGCGAGCCGGCGATGTGAAACAAAAATTTATCGTTCGCGAAAAGCGAGCGGGCGTATGTGTAGACATTCGTGAAATCCCCGGTCTGCTTCATTTTGTTCACGTTCCTGCATGCGCTTTCGTCAAAATACAGATCCCATATCCTGTCCGCCGCTTCGTAAAGGCGGTCGGTGTTGAATGTTATCTGCGGGATCCCGTCCGCGTCGTTCGTCGTCAAACGCTCCCCAAAGCCCACCGACAGATAATACGGGCTGTGGTTTTCCATGATCGCGCCGTACACGTCCTCATCGTCGTGCTCGCCGTTCCCGTTGATATCCGCTTGCACCGATTTCAACATGTCCGCATACACATCGTAAGTCCACGTATTATTTTTCACATGATCGTACGGGTCGCCGAGGCCGTAATCTTTTACCAGTTTTTTGTTAAAAATAACCAAGCGCGTGCACGCCTTTATCATGGTGCTTATATCGCCCGCCGTGAAATACAGCTTGTTTTTGATGCTCAGGTCGTTTGAGGCGTTTTGGTCCCACCAGGGCTTCGCAAGGTCGATATGCGGAATTTCTTTTATATTCATGATGATCCCGCCCTGCGCCAAGGTCGCGCACTCGTATGCCTGGGCGAATACGGCGTCGTAGGTGGCGTCTCCGGCCTTCACCGTTTTTGTCGCGTCGCCCGCCACGCTGTCCGACCTGTAGTCGGCGATATTGAAATTCAATTTTTGCTCGATGTTCCTGTTGCGCATATATACCGCATCGTTTAAAGTCTCGCCGTTCTGCTGCTCCGTATATATGTCGATAGTCGAGTAATAACCGTACCCGTAGTTCGGCCCGGTGACAAGGAACATGAAAGTTTCCCCGTTTAAATTGAGATCGCCGGGCAAATCGGGCTGCAATTTTTCGGTTGTGCCCTCAGGCGCGTCGGTCGCGCCCAAACCCGGGGCTTCGGCATTTTCCCCGCCCGATGCGTTTTTTCCCTGTTCGTTTTTGGCGCAACCGGACAGCGACAAAACAAAAAGCGCAAAAACAAACAGCGCCATATAAATTTTCTTTGACATTTCCATATGCCCCCCTTTTTAAAATTTGGGACCGCCGAAATCGGGTATTTCAAGCAAAGCCCCGCCTTGCAGCGCCGATTCGTGCGCTATTATGCCCGGGACAGTATAACGCGCGGCCTCCCAGACATTGATCGGCGGCGTTTTTTCGTATATGCAAGCTTTTACGAAATCGTCGACCAAAAATTTTTCCGCGCCGTTGTGCCCGCCTGAAAACTCTCTTAATTCTTTCGGCAGCCTTTCGGCGGGGATAACTTGCTCGAGCAGATCGTCGACGTTTTCGCGCCCGTTTTTTGTGAGCCACGAAAGACCGGCCGAATTTTGCTCAAAACTGCCCTCCGTGCCAAAAAGCGACATTCGGACGGCGCCGGTATGCCCTATCCTCCGAAATTCGTTGATGCGGCAGCAGCTTTGGTCCGACATGGCAAACAGCGCCGATTCGTTGCTGAAAACATTTTTCCATAAATTCGCATCCGCCCTGTATATCCCGTCGTCTTTCTTGTCCGTGAAACCGTGGCACGACACATGGGTCATATGGGCACCGGTGACCGAAATGATCTGGCTTGTGGAATGGGTCGGATAGTGCATCGGAGGACCGCCCGCCGTCTCCATCCAGCGTTCGCCTCCCCTCGCTTTCATCACGTCGTACAGGCCGTGGTCCCAGTCATGATAGTATTCCCCCTCGCCGTACACGATATCCCCGAATTCGCCGTTTTTATATTTTTCCCGGCACAATATGACCGCAGGGTAATAATAGCTGGTCTCGCCCATCATATAGATCCTGCCGGTTTGCTCGACGGCGCTTACGAGCTCGCGGATCTCTGGCAGGCTTATGCCCGCCGGGACGGCGGAATAAACGTGCTTTCCCGCCCTTGCCGCTTTTATCGCCTGCGGCGCGTGCATCCAGTTCTGCGTGATTATCGCCACCGCGTCTATGTCCGTTTCAAGAAGATCGTCGAGCGACGGCGATTTTTTTGGTATGCCGTGCCTCGCGGAGTTCTCCTCGAGCTTGACAGCGTCAAGATCGCAGAGCGTCACCTCGCCGACAAGCGGGTGCGCCTTAAACAAAGGGATGAAACATTGCGCGAACGCCCCTACGCCTACTATTCCCAATTTGATTCCCATAAAATTTCCTCCTTGATTTTAAATGCTTCGACTGTCATTATATCACAAAAATCAGGCATAAACAACATTATCGCGAAAAAAATTCCAAAACCGCTTGAAATTCCGGTAAATTTATGATATAATTTCAAAAAACAAGAAAGCAGAGGGAAAAAATCAATGGTAAGGACACAAATCGTAAGACTGAAAAGCATGGAGGCCATCGCGTACAAAGTGAAGCTTCCGGCGGGGGGCGCGGGCATAACACTGGCAAACGAAAGCGGGGAGGCCACATTCACGATAAACAAGCGCGACGGCGAATTTTTGCCGTACAGGCTCGAAAACGCATTTTCGCTGGGCGACGATTCCATATCGGCCGCGCTGAAAGAAGCGGCGCTCGCTACGCGCAGCATGCCGTTCGGTCTGCGCGGGCCGGTTATGTATACGGCGGATAAGTCCGCGGAGGACATAGACGCCGCAGGCGAGGCGGAAGCCGAAAAGGATGTCACAAAGGACGAAAAGTTCGTGGTGCTTTCGAGCGCCTACAAGTCGATTCTCGCAAAGTATACGGACAAAAAAGGGAAATTTTCCTATGCGCTGATGAACAAGGACATGATACAATTCGCCTCCCGCAGCAAAATCGTCGCGGACATGATAGCCGCGAAAATCGACCCGGAGCAAATAGTGGTGCATATCTTAAACAACCGGGTCACCGAGCTGAACCGGGGGAACAAGCCCGCCGACGGATTTACATGCGAGCTCGTCGAGATACTCGACGACATGGAAACGCGCTCGGCGTTCAAAGAGCTGCGCAAATGGATAAGAAGCCAGAAAGGTTAAAGAGGATAAAAATTGAGCCAACAGAAAATCAACGCGGGGATTCTGGGAGCGACCGGAATGGTGGGGCAGAGGTTTGTCACCCTGCTCTCCGACCACCCGTATTTTAACATAAGCGCGCTCGCCGCAAGCCCAAAATCGGCGGGCAAAAAATATTCGGAAGCCATAAAGGGGCGCTGGAAAATGCCGGCGCCCGTTCCCGAAGCCGTGCGGGATATGGAGGTCTTCGACGCTTCGGATGTCAAAAAGCTGAGCGGGCTGTGCGACTTTGTTTTCAGCGCCTTTGAGATGCCAAAAAAAGAGGACGTAAAAAACCTCGAGGAGGCCTACGCCAAGGCCGAAACCCCCGTGGTCTCAAACACTTCGGCCTGCAGAAGCTGTCCCGACGTTCCGATGCTGATCGCGGAGATAAACAGCTCCCACCTCGCCGTGATCGAAACCCAAAAAAAACGCCTCGGCACAAAAAGGGGATTCGTCGCGGTAAAGCCGAACTGCTCGATCCAGAGCTATGTGCCCATGCTCACGCCGCTTTTGGGCTACGGCCTCGCGGAAGTCGCAGTATCGACATACCAGGCGATATCGGGGGCGGGAAAGTCGTTTGAGGACTGGCCCGAGATGATCGACAACGTGATCCCGCATATCGGCGGCGAGGAGGAAAAAAGCGAGAAGGAACCAATGAAAATCTGGGGCTCGGTGAACGGCGGGATAATCGAGTGCGCGAAGCTCCCGGCGATAACTTCGCAGTGCATAAGGGTGCCCGCCACGGACGGGCATCTGGCGGCCGTGTATATAAAGTTCAAAAATTCGGCGGCCAAGCCCTCAAAAGAGGAGATAATAAGGCTCTGGGAGGAGTTTTCGGGCGAGCCGCAAAAATTGAACCTGCCCTCCGCCCCAAAACAGTTCATACACTATTTCGGCGAAGACGACCGCCCCCAGACAAAGCTGGACAGGGATCTCGAGAACGGAATGGCGATCTCGGCGGGCAGGCTCAGGGAGGACGGCTCCGGGATATTCGACTACAAATTCGTAGGCCTCTCGCACAACACGCTCCGGGGCGCGGCGGGCGGCGGGGTGCTTTCGGCGGAGCTGCTGCATAAAAAAGGCTTCATCGGAAAAAAATAGGACAAAGATGCCAGCTTTAAAAAAAGCTGGCATCTTTTATGGCCTCTATTTTCACCGCGCGGCCGCTTCTTCGCTCTCTTTTCTTATCTCGGCTCTCTTGATCTTGCCTCCCAAAGTTTTTGGCAGCTCGTCCGCGAACTCCACGATCCTGGGGTATTTATACGGCGCGGTGGCGGATTTCACGTGGTTTTGTATCTCTTTGGCGAGCTTCTCGCCCGGCTCCCAGCCTTTTTCTTTTGCATCTTTCCGAAGCACCACCGTGGCCTTTACCACCTGCCCCCTCGTGGGGTCGGGGGCGGCGGTTATCGCGCACTCCAATACCGCCGGGTGTTCGAGCACTGCGCTTTCGACTTCGAAAGGGCCTATCCGGTAGCCCGAGCATTTGATCACGTCGTCTGTCCTGCCAACGAACCAGTAGTACCCGTTTGTATCCCTCCAGGCCACGTCCCCGGTGCGGTACGACCCGCCTTCAAAACAGTCTTTTGCTATCGCACCGTCTTTGTAATATCCGACAAGCAAACCCGTCGGGTGACATTCGCCCACGTTTGTAATCACAATTTCGCCTTCTTCGCCGTCCGTGCAGGATTTGCCTTCGTCGTTGACCAGGTCTATGTCATAAAGCGGCGAAGGTTTTCCCATCGAACCCGGTCTTGGCTCGAACCAGCCGAAGTTGCCAAGCAGCACCGACGATTCGGTTTGCCCGAAACCCTCGTGGATGACAAGGCCGGTGGCCTTTTTAAACTGGTTGAACACTTCGGGGTTCAGCGGTTCCCCCGCGGTGGCGGCGTGTTTCATATTCGAGAAGTCATACTTTGCAAGATTTTCCTTTATGAAAAACCTGTATACGGTGGGCGGGGCGCAAAAAGTGTCCACTTTGTATTTTTCGATCACGGAAAGCAGCCTTTCAGGCGCGAATTTGTCTTCGTCGTAGGCCAAAAGGGCGGTCCCCGCGATCCATTGGCCGTAGATTTTGCCCCAGCCGAATTTCGCCCAGCCGGAATCCGAATAGGTGAAATGCAGGGCGTTGTCGATGACTTTCTGCCAGTATTTGGCCGTGGTTATGTGCCCGAGCGGGTATGTGTTGTCGTGGGCCACCATTTTTGGCATTCCCGTGGTGCCGGAGGTGAAATAGGCGAGCATAGCATCTGCCGATTTTACGTCGGTCCTGTCCAGTTTGTCCGCCTGTTTTTCGTACTCCCCGGAAAAACAGAGCCAGCCTTCGCGCCTGTCGCTGCCCTCGATGCCGTTTGCCGGAACCAAGGCCTTGGCGATCACCGAGGGCGAATTTGGCATTGCCGCCTCGACTTGCTCGACCACGTATTTTTCCCCCACCGCTATTATCATTTTGATCCGGGCGGCATTGGTCCTGTAGGCGATGTCTTTTTTTGTGAGCTGGGTCGAGCCGGGGATCAAAACCGCGCCGATTTTGTGCAGCGCCACGGCGGCCAGCCAGTACTCGTAGCGCTGTTTTAGTATGAGCAGCACCATGTCGCCTTTCTTGATGCCGAGCCCGGCCAAGAAATTGGCGATTTTGTTGCTGTGGCTCTTTATGTCGGCAAAGCTGAAAAACTTTTCCTCCCCGTGGTCGTTGCACCACACGAGCGCGGTTTTTTTCGGGTCTTGGTTTGCGTAGGCGTCCACTATGTCGAAACCGAAGTTGAAGTTTTCGGGTATGTTCAATTTATAGCTGCTTTTGAAATCCTCGTAGGAATCAAAACTCATTTTGTCCAGGTATTTTGCGGCAAGCATTTTATCTCCTCGCTTTTTTTCGTAAATTGATCATCGTTTATCACCGTCAAAAATTTCGCGGCTTTGTCCGGCAAGGCGGCTTTTTGCCCGTGGGGGTGAATCGAATCGAAATAGACGCAATCGCCCTCTTTCAGATATACGGCTTTTTCGTCGTAGTAGACGATCATTTCCCCTTCAAGGCAATAATTGAGTTCCTGGCCCTTGTGCGAGACGAGCGCGGGCTTTGTTTCCGATGGGTTCAGCAGCACTATCATCGGCTCCATTTTGCGGTGCATGAATTTATACGCTATGTTTTCGTATTGATACCCTTCAAAGCGTTCCACCCGGAGCCCTTCGCCGCTTTTGACCACGCTTATCGTATTGAGCTTGGGCGAAATGCCCGAAAGGATCTCGATGGTGTCCACGTTGTATATGAGCGCCAGGTTGTATATCACGCTTATGGGTATGTCCGCCCCCGAGGCTTCATAGCCCAAATAAACCAATTCCGAAAGATTGAGCTTTTCGGCTATCGCTTTCGCGGAAAAGCCGAATATTTCGCGCAGCTCTTTTATCCGCGCTGCGACCTGCATTATCTGTTCGTCCATTTTTTTTGCTCCCTTCTTTGATTATTTTGGCAGACACGCTAAGCATATCCTAAAATCAGTTTCGCCAGATCAAGCGGCTCCACGATTTTGCCATCTTTGTAAACGCGCATATTTCCCGCCGAAATTTCGTCGATCAGCGCCACTTCGCCCCCTATTGTGCCGAATTCCAGCTTTATGTCATAGAGTTCGGCGCTCTTGGCCTCCAAGTCGGCTTTTATCAGGCGCGAAATTTTTTGCGTGAGGGCTTTCAATGTTTCGTACCGGTCATTTTTGACGATGCCGAGCATATCTAAAGCATCGCGGGTTATGGGCGGGTCGCCCCGGCCGTCGTCTTTTAGCGTCACCTCCACGAAAGCGTCGAGGTCCTGCCCCTCTTTGGCGTATGCGCCGTATCTGCGCATGAAGCTTCCGGTGGCTTTGAAGCGGCATATGACCTCTATCCCCTGGCCGAAGATCGCGGCGGGCCTGACGGTGAGTTCGGCTTTGTCTATGTCGGCTTTGACGAAGTGGGTGGGAATTCCGGCGGCCTCTATTTTTTTGAAATAATGCTCGGTGATCATGAGCCCGCTCTTGCCCATGCCCTCTATGGAAAGCCCCACGGTGTTCGCCCCGGGGTCGAATTTGCCGTCTGTCCCGGTCGCGTCGTCCTTGAATTTGAGGATATAGTTCCCATCGTCCTTTTTGTAAATCGTTTTTGTTTTTCCCTCGTAAACGCGCGTCATTTGTTTTGTCCTCCATATGTTTTTGTTTTCGCCTCCATTATACAGCATTTCGCCGAGATTGTCAAGACATTTCGGGCAAAAGGCGCGATACTCATTTGTTATGAACGGAATAATTTTTGTTTATATCGCATAAAACACAAAAAATTCACAAAAAAGCAATTGAAAAAAGTTTGAAAAAGCATTAAAATATATAGAAACTACTCGAACAACAAAAATATGGGAGGAAAAAGCAAATGAAAAAAATGAAAACGAATCGCTGGATCGCATCGATTTTGGCGGCGGTATTGTTTGTGGCCGCGCTTCCGGTCGCCGCAGCGGAGGTGTCGGGAGAGATGTTCGAAATTTTGGTAAATGATGACGGAAACGGCACAGGTTTTGCCTCTGTCGGCGGCGTCAAGGTTGACTCGGCCGAGGAAGGCGCGACCGTCACTCTTACCGCCGTGCCCAATCCCGGCTACCGTTTCGACAGATGGGAAACCTTGAAAGAATACCCGGATATCATCGACGACAAGTTTACAATGCCGCCCCAACATGTGGAAATACGGGTATATTTTGTCCCTGTTATAACCGTGGTGGCGCTGAAAGTGGACGAGGACGGCAAACCGCTGGCGGGGGCGAAGCTGCGCATGGTGAAAATAACCGAAACAGCCGATCTTCGCTTTTATGAGGCGACATCGGACGAGGACGGCATCGCCACGTTCGAAGTCGAACCCGGCAACTACAATCTCTACGAGCACGCCGCGCCCGCAGGCTACGAAAAATCGGACGATGTTTACGAAATCGGGGTGTTCGAGGACGAAATATGGTGCGACGATTTAATCTACGACGAGCCGGTGAAGTTCGTCAACAAAAAGATTCCGCCGCCGCCGATTATCGAGGTAATCGCATTGAAAGTCGACGAGGACGGCGAGCCGCTGGCGGGGGCAAAGCTGCGCATGGAGGAAGTAGGCGAAACAGACGACCTCCGCATGTATGAGGCGACATCGGACGAGGACGGAATCGCCACGTTCGAAGTCGAACCCGGCGAATACAATCTCTACGAGCACGCCGCACCCGCAGGCTACGAAAAATCGGACGATGTTCACAAAATCACGGTGGCGGAGTCCGGCGCGTGGATCGGCAATTTTTCCTACGAGCCGGTGGAGTTCGTCAACAAAAAGATTCCGACGCCGCCGACCGAAACGGTTACCGCGCTGAAGGTGGACGAAGACGGCAAACCGCTGGCGGGGGCTAAGCTGCGTATGGAGGAAATAGGCGAATCAGACGACCTCCGGGTGTACGAGGCGGTGACGGACGAGGACGGAATCGCCGAGTTCGAAGTCGAGTTCGGCGAGTACATGATTTTTGAGCACGCCGCGCCCGCAGGCTACGAAAAATCGGACGAAAAATACAAAATCACGGTGACCGACGACGGCGTAGAGTGCGAAGGCATCCCTTATGATTCGCTGAAATTCGTCAACAAGAAGACTTCGACGCCTAAGGCGCCCACAAAAACGCTTACCGCGCTGAAAGTGGACGAAGACGGCAAACCGCTGGCGGGGGCGAAACTGCGCATGGAGGAAATAACCGAAGCGACTAGCCGCCGAGTGTACGAAGCGGTGACGGATAAAGACGGAATTGCGAAATTTGAAGTCGAATTCGGCAAGTATAATCTCTACGAATACGCCGCGCCCGCGGGCTACAACGCGACCGACGACAAATACGAAATCACAGTGACGGAAACCGGCGTATGGCTCGGAGGGTCTTCCTATGTGCCCGTGACATTCGAAAACATTAAAATCCCCGTTTTGAACAAAGACGATCATTTCGCATATATGCAGGGATATCCGGATGGCACTTTCGATCCGGAAAGGAATATGTCGCGCGCGGAAGCCGTCGTGATGTTCTCGCGCCTTTTAGTGGAATCGATGAATCTGACCAAGGATTACAAGGACGGCTATTATCCCGACGTGCGCGATGGCGACTGGTTCGCCAACCAGGTTTGTTTCATGCGCCAGCTGGGCGTGCTGGCGGATTATTCGCGCGACGGCAATTTCCGCCCCAACGAATTTGTCACCCGGGCGGAGTTCGCCACCCTCGCGGCGCATTTCGACAACCTTGTCCTGACCGACGAGAATGTGTTCCCCGACGTCGCGGACGACCACTGGGCGGTGAAATACATAAATTCCGCCGCCGCGAAAGAATGGATTGTGGGATATTTGGACGGCACGTTTAGGCCCGAAGGATATATCACGCGCGCGGAAGTCGTCACTCTGGTGAACCGCATTTTGGAAAGAAAAGCCGACAAAGCGTATATCGCCGCCAATCTTGCGGCTCTCCCGCGCAGCTACTCGGACGTTTTGGGCCATTGGGCGTATTTGGAGATCATGGAGGCTTCCATAGGGCACGACTTCATCAAAGAGACCTCCTCCGACGGTTTGAGTTTCACGGAAACATGGACGGATGTATACAAATAACCAAAAAAACCCGGGAAAACGTATATTTCCCGCTCACGAAAAAGCCCCGCTAAGCGGGGCTTTTTTTTTGGCGCATTGACATAATTTGGTTATTGTGATAGATCCCGAGTTTGCCAGTTGGGAAACGAAAAAAGAGGAAAAGGCGGAAAAACGGTGATGAAAAAAATATACCTACAAAATATGCCTACATGAAAATTTTAGTATTTGACTTGATGGATTCGAGTTCGGCTCTGGAAAACAATACCCCAAACGCCGCTTTTCGTCAATACTTTTTTTCTTTTTGAATTTTCCCCCCTTGAATTGTTACATTAATCCGAAAAAGCAATTGCTCCGCTTGTTTTGGCAAGCAATCGCCGGGCAAGATGAGCGTGCGCCATTTTGATAGGTTGATATATCGTGAAAATTTTTAAACATTTGGCAAATTTCTTGACAAAACGAATCAAATATATTACAATAAAAACGTGAAATTACTGTAATGGGGTGCCATTATGATACTGAAAATAGCGATATGTGACGACGACAGATCAATATGCGATGATCTGGAAGATGTGTTGGGGCAGATAGCCGAGTCCAACGATTGCGAATTCGAGGTGTCGATTTTCACTTCCGGGGAGGAATTCCATAGGCATTTCGTCGAAACCGACCAGGATTTCGATGCGGTTTTTTTAGACATAGAGCTATCGGAAGAGAAAAATGGAGTATATATCGGGAACGCCATAAAAAACGAGTTTTTCAAGGAAACGAAATTGGTATATGTTTCAAGCTATGCGGAATACGCCTTGGAACTGTTCAAAACCCACCCGTTTGACTTCATCGTCAAATCACCGGAGCATAAGTTCGTTTACGGGGAAATCGAAGATATAGTCATGGCGATAGCGAAATTGATAAGCAAACAAAACAAGCCGTTCGAATATCAGATTGGAAACGCAAAATATGAAATTGATTTGTACAAAATCCTATATTTTTGCAGCCTCGGAAGAAAAGTGGAAGTGCACACCTTGAAAAGAAACATCGAAAACAATGTGTTCTACGGGAAAATATCGGAGATCGGCAGGCAACTGGAAAAGTCGGATTTTTTCTTTGTGCATCGGGCTTTTTTGGTGAATTATCATGGCGTGGCAAAATTTGAGTATGACAAATTGACATTGGTCAACGGGGAAGCGCTGTATATAGCCCAAGCGTACAGAAAAACAGTCCGCGCCATGCGCATGGGAAAAATGGGGGAAAAATAATATGTCGCATGCGGCATTTCACGATGTCATATATTTACTGTGCAACGCTCTCTCGGTTTACGGCACATACAAATCCATGGATGTCTTTTTCGACAAAAGCAGGGTCTCGAAAAAAACAATAATCATGCTTTTTGTCGCGTATCTGCTGATAAACAGCGGGCTGTATCTGATTATGGGAAATCCTGTCGTCAATTTGTTGACGAATATAATCCTGTTTTTTTTGCTTACATTCAATTACGTATCCTCCGTTTTCAAAAAGCTGATTGCGACGGTTGCCGTTTATCTCATAAGCATGGCGACGGAAAGCATCGTGTATTTTGCCCTCGTTTCGTTCATACCGGAACAGGGCAATGCCGACATAATAGATATAACCGTATATATTGCATCAAGCATATTGTTTTGTTTCATCGTTGCTCTGTTAGGCAATTTAAAGAACATCAAAAAAACGGACAACAAAATATCTTTGCCGTATCTACTCGCTTTGGCCGCGATTTTTATATGCAGTATATATGCTTCCATCGCGTTGGCGGATGAAAGGATCAAATACAACAATATCTATACGGCTTTTGGGATCGCCGCCGTGCTGGCCATAAATATACTTGCCGTGTATATATATGACATTTTGAATAAAAATTATCAGAAGGAACTGGAACACAAATTATTGGAAAAACAAAACAACTTTTATGTCAGGCAGCTGGAAATCATGCAGCAATCGCAAAACGATATCAGGATGATGAATCACGATCTAAACAACCATATGATATCAATAAAATCAATGGCCGCCGACAATGACCACATAAGGGAATATGCAAATAATTTTATTAAATCAAGCGAGGGTTTCGGGGAATATTCAAAAAGCGGCAACGTGGTTATCGACAGCATCGTAAATTACAAATTGCGGGAAGCGGTCGCCAAAGGGATCGAAATCGAAAAAAAAATAAAGGTGCCCCCTTCGTTAGGCATATCGCCTTTTGACATGAGCATAATATTGGGCAACCTTTTGGACAACGCGATAGAGGCGGCCTCGAAATCAAAAAACGCCAAAAAAATCCAGATAAATATCTATTTTGAAAAAAGCTCTTTGTATATACACATAGAAAATACTTTTGACGGGAACGTGATTGTGGAAGGCGAAAAATACAAAACCACGCACCCGGACAAAACAAACCATGGATTGGGTCTGCTGAGCGTCAGCGGCGCTTTGGCGAAATATGACGGCGCAATGAATATATCCTACACGGAATCTTTGTTTTCGGTAAAAATTTTCATTGACAATGCCATATGATTTCCAAATGTTGTAAAATCCACGTTTTCCTGCCTAAAGGAAAGCGTGGATTTGCCGCGCAAAAATACGGCAGTTTTATTTCATGACATCGAAACTGTAAGTTATTACATACCTATGGATAAGCGTAATTTTTTGTGATATACTATCATCAAAATAAAGCATAATCGTTGAAAATTTCGTGTAGGAGGTTCTCGCATGAAAAGTAAAATTTTGAGCAAGATAAGCGGCATGATTGCCTGCTTGGCGTTGATGGCGACTGTTTTAAATGTCAATTCGACTTGCCGGTATTTATTCCATCAGCCCGAGGTGCCGCAGAACGCAAAAAAATTGCGCAGATTTTGATGAACGGCAGCATGTTTGACAAAATAGTGGCCGGGTTGGTCGCAAACGGGACGATAAATGCCGAAGATAAAGAGATATACGAATTTGGGCGAAAATATATTGGGAATATGTTTTTAAATGTGGCGACGACTTTGGGTATAGGCTTTATCTTCGGCATGGTCTGGCAAAGCCTCTTGTTTATGGCATTGTATATTCCCCTGCGGTCGTATGCAGGTGGGTATCACGCAAGGACTCCTTTGAGATGTTACATCTTTTCGGTGATCTCGACGGCATGCGTATTGGCGATCATGAAATATCTCCCTTGCAACAGCGCATTGCTTTTTATTATGGCGTCCGTTTCGGGAGCGACGATATTCATGTTTGCCCCAGTTGGAGACGAAAACAAACCACTCGACGCGATGGAGACGAAAGTGTTCAAGAAACGGGCAAGGATTATATTGCTGGCAGAAATTGGGTTGATATGTTTGTTGTTGGCTTTGGGTTTGATATTTATCGCCGTTTGTGTAGTCGTTTCCGTGAGTTTTGTGGCGTTGACGGTTGCCTTGGGGAAAAAGAAGAAATGAAATTGTTCGGTGAAAAAACAGATATTGCGTTGTTTCACTCGATGATTTAAAGCACTTGGCAGAACCTTTACATGGTAGGGCTTGGCGGCGGATGCGAGGATCATACATCGACGAAAGGTAGCGCGTCCTGTGATGGATTCGGGGGGACAAGCGAAAAGGCGAAGCTGTGCCCTTGGAATTTGAGGAGGAAATTGCCGTGGCTTGGTATGCCTTGTTCGTCAAAACGGGATGCGAGCAAAAAGTCGTGGATGAGATATCGAATGTATGGATGCTTGGTCATAATCAGGCGGCAAGAACAATAGTGAAATATCAAGGATCATGAAAATATGCCAGCCGACGGTGATAAAGTACCTGAAAATGACGAAGACACCCGTTTTGTCGGACAATAGCATAGTAGACAGGTATGTGCCGCTGATAAAAAAATTTATAATCAAGGGCTGTAAGACAGACCTATATTGCAACATTAAAGATCCATAAATTGGAACGCAGTATGTCAAAATCGATAAATTTTATAAAAAAGCGGGAGGTTTATATATGCCAGCGGATGATTTGCTTAAAGTATCAAAATTTAATTATTCGTGCGTCGATCAAGATGGAAACTTGCTTTTGTGTAATTTTTCACGAGGACAAAATAGTTTTAGTAAAGTATTGAAAAATAATGTTGATAAATATAATATAGTAATGGGATCTGAAAATATAATTTTAGATGAAAATAAAAGTTATATTGGCGATTTATATAACAGGGGATTTTTAGTGAATAGTAATGTTGACGAATATTTAAGAGTGCAGTCATTATATTACAACAATTCGATGGCTGATACACTTTCGCTCATTGTGATGCCCACAGAACAATGTAATTTTCGTTGCAAATATTGTTATGAATTATTTGAAAAAGGTAAAATGACTGTAGATGACCAAAAAGCTCTGTTAAAATTCATACAAAAAAGGACTTCGCATTCATCAAGAATACATATATCTTGGTTTGGCGGAGAACCTCTCGAAGCTTTTGATGTCGTGGAATACATAACAAAAAACGTGATGACAATTTGTTCCAACAAAAAAATAGGATATTCAGCAAATATGACAACTAATGCGTATAACTTGAATGCAGGGACATTCGATAAATTATATAAGATGAGGATATATAGTTATCAAATAACACTTGATGGATTTAGAGAACAGCACGACAAACAGAGAATTAAACTTGATGGATCTGGGACATTCGACAAAATAGTTGAAAATCTTTTGTATATCAAAAATAGCCCGCAATACAAATTGGCTTTGATAACTATAAGGATTAACGTAACAAAAGAAATATTGGAAAATTTAGATGAATTTTTGCGGTTTTATAAATTGTCTTTCGGTGAGGATAAACGTTTTGAAATACGTTTTGCAATAACAGGTAATTTCGGGGGAGAAAAAATTAATGATATTACCGATAAATTGGTGGATGGCGATACTATTTATGAAGGGCTTTCATCGAGACATTTATATGAAGATAAATTGATTAATTTTGCAGATGCGTTGAAAGCTTTTATACCAATGAATTTGGTTTGTTATGCTGCTTCAAAAAATTCGTTTACAATAGGATCAGACCTAAGTATATATAAATGTACGATCCATTTTAACCCTAAAGAAAATCATTTAGGCAAAATTCTTTCGAATGGAGATACTACGATAGATGAAGATTTACACAACAAATGGTATATAAAAAACATCGAAAAACAGGAATGTAAATCATGTTTTTATTTTCCGTGTTGCTATAATGCTTCTTGTCCTTTAAAATCAAATTTCGATATATTTGAGGACAAATGCTCTTCTTCTGCTTTAAAGAAAAATTTAAAAAATTATATGTTATTTTTATCTAACAAATTAGATTTCAAAATTATTAATTTTTAATCCATTCGGCTTCAATTCCTCGCGGTCTTGCCGCGAAGTAACTAATCTACCAAATAACTGTGATACCTCGCAGTTTCGCCGCGTGTGCTCATTCATTTCAAACATTCAAATATGCAGACGGTGGCATATGGCTGACGGCCTCGACATTAACCCCCTATAGATACTGGTGTTTTGGTAAATTTATATGAAAAACACACAGAACCACTTATTTTGTAAACGGAGGAACATTCAATATATATGGAAAAAATATACAAAATCATAGAAGTTATATTAGAGGAAATGGGATATTTAATATTCGAAAAAGATGGCAATGATTTCGATATAAGAGATTATGTAGGGGATTCTTTGCAATTTATTGATTTTATTGTTCGAATTGAAGAAAAGTTAAAATTTGAATTATCAGACGATTTTTTAGATTATGATTTACTCTCATCGGCAAATGGTTTTTCAAATAAAGTTTTTAGTTTTTTAGAAGATAATTATAAAAATTAAAAATTCAAATTAATGGATGAACAATTTAATAATGTGCATATCCCTATAGTTCCGCGATGAAAACACTTGAAATATGTAACAAAAAATGATATAATGTAGGAAAAAGATACGAAAGAGAGAGAAAAGCGTGAAGCGAAAAGAGAAAAGCGTGAGTTTTGACGAATTTTGCGAGATGTTTCCGAGCGAGGAATCGTGCCGGGCAAGACTGTTTAGCATGAGATGGCCGGAAGGATTCGAGTGCCCGAAATGCGGTTGTAAAGAGTATGGGTACCACGAAAAGAAGAAAGTATATCAGTGTAAGGATAAATATTGTCGCCATCAGGCGTCAGTAACAGCGGGGACGGTGATGGAACATACGCGGCTGCCAATCAAAGTATGGTTTTGGGCAATCTTTTTGGTGGCGACGGACAAACGGGGTTCATCGGCAACATATCTGTCCGGCGTATTGAAAATCCGATACAAAAGCGCATGGCTGTTACTGCAAAAGCTGCGCAGCGCGATGGGCAACCGTGACGCACGGTATCTGCTTGAAGGCATAGTAGAGTTTGACGACACA
>Ga0082212_10003116_pt1 | contig 23664 bp, 13 predicted proteins | sample TergutNt197P3_FD_71548 | JGI IMG/M metagenome (GOLD analysis project Ga0082212, IMG submission 71548) | Neocapritermes taracua P3 segment gut microbial communities from Petit-Saut dam, French Guiana - Nt197 P3 | ecosystem: Host-associated > Arthropoda: Insects > Digestive system > Gut ... | reverse complement strand
TTTCGAAATGTAAGTCCGTTCGACTGGCATGTGTTAGGCACGCCGCCAGCGTTCGTCCTGAGCCAGGATCAAACTCTCCATAATACTATTTCGAGCTTTGTTCGGCTCTTTTTGTTTTGTTTTTCCGGTTGATCGTTCTTGGAACGCTCTTCCGTTTTAACTGAAAATCGTTTTCACGATTCTCGGGTTAACATCCTATTCCGCGCTGGCGCGATTTTGGATGCTTTTTTTGTCCTTCGTCGTCTCTTGCTGTTTAGTTTTCAATGACCAGGTTTGGGGTATCCGACATCTCTGTTGATTGTCCTAAACCCCTGATTCCACAAGCCTTCTGCCGCATTGCGGGTCCCCCCTCTTCGACAGACGCTTTACTATAATATCACGCCGCTTTTTGGCTGTCAACTGTTTTTTTGATTGAAAAGCGAGGTAATATTTGGGAATCTTCTATTGAACAAAAGGCCTCTTCCGGTCCGTGAACCAGATATATGATCGCCTTTTGTATCACGCAATATGGAGCGGGTGATGGGAATCGAACCCACGTGACCAGCTTGGAAGGCTGGAGCTCTACCATTGAGCTACACCCGCATCTGGTAGCAGGGGAGGGATTTGAACCCTCGGATGAGCGGGTATGAACCGCTTGCCTTAGACCACTTGGCTACCCTGCCCCGACTCGAAGGTTCATGATTCGATGGTGTGGCGGAGAAGGAGGGATTCGAACCCTCGCGGCAGTTACCCACCCTAACGGTTTAGCAAACCGTCCTCTTCAACCTCTTGAGTACTTCTCCGTAACTCAGAAGCTTGCGAACAAGCCGGAAACATGCGTCTCGCAAAAGCTCATAACCGTTTGAATAAACGAATTATGGAATACGTTGATAGCAATTCCCTCAGACTATGGTGCGGAAGGTGGGACTTGAACCCACACGGTGTTACCACACGCCCCTCAAACGTGCGCGTCTGCCAGTTCCGCCACTCCCGCACAATGGAGCTGTTAACCGGAATTGAACCGGTGACCTTATCCTTACCAAGGATACGCTCTACCTACTGAGCTATAACAGCAACAAGATAATAAATGGCGCGCTCGTAGGGATTCGAACCCCAGACCTTCTGATTCGTAGTCAGACGCTCTATCCAGCTGAGCTACGAGCGCATCTATCGGTCAAGCGCCTTGTCAGTTCGCGAGAACCGGCATAAGCGCGATAACCCTCAAAGAAATTACCTGTTGTGCGCCGGCTGGTGCACGGATTGTCATGGAGCGGGTGACGAGATTCGAACTCGCGACTTTCACCTTGGCAAGGTGACACTCTACCACTGAGTTACACCCGCAAACACTGTTTTTGGATCATTCCTGCCTGCGGTACGGTTTGATAACCTTGGTGGGCCATGCAGGTCTCGAACCTGCGACACCCTGATTAAGAGTCAGGTGCTCTACCAGCTGAGCTAATGGCCCGATAAGCGGATATGGCAGGGGTGGCTGGATTCGAACCAACGCATGCCAGAGTCAAAGTCTGGTGCCTTACCGCTTGGCGACACCCCTAGATCAGCTAACCTAGCCGGAACCGGATCCGGAACACACCCTTCAGAATCAATAAAAGTTGTGCCGACATCTTGAATGATGGCGACCCCGATGGGACTTGAACCCACGATCTCCTGCGTGACAGGCAGGCGTGTTAACCGCTACACTACGGGGCCGTACTCAAGGATTCGATACAAACATGGTGACCCGTACGGGATTCGAACCCGTGTTACCGCCGTGAAAGGGCGGTGTCTTAAACCGCTTGACCAACGGGCCAATTATCGAACAGTAGTCAGTATATCGAAAGTGCTATGAAATGTCAACCAATCCAACGACATTTTTTGGCTAAAAAAGCTCCTATGCGTCATCCAAAATTTTACATCACGTTTTGACTTCCTGAATAATCGGTAAGATCATTGGACGGCGCCGGGTTTTCTCGTAGAAGTGTTTGTTCAGGGTATCCCGAACCTGGTTCTTCATAGATACCCATTCCACGGCGCCACCTTCCATGCATTTTTCCGCCGTCTGTCGGGCTTTGTCTTTCGCTTCATCTAACATACTTTCCGATTCACGAACATACACAAACCCACGAGTCACCACATCCGGACCGGAGACGATTTTGCAGGTGTCACAGTTGATGGTCAGCACAACGATGAGTATGCCTTCCTGGGCTAATTGTTTGCGATCCCGCAAAACGATGTTGCCCACATCTCCCACACCCAACCCATCGACAAGGATTTTACCGGCGGACACCTTTCCGGCCATACCCGCACCTCGCCGAGAGAACTCTATAACGCTACCGTTCTCTGCGATAAAGATGTTTTCGCTGGGAATCCCTAAACGTTCCGCGATCCGACCGTGGTTAATCAGCATACGATATTCTCCGTGAACCGGCACAAAATATTTTGGTTTGACCACGTTCAGAATGAGTTTCAGATCCTCTTGACTCGCGTGTCCCGAAACGTGAACGTTGGATGAGGATCCGTGAATGACATTGGCGCCTTGCCGAAACAGTTGATCTATGGTGCGGGAGACGGATTTCTCGTTGCCGGGCACGGGATTTGCCGAAATGATAACAGTATCGCCCGGGTGAATCTCCAGTTTCTTGTGGTCGTTCATAGCGATACGCGTCAGCGCTGACATGGGTTCTCCTTGGCTGCCTGTCATAACAATACAAACCTGATTGGGCGGAAGCGTCAGAATCTCATCCTCGCTGAGAAGAAGGCCATCCGGCACTGTCAGATACCCCAGCTCCGCGGCAATGGTTGCGTAATTCAACATGCTTCGCCCAACGATGGCCACTTTACGGTTTGTGGACATGGCGGCGTTGATGACTTGTTGGATTCGGCTGATGTTTGAAGCAAAGCTCGCCAGAATGATTCGATCCTTAGCGAATTGAAAGGTCTCATTGAACACCAGTCCAACCTCCGACTCAGACTGGGTATACCCCGGTCTTTCCGCGTTGGTGCTGTCCGACATTAGGCAGAGCACGCCTTTGCGGCCAAGTTCGGCGAATTTGGCGATATCCAGGACTTTTTCATTGGAAATCGGCGTATGGTCCATTTTGAAATCTCCTGTGTGAACAAGTGTTCCCAAGGGCGTATGGATCGCCAATCCCACCGAATCTGGGATACTGTGACTGACCTGGATGAATTCGATTTTGAAATCCCCCAGCCGGATAGATTCTCCCGGCTGAATAACATTACCGCTGAGCCTGCCGTTGCTCTCCTGTAGCTTGGATTCAATCAGCCCCGTTGTCAATTTGGTAGCAAAAACCGGTACATGCAGGTCCCTGAGCAGATACGGCAAGGCTCCGATGTGATCTTCATGACCGTGGGTCACGATGATCCCAAGAACCATATCCTGGTTTTCGATCAAATAGGAATAGTCGGGAATCACCAGGTCGATCCCCAACATATCATCCTCTGGGAAAGCCAAACCGGCGTCAATGACCAGCATCTGATTGTCGAACCGGATCACGGTCATATTTTTACCGATTTCACCGAGTCCCCCCAGCGGGATGATTTGAAGCTTGTGTTCTTTTGGCAAATAAATACCTCCTCATATTTTTATGTATAAAAGCAAGCCATGATATACCCAAGCTATTTTTGTCCGCACAAAGATAACCACCTCAAACCCTTATACACATGAAACAGCTCGAAACACTCCGTAACGACCTCGAATAACTTATCCGTTTACAGTTCCATTTCCATTCATGGCACTGGCCTCAAATCAACTCATAACCGAACATCGTCATTTTCAATATTATACTCATTCGATATCCTCAATGCAAGTCTAAAACAAAAAAATCGCAATATTACACCGAATTCGCGAATTTCCAGCGAGGGCTGACATGGCTCGCTGATGAGATCCGGGTGCTCTCAGCAAAAAGGCTGCCGCGTCGGCAGCAGCCTTTTTAAAAATAGGTTAGTAAGTGGGTCTTACGGTGCTTCTGTCATGCTCGTCATGGGTTTTGCGGTCAAAACTCATGAACAGCAATCCGATAGTCGTCAACCCACCCAAGCCAATGATGGTATAGATAATTCTCGACATAACACTGGGCAAAGCGAATGTTCCGCCAAACAACAGCGATACGAAATCCAGGTGGAACAATCCCATCAATCCCCAGTTAATGGCGCCGATAATCGTCAACACCAATGCTGTCTTGTAAAGCCAGTCCCTCATTTCTCCAGTCCTCCCTATTCAATTGTTCCAATATTGAAACTTGGTCTCCTTAGGTTCAGCATTCATCTTTAATCGGCAAAGCCCAAATCAACGGAGCCGACGATTTCGAATGCATGATTAGCTTGCGCACTTCAATCCAGAATATGTCCGCTTAATATTAACAAAACTTTTAAAAATGTCCACATGATTTTTAACCTTTATACAACTCTTTCAAAACATGAGAGCTCTCCATAGTTGTCGTGTCTCCCATCGCACGTCCTTCCGCGATGTCTTTCAACAATCGCCTGATAATCTTCCCTGATCGGGTCTTGGGCAAATCGTTTGTCACATAGACCTCGTCCGGGCGGGCAAAAGCCCCGATACGGCCCACCAGAAACTGGCGCAAATCAGAGATAACTTCATCTTTGGGCGCGTTTTTGTCTCTCAGTGTTACAAAAATCACCAAGGCTTGACCTTTCACTTCGTGAGTTTTGCCGACACAAGCAGCTTCTGCCACCGCCGGATGTTCAAGCAACGCGTTTTCGACTTCCATGGCGCTGAACCGGTGTCCGGACACATTAATAACATCATCAACACGTCCGATAATCCAGAAGAAACCGTCTTTGTCGCGGCGGGCTCCGTCGCCGGTGAAGTAGATGCCCGGCCAATGGCTCCAGTAAGATTTAACATAACGGTTATCGTTGCCGTAGATGGTTCGCATCATAGCCGGCCAAGGTTCCGACACCGTCAGATAGCCATTGTGGCCCCATTCCATCACTTCCCCGGAACGGCTCAATACGCTGACTTTGACGCCGGGTATCGGCGCGGAACAGGAGCCGGGTTTCATCTCGCTTAACCCGGCCAAAGGCGATAACATAATCATGCCTGTTTCGGTCTGCCACCAAGTATCGCAGATCGGGCATCTCTCACCGCCGACAAATTTGTAGTACCATAACCACACCTCAGGATTGATAGGTTCCCCCACTGTGCCGAGGACGCGCAGACTGGAAAGATCGTGTTTCTCCAGATAGGATAAACCCCATTTTTTGAAGGTCCGGATGGCTGTCGGCGCCGTGTAGAGAATCGACACTTTATGTTTGGCGATGATCTCCCAGTAACGGTCTTTGGCCGGATAATCCGGCGCGCCTTCATAGAGAAGCACTGTGGCGCCGTTAGCCAAGGGCCCGTAAACAATATAGCTGTGTCCTGTGATCCAGCCCACATCAGCTGTGCACCAGTAGATATCATTTTCTTTCAGGTCAAAAACACCTTTATGAGTGGTCGCCACCCCTGTCATATATCCGCCGGTGGTATGCACAACCCCCTTGGGTTTTCCTGTGGTGCCGCTTGTGTAGAGAACAAACAGCATATCCTCAGCGTCCATCACCTCAGCCGGGCAATTTGTCGACATCTCCTTCATCGCCTCATGATAGTCAACATCCCGCCCTTGGTTGGATGTTTCTCCCAACGGTTCTTTATCAGGTTGACGCCGAACAACAATAACTCTTTCCACACTTTCACAGCCGGCACTCAGCGCTTCTTCGGCAATCCCTTTCATATTGATAATCTTGCCGCGACGTTGTCCGTCGTCTGTTGTCATAACGAGTTTCGCCTCGACATCCTCTATCCGCTCCCGCAGCGCCTCCGCGCTGAACCCGCCGAAAACCACGCAATGAACCGCCCCAATGCGGGCACACGCCAGCATGCTGATCACTGTCTCCACAATCATCGGCATGAAGATAACCACGCGGTCGCCTTTTGTCACGCCCAAAGATTTGAGTAGGTTCGCCGCTTTGCAGACCTCCCCATGGAGCTGCTCATAGGTCAGGGTCCGGCTGTCGCCGTTTTCCGCCTCAAAAATCACCGCAGGTTTCGTAGACCGCTCACCTTCCAAATGTCGATCCAGACAGTTGTAAGACGCGTTGAGTTTGCCGCCGTCAAACCATCGCACCCACGGCGGATTCCAGTCTAAAACACGATCCCATTTTTTGAACCAATGCAGTTGTGCTGCCTGTTCTTCCCAGTAGCCCAGACGATCACGGGTCGCACGAGCGTATACGCTATCGTCTAAAGCTCTGTCCGCGATAAAAGCGGGGGATGCTGTCAGTGTGCGGCTCTCACCCTTCGAGTCCGATTCCGTTAGGGACAAAACGCCTTGCTTCTCTTTGTTCATGAATTCTCCTCCAGGCTACGCGAATATCGTTTATGCGTATTGCGTATGAATATTCTGTATGCATTATATTTTGGCTCGCACAAAAAGAATCATACCACAAAAATACGATATAAGGAAGCAGGCAGCGTACGTTCCACTGCCTGCTTCGGAAACCCCATACAAGTTTTCCCCCTGGAAGGTTCCCCATCCTTCCGAAATCTATTCTATCAGACGTTATTAGCTTTGGCAAGCCCTCCGCGAAAATTTCGTTCAACCGGTTAAACTTTCCTTAAAACACCCTCGATTCGCGACTTAATGACACATTATTTGACGGAGCGGACAAACCCGGGAATCTCTTGAGGCGAACAAACGAACCTTTCCCTATGCCTATCGTCAAAAATATCCCGCAAGCCAACAGGAATTTCCCATCCGCTGATTGCGCTCAGCCGGTCCAGTGCCCCACGCTCTGCCCCATGAGTTGCATCGTTATGACCGTTTCTCGGGTCGGGATCCAACGCTGCCAGCACACTGCCGCCAAACTTGAAAGGGCTCGCTGTCGAAACCAACACTGTATAATGGTCGTCCTCCGGCGCCACACACCGATAATCGCCATACACCTTGTAGCCTACGGCGGTATGGGGATCGAGCACATAGCCCCATTGTTCAAATACCCGTCTTATACAGCTCAGTGTTTCCTCTTCGCCGCACCACCCGGCCCATATCTCCCGGCCACACCGGGCAATCACGTCCGCCCCCACCCGGAACCGCCCTGATAAAGCCAGTTCACTGAACCAAGCCTTGACCCGTTCTCCGTCCCGGTCGCTCACTTCGTAAAGGTACCTCTCAAAATTGCTCGACAGCAAAATATCCATTGACGGCGACAGTGTCACATAAAAAGGTCTTTCACTCACATAGGCGCCGCTCCCGAAAAACTCGCTCAACACGTTGTTCCGGTTCGACGCGCATATCAGTTTATGAAGAGGCAATCCCATACGCCGGGCATAGGATGCTGCCAGTATGTTGCCGAAGTTCCCTGTCGGCACAACAACATTGATCTCTTCTCCTTCTCGAATATGTCCGGAACGCACAACCTGAGTGTACGCCCAAATATAATAGACGATCTGAGGTAACAACCGGCCCCAATTGATGGAGTTAGCCGAAGACATAAACATCCCCCGCTCTGCTGCCGCCTCACGCAGGTCTTCCGATAGAAACGCTTCCTTCACCGCGCTTTGACACTGGTCAAAATTCCCTCTCACAGCCGAGATATAGGTGTTTGATCCTCCTGTCTTTAGCATCTGAAGCTCTTGAACGAGACTCACACCTTCGGCCGGATAGAACACCACAATTTCTGTACCCGGCACGTCCTTGAATCCTTCCAAAGCGGCTTTCCCTGTATCCCCTGATGTGGCTGTTAGAATAAGGGCCCTTTCTTTCCGGCCGCTCATCGCCAATGCCGCCGTCAGGAACCGCGGCAGCATTTGAAGCGCCATATCTTTGAAAGCCGCTGTAGGTCCGTGCCAGAGTTCGAGAATGGACATCCCGGAATCGGAACCCGGGATGGTGTTTTGACCTGGTGTTGATAATTGGCGAAGGGGGGCCGGGTTAGCCGATCCAAACCGGCCATCCTCGTACAATTGCGAGGCTTCCCTCAGTGCCTTTGGCGGGTAATCTGTCAGATACAACGCGAAAATCTTTTCTGCCAACTCGGCATAACTCAGATTAAGCCAGGCTCGCCAATCGGCTCGCGGAAACTCTTGGGGCACAAACAGACCGCCTCCGGGGACCATTCCTGCCATAATTGCCTGGGCTCCGCTATGGGCCTCTATATTGCCACGGGTGCTATAATAGATCATGGTGTGTCATCTCCTTAGTCACTTGCAAACGCAAAGCGTCAATAAAAAACAAGAATATCCACATTCTGAATCCTGAATACTGAATACTGGATACTTGCGGGCAAAGCCCGCATTAGAAGATCCATTTGCCGCTGTTTTTGATTGAAAGAATGAACTGCTGATGCTCCCTCTCCGTTTTCGAGAAAAACACCTCACCGGTATTATCAGCCACAAAATAGTAGTACTCCGTATCCTGCGCGGTCATAACCGCGTCAATAGACTCACGTCCGGGACCGGCAATCGGGCCAACCGGCAATTTGCCGATCATCTGCGGCCCCCGCGTGTTATAGGGATTGAACTTGTTCAATTCGCTCTCGGACAAATCCCTCGAAGAAGACATGTCAATTTTGAAAGCGTAATACGTCGTCACATCGCTCCCCAACGACCATCCCCCGGTCAACCGGTTATAGAAGACACCGGCAATCAGATTTCTGTTTTCGGCATTTGTCCCCTCTAATTCCACCATGCTGGCCAAAGCCAGTAACTCGTGTATGGAGTAATCACTCCTATCAATCTGTGTCTTGTATTGGTCAAGCACTTTCTCCATGCCCCGCAACAAGATATCAAAAATCTCCTCAACAGAGATATCCTTATTACTGACCTGATAAGTGTCAGGGAACAGATACCCTTCCAAAGGATAATAGATATCGCTGTTTTTAATATCGTCCGTCAGAAACCAGTACTTACCGATCAAAGAATCAATATAGGCCTTATCCTCCAACAGAGCAAAGACCCGGGCTTCCTCATTGTTTGTATTCTCGGCAATGGCTTTCGCGACGCCTCTCATGTTGAGGCCTTCCTTAATTGTCAACATAAAAGCGTCCGGTTCAATATTCTTGCCGGAAACCAAATAATCGATAATCGTGTCCAGATCCATACTGGGACTGAGTTCATAAGTCGCGGCCTGTAAGTTATCAATCTTCTGCGCACGCAAATACAATCTGAAAAACTGCTCGTTCTTAATCAAACCCTTTTCCTTGAGATTATGAGCGATGGTGGGAACCGTTTCCCCTTTTTTGATACCGAAAACAACTTTCTCATTGGAATCGCTTACAGATGATAAATTATAAAAGTAAAAAACCCCGGCACCGGCTCCCGCGATAATCAATAAAACCAATAAAAAAATAAAGAATTTCTTAATGACGAACACTCCCCTTGCTAAAAAATACACGAATATTATACCACATTGAGACGACAATTTGATATGTTATGAATTACACACTATACCATAATTTACTCAACCCCTTGATCGAATCTCATATCAAACGATTCAAAATGGCCTCAATGTGTATCTGAGTTGTGTTCAACAGGAATGTGTCCAGATCATCGTTTTGGATCATCAAGGGAAGCTCTGTACAACCAAGAACCAGGCTGTCAGCTTGATGCTCAGCAATCAAGCCCCTGACAATCCCAAGCATGGTCTCTTTATCCTCCGGGACAACAATCCCGTTCTCCAAACGAGGAAAAATGAGGTTGTGAATATCCTCCTGCAGACCTCTTGTCGGCACAATGGCGGCGATACCATACTTCTCAAACCCTTCGGCATAAAAACCGCTATTCATTGTAAAACGCGTCCCAATCACGACAGCTTTCTTACATCCTGTTGATTGAGCGTATTTGCCGGTTTCGTCAACAATACTTATCAGGGGCAGTGGAGATTCCCTCTGAACTCTGTCAAAAACGATATGGGGCGTATTCGAAGCGATCGCGGCGAAGCTCACGCCTGCCCCCGCCAAACTTTTGACCGCCATAACAAGCATAGCTGTGAGAGCGTCCCAATCCTTCTTTTGAACAAAAGACAACATTTCAGTCATATTGATGCTGCAAATAACGATTTCAGGATACCTGTCCTCCTCTGTTCTTTCCCTGTATCCGTTCACAATACCGCGATAGTAATCCAACGTCGACGCAGGCCCAATGCCGCCCACGATACCCACTTTATCCATTTCTGTCCTCCATTATACCCGCGTCGACCTCCAATGCCTGTGCTATCAGCTAACGCGGGCTCTGCCCGCAAGTATCCAGTATTCAGTATTCAGGATTCAGAATGTGGATTTTCTTGTTTTTTATTGATGTTGTTGCAACCTAAGCGACTAATGCGGGCTTTGCCCGCAAGGTACTGTCAACTGTCAACAGTTGATCGATAGAGCTCCACATATTTCTCTGCCGAAGCATCCCAAGAGAAATCCGTTGCCAAGGCGTTCCGAAACAGCTTCCGCCAAGCCGTCGCATCCTTATAAACACCCACTGCCCGCCTTACCGTATCCAACAGCTCGTGGGCGTTATAATTGGCGAACCCAAACCCGTTCCCTTCGCCGGTAAACTGGTTATAGGGCTGCACCGTATCCTTAAGCCCCCCCGTCTCCCGCACAACAGGAACCGTCCCATACCGCATTGCAATCATCTGAGAAATCCCGCAAGGCTCGAAGCGGGATGGCATGAGCAACATATCCGCTGCCGCGTAGATTCGGTGGGCCAGCTCCACAGTATACCCAAGATATAGAGAAAACTTCTCCGGATACATACCGGCCATTGCCGAGAAAAACTGCTCATAATGCCATTCGCCCGACCCCAGCACCACCAACTGCAGATCTTCCCTCATCAAGTCATGAAACACCCGCATCACCAAATCGATCCCTTTATTCTCAACAAAACGTGTCACAATAGCCAATAGCGGTGTTCTTCGGGCGGCCTCCGGCACCTCCCGCGCTGCCTGTACTACCTCCGACGCCTCCCGCGTTGCCCCCGCCTGTACTATCTCCGGCACCTCCCGCTCGGCTATCGGTGCCGCCGATTCCACCTCCGGCACCAAAGCCAGCCCCTGGACCGGCAACCCTAACATTTCCGCCAGCTTCACCTTGTTCTCCGTCTTCAACTTGTGAGAATTCCGAAACCGGGTGAAAATATAAGGATCCGTAACCGGATCATAAAGCTCCTCATCAATACCGTTCACAATCCCGGTCAATTTATGCTCATTCGCCCTGAGTACCCCATCCAGCTTCTCGCCGAAATAAGGATCCAGGATCTCCCGGGCATAAGTTGGGCTCACCGTCGTTACCCTCTGGGCATAATACACAGCACCCTTCATCAAATTAACCACATCAAAAAACTCAATCTTCTCCCACAAGTCATGCGACATCGCCAATCCGGCGACATTACCCACAATTGACATCGGGAAAACGCCCTGATACTTCACGTTATGAATCGTAAAAACAGACTTCACATCCGTATAGAACGGATCATACTGATATCCATTGTTCAACAGAATCGGGATCAAGGCCGTCTGCCAATCATGACAATGAATCACATCCGGCACGAACCCCAACCCAGGCAAAGCATCCATCACAGCCCGACAGAAGAAAGCGAATCGCTCCGCTTCATCATAATACCCATACATTCCGTCACGATGGAAGTAGTAATCATTTTCAAAGAAGTAATACGTCACCCCATCGCGCACAAGTGAAAAAACGGCGCAATATTGACTTCGCCACCCCACAGCCACCTTCAACTCAAAAACAAGTTCGGCCTTATCCAACAAAGATTGCGCGATCGTGCTATACTTAGGCATCGCCACACGGACATCCACACCCTTCTGCGCCAAAGCCTTAGGCAAACTGCCGCCAATCTCTCCCAAACCCCCGGATGTCACGAAAGGCGCAGCTTCCGCAATCGCAAAAAGTACCTTCATGGTATTAGACCCCCCCCTCGTTCGATCGTTCGCTCATTCCCTCATTCCCTCATTCCCTCATTCCCTCGTTCGAAAATCAGATCTAAACAATCGCGCTCTTACTGATCACCACCGGTTCGCCGGGTTTCCCCTTCAGCATGACATTGTCATTGATCGTCACGTACTTATCAAGGATCACATTCTCCAGCCGCGCGTTTTTGCCGATATGGGATCTCTGCATCACGATACAATCCTTAAGAGAAGCATTCTCCTCAATATGAACATCCCTGGATACCACACACCCATCCACCGACCCGTCAATAACACAACCACTGGCAATCAGACTGTTGGCCACCGTCGCTTGAAAACGGTACTTGGTCGGCGGGTTATCTTTGATCTTGGTAAAGATCGGAGCGTTCTCATTGAACAACTCCTGTCGAACAGCCGGATCCAACAACGCCATATTGCAGCGGAAATAAGAATCGATCGACGTGATTTTTCTGTAGAAACCCTTATGCTCATACACACCAAACTTAATATGACGCATATTATCCGCCAGAAAATCAAACATATCCATACTCTCAACATAAGGAGAACTCTCCACAATCTCCTTCAGCAAATCCCTCTTGATAACAAGAATCCCCAGACAAAACAGACTCTGCTCATCGCTTTGTCCCTTCAATCCGCCCCACCCGGTCAGCCCCTTCTCCAACGACCACTCCAGATTCAGCATCGACTTGCGCGCTTCATCATCCGGCGCCAAAGGTTTCGCCACCAGAGTCACATCATTATCCGCGTCCCGGTGAAAAGCCAACAGCTGGGCAAGATCAATATTCGCCACAAAATCCGACCCGGAATAAACCACATCCCTCTTAATACCCCGATACAAAAACTCGCTATTCTGCAACAAATCACGCAACGGAAAATGTGATAACCCGGCCCGCAAACTCTCCGGCCCCCCCGGCATAATGAAAAGCCCATCCGACTTCCTGTCCAATGACCACTCTTTGCCCGAACCCAGATGATCCAACAAAGGCCGGTAATTATAAGGAGAAATAATCCCCACCTTCCGAATCCCGGCATTCACCATACAAGAGAGCATAAAATCCAACAATCTGTAGCGAGCCCCAAAGGGAACCGCCGCCATAGGACGTGCCCGGGTGATCGATCGCAGAATATCAGCACGGCAATTACAGGTGATAATCCCCATAGCTTGACTCATAAAGACCTCCCCCTTTCTAACGCGGGCTCTGCCCGCAAGTATCCAGTATTCAATATTCAGGATTCAGGATTCAGAATGTGGATTTTCTTGTTTTTTTATTGACGCTTCGCGTCTATAAGTTACTAAGCTTTCCTCACCGCAAAAATACTACTGCCCTCAACAACCAACGTATCTTCCGGCAACACGTAATTATCCTCAATCACGGTAATTCCGGCAAGCCCCCCCTTACCGCTCTGAGAATTGGCACTGCCCGTCTGAATACCCACTGAACAAAAAGCCTGGATCTGAGCCCCCTCCCCGACAATCGCACGGTTCACCCATGTCTCCTTGCCGACAGAGCTGTTCTGCAACAGAATCGAATGCTCGATATGAGCCCCTTCCTCCACAACAACCCCCTGAGCCAGAATCGAATGCTCCACTGTCCCCAAAATCACACACCCGTTGCTCACTAAAGAATTGCTGATCCGCGCTTGAGGCCCGATATATTGCGGTGCTAAAATATCCTCATTAGAATAAATACGAGGCCCCGACGCAAACAAATCCAAGCTTGGATGATCAAGCAGCAACTCCATGTTGGCGTTATAATAGCTCTCAACTGTGCCAACATCCTTCCAATACCCCTCGAAAGTATAAGCAAAAAGCCGTTTCTCCTGATTCAACAACCGCGGAATCACATTCTTCCCGAAATCATTATCCGACTGAGAATCCGCGTTATCCTCCTCCAACGCCTGCTGCAGAATATCCCAACTAAAAATATACACACCCATCGAAGCCAGCGTGCTATCAGGCTCCTTCGGCTTCTCCGTGAACTTCGAGATCCGACCATCCTCATCCGTGGTCACAATCCCAAACCGTGACGCCTCCTGCACAGACACATTGATCACCGAAATCGTCACATCCGCCTTTTTAGCCTTATGGTATTCCAACATCCGATTATAATTCATGCGGTAAATGTGATCCCCCGAAATAATTAAAACATATTCAGGAACATGATCACTAATGAAATCCATATTTTGGTAAACAGCATTGGCTGTCCCCTTATACCAACACCCGCCATCCTCACTGACAAACGGCGGCAAAATCGATAACCCTCCCGACAACGCGTCCAAATCCCAAGCCGTTCCCAAACTGACATAAGAATTGATCTTAAACGGCTTATACTGAGTCAGCACCCCCACCGTATCGATCCCTGAATGGGCACAATTGCTCAAACTGAAATCAATAATCCGGTACTTCCCGCCGAAAGACACAGCAGGCTTCGCCAGATTCCGGGTCAGACTCCCCAGGCGGCTCCCCTGACCGCCGGCCAAAAGCATAGCAATACACTCTTTTCTCTGTCCCATACTCCCACACCTTTCAGTTGACAGCTGACAGCCGAATCCCTTATTCAACCGATTCCATCCTCACCAAAGAATCCGAACAAGAAACGTCAACACGACAAACCACAATCCGGCAGGCAACCCTCCCCAACGGCTCCTTGTTAATCGCGCGCACCGGCTTCGTCGGCGGCACTGTCAACAGGGACCTGTATTGTTTTATATGGTATCCGCCAAATCCCGCTGCAATAATCCCGAATCGTGCGATCGCTGGAAAAGAACCCCGAGCTGGCAATATTAACCAAAGACGACTGCCGCCACTTCATCTGATCCTCGTACAGAGCATGCAATCGGCTCGTTGCCTCCACACAAGACATGAAATCCTTCAACACGAAAAACTCATCGTTATACCTCAACAACGAATTATAAATCACCTGGAAACTGTTTTTCTGATCCGATAATCCCGATCCCACTTGATCAACCACTTTGCGCAACCGGGGATGCTGTTTATACTCATCCCAAGCCAAATACCCCTGATGTGTATAGTATTCCATAACCTCCTCGGCTATGAGACCAAAAATAACAATATGATCATCACCCACAGCGTTCCTGATTTCCACAGTGGCGCCGTCCAAGGTCCCGAAGGTGATCGCCCCATTCATCATGAACTTCATATTCCCTGTGCCGGACGCCTCCTTGCTGGCCGTCGAAATCTGCACACTCACATCCGCTGCCGGATAAATCAACTCCGCCAAGGACACATTGAAATTCTCCAGAAACACAACCTTCAGCCGATCACGCACTGCCTCATCACCATTAATAAGCTTTGCTACGGCGTTAATAAGCATAATGATCTCTTTCGCGAAGTTGTACCCGGGCGCCGCCTTCCCCCCCATGATAAAGGTTTGAGGCGGAATATCCATCGCCGGATCCTCCTTCAAACGGTTATACAAATCCAGAATCCGCAAAACATTCAGCAACTGCCTCTTGTACGCGTGAATCCTTTTAACCTGAATATCAAACACCGAATCCGGATTCACCACGATACCCTGTTTCTCCTTGATAAACCGCGCCAACCGTTGCTTGTTCCCCCGTTTCACCTCATGCAGCTTCTCCAGAAAACCCACATCTTCCCGGAACCCCAACAGCTCTCTGAGCGCACCGGTATTCCCTCGCCAGGCCGGACCCACCGCCTCATCAATCAATGACGCCAACCGCGGATTCGCCCCGGCCATAAAACGTCTATGGGTCACCCCGTTCGTCTTATTATTGAACTTATAAGGAAATAACCGATAATAGCAATTCAGAACCTGTTCCCGCAAAATCTGAGTATGCAACTCCGCCACCCCATTCACCGAATGGCTGCCGATAATCGCCAAATCCACCATACAAACCGCATGGTCCTTAATGATCCCGATCTGATTGAGCAGATCCCAATCCATCGGGAACTTCATCGCCATCTCTTCGCAGAACCGCCGGTCAATCTCCTCAATAATCATATAAACCCTGGGCAACAAATACTTAAAAATATCCACAGGCCACCGTTCCAACGCTTCCGGCAGAATCGTATGATTCGTAAAAGAAATCGTATTCACAGTAATCTTCCAGGCCTCTTCCCACATCAAATTCTCTTCATCAACCAGAATCCGCATCAGCTCAGGAATACATAACACGGGATGTGTATCGTTGATATGGATCGCCACATGCTTCGGCAGGTTTTTCAGAGGTTCCCGATACCGTTCCTTATAATGACGGATGATCGAAGCCAAGCCCGCGGCCACAAAGAAATATTGTTGTTTCAAACGCAACTCCCGCCCGGCCCGATTGCTATCCTCAGGATACAAAATATAGGAAATCGCCTCCACCTCAGACTTATAGCTCACAGCCTTGGCGAAATCCCCCGCGTTAAACGACACCAGATCCAACTCATGAGCCACCGGTTCGGCACTCCACAACCGAAGAACATTCTTCTCGGGCAAACTGTTATATCCCACAACCGGAATATCATAAGGAATCGCGCGAATGCTCTCATAATCATCATGGAAAAAGACCATTTTCCCCTCGATACACTCTGTACGAACATGGCCCTTAAACTTCACCAACACCGCTTTACCCGGCTTACGGGTCTCCCAGGGATACCCGTTCTTCAACCAATCATCGGCCACCTCAGCCTGTTTTCCGTCCATAATCTTCTGCTCAAACAACCCATATCGGTACCGAATCCCGTTACCATGGCCGGGCACCCCCAAAGAAGCCATCGAATCCAGGAAACAAGCCGCCAACCGACCCAAACCGCCATTCCCCAGCCCCGCGTCACTCTCCTGCCTGATCAAATCATCCAGACTTATCCCCAGCTCCAGCAGACCCTCTCGTACCACATCCGTCACACCCAGATTATCCAGATAAACCGAAAGCAGGCGTCCGATCAAAAACTCCATAGAAAAATAATAGACCTGTTTCCCCGGTATTTCCCGGTCATTGATCCAAGCCGCAGAAACACGCTCCTTAATCAGCTGCACAAGAGAATTATAGCGTTCCCAGGCCGTCCCCTCACGCAGCTGCCTTCCTTCAATCTCAGCGTATTTTGCGGAATACAAATTCTTAAACTCGTCCTTATCCTTGAACATACTCGTACTCGAATGTTCAACATTCGAAACTCCTTTCTCCTACTCGATATTCGGTCTCCTACTCGATATGCGGCCTCAAAAAAATCCCGCTCAGAGGAGGCAAGCCTAGCACCAATGACTCCGGACAATGGTTGCACGCAATACGATCCACATACAAAGGCTGCTCGTTCACCATCCCTGAACCGCCGAACTCAACCGCGTCGCTGTTAAAAATCTCCTTATAAAACCGCCGCTGTGACCTGGATTCCGCAACCTTCCAACAATGCTCCTCATAAACCGTTGGTACCCCAATCCGGAATCGGTCATAACTCACCGCTGACATATTAAGCACCACAACAAGCTGATCATCATAGCGGCGCGCCTTTCTGACAAAACAAAACACACCCTGTTTGGCGTTATCAGCCTCAATCCACGTAAAACCGTCCCAAGTCATATCCATTGACCAAAGCGCGGGCTGCGCCCCGTAGAACCTGTTGGCTTCCCGCACAAAGCCGTGAAACGACTCATGCCAATCATAATCCAGCAGGAACCATTCCAGACCGGATTGATAACTCCACTCAGTAAACTGTGCCAGCTCCGTACCCATGAACATAAGTTTCTTGCCGGGATGAGCAAGGAAATAACAATACAGCGCCCGCAACCCGGCGAACTTCTGCCTGTAATCCCCGGCCAGCCGTCCCGCCAACGAGGGAATGCCTTTTTGAAAAAACCGGTGAGATAACGGCAACACAACGCTTTCCGAGAATAAATACATAGACGAAAAAGAAACCAACCTATGCTGGGAAGGACGCCACGGGAAATCCGTGCCGGCATAACGCAGCGTATCATAGCTCCAACCCAGTTCATATTTGAAATCAAACCCCAGCCCATCCTCCTCAATAGGTTGTGTTACATCTTGCCACCCGCTCACTTCCTCCGCAAACATTAAAACTCCGGGATATCTTTTGCGGACGGCAACACTGAGAGCCCGTATAAAAGACACCCCCGCAGGATCAATTTCCCGTGTTTTGACCACGCGACCGCGACTTTCTGATCCTTCCTGATGATCAGGGCTTACATCCGTGCCGGCAACAACTGTGTTAAGAATTTTAGCGGTATCAAGACCCGCTCCTGTATTGATCCCCGTTTCGGTTTCAAGACCGGTGGCGGCGTCAATAACTGTCGAAGCGGAACCCTTTCCGATATCGGAACCGTCCCAAGGTTCATGCTTCGCCGCAGATCCGCTTTGCGCCTCGGTTCCGCTTAGCCCTTCCGACCCCTTCGCTGTCTCAGACTCAGGCTTCGCCTGTGAACCGGACTCTGCCTCAGAATCAGGCTTCGATTCAGATTCGAACCCGGCCCCCGACCCGAATCCCGTTCCGGACCCGAATCCCGTCCCCGGCCCGAAACCTGCTCCCGACCCGAACCCGGGACCGAATCCCTCCTCAGGGTCTGTATCGCCGGCACTCTCATAAACAATAGCCGTATCAAATTTCAGACTGGCCACAATTTCATCTCTATATAGGATGCGCGTTACGTCCAACCTCAACCCGTCAACATGAAAGACTTCAAATAAGAAAATAGCGTTGGATATCAAATAACTCCAAACCCATCCCCGCACAAAATCAAAACGAAGGCTCTTCTCCGACTCAAGCTCTCTGCCGGAACCATCCTGTTGGTCGGCCTCAAACAGATATTTCCCGTTAAATTGGCCGAGGCCAAACTCATCATCGCTGAAACCCGCCGGCACCCAATCCAGGATTACGCCCAACCCCGCCTGATGGCAGGCGTCAACAAACGCCATGAAATCCCGGGGCGTTCCAAAACGATTGCTGACTGCATAATACCCCGAAATCTGATACCCCAACGACTCATCCGCAATATGCTCCATAACAGGCATCAATTGGATATGCGTATACCCCATGGAGCTGACATAGGGGACCAGCTCCTGAGCAAACTCCATATATGTAAAATAAGATCCATCCTGGCGGCGTTTCCAAGATCCCAAATGCACCTCATAAATTAAAAGAGGCTGCAGCTGGCTCCGACATATCACCATGCCACCCTCCTCGTGCATAACCTCAGCACCTCGGTCGGCCAGCCATTCCCTATCTTCTTTCGACCACTCATATCCATCAAGATTGTAGGTAAGGGATGTACCCGGTCGTTTCTCTCTCTCTCTCGTTTCCCGCACAAAAGCAAAGGGATCAGCTTTCAGGAACACCTGATCATCCTTTGTCACTACCTGAAACATGTAAGGGACAAGCTCACCCAGACCTTTGACAAAAAGTGTCCAAACCCCCGTGGATCCCATCTGACGCATATCATGGGATTCTTCCCAATTGTTGAAATCGCCCACCACGCGGACTTTTTTCACTTCCGGAGCCCAAACGACAAAGGACACCCCCTCCTCCATAACATGAGCGCCAAAATTTCTATAGCATCCCCGAGCGGTGCCGTCACGAAACGCTATGACATCTTTCTCATGAAGGTTGGAGTTGTGAGACATAGTCTATCGATCCCTTTCCTCGCACACTATAAAGTATTATAACACGATTACAAAGACACGCAATCCGGACGAAACCATTGAATCGCGACCATAATAAGTTTTTCTCTAACAACCACCTGAACTCCTCTGTCAAAACCTATAAAAAAAGAATTTTCTACAAATTCAGCCATAACTCAACACAAGCAGCGGAAGTCCTTACCTCTCTCAGCGTCTATCTAACGCGGGCTCTGCCCGCAAGTATCCAGTATTCAGTATTCAGGATTCAGAATGTGGTTTTCTTGTTTTTTATTAACGCTTCGCGTCTATAAGTTACTAAGTGATTTGGACTTGACGGAGCCCTAGCTAGGCCGGATTCGACCCGGAAACATGCCTGGGTTGCTGACCCACCAAGTTTCCCGCGCTTGTCAACTCTGTAATAATATCCGCTTCATACTGGACAAAAAGCTGATTCGTCTTAGCATAGACCTCCCCAACATCCGATACCACATAGTGAGGCGTAAGCTTGTTAAGCGCGATAGCCTTAATATCCATTTGGCAGCGATCACAATCACAAACAAGCTCTAACTCATCAATGATATTTTCCATAACCCGATCAACAGCCAATTCCATATAGTTATTGAGCATGATAGCCTCCTTGATCAAATGGTTCCCGTGCAAAGCAGGGTTTATTCAGTTGCCGGTCATCAGCACTGACCTTTAAAGCAGTTCCCCGTATCTCTTGACGAAAATCCTTTTGACCCAGATCACCAACGCCATATACAACACGATTGTCAGGGCCAGCCAGGCAAAATACACAGGCGGCAGAGCAGCCAAGCCGATCGACGCCCCGAACCCGGTAAACGGAATCAGTGTTAGGACGACAATCCCGGCAAAAGTCAACAACATCACCGGCGCGGAAGCGCGGCTCTGAATGAACGGGATCTTCGGTGTGCGAATCAGATGAATAACCAGCGTCTGAGACCACATCGACTCAACAAACCAGCCCGCTTGGAACAAAGCGATATAGTACATCTGCATACCGAAATTATCCGACAACTGGGTGAACAACGCCCCCCCGCACATAGCCGGGCAGATGATGAAATACATCAGCAAATACGTGGTTATATCGAACACAGAACTGGTGGGCCCGATCCAGACCATGAATTTGCCGATTGAGGACGCGTCCCATTTTCGCGGCACAGCCAGATACTCTCTGTCCACATGATCCCAAGGAATGGTCGTGCAACTCAAATCATAGATCAGATTCAACAGAATCAAATGCAACGGCAACATAGGCAAAAACGGCAGAAAGGCGCAGGCAACCAACACCGAAAACATGTTGCCGAAGTTGGAACTGGCCGTCATCTTGATATATTTGATCATATTGGCATAAGTCTTGCGGCCTTCAATGATGCCCTGCTCCAACACCATCAGATCTTTCTCCAGCAAGACCACATCCGCAGACTCCTTGGCGATGTCCACCGCTGTGTCCACCGAAATGCCCACATCCGAAGCCTTCATAGCCGCCGCGTCGTTAATCCCGTCGCCCATATAACCGACACTATGGCCCAGGTCACGCAACGCCGTAATAACCCGCGCTTTTTGTTGGGGAGACAGTTTCGCGAAGACACTGACCTCTTCGGCGGCTTTGCCCAAACTCTTGTCGTCCAACGCATCAATATCAGATCCCAGCAGAATTCGGTCAACCGGGATATCCACCTGCCGACAGACACAGCGCGTAACCTTGTCGTTGTCCCCTGTCAGGATTTTTACCGCAACACCTAGATCGTTCAAAGCTTTGACGGCTTCGGTCGTGGATTCTTTAGGAGGGTCGAGAAACGCCAGATACCCCATCAGAACCATATCTTTCTCGTCTGCGACAGAGAAGGCGCCCACCGGCGACGGATCGTTTTTCTGGGCCACTGCGATGACCCGCATACCGTCGTCGTTTAAGTCGTTAACCTTAGCCAGAACGTACTGTTTGACATCTTCCGTAAGAGGCAGAACCCGGCCCTCGTACTCGGCAAAAGCGCACACCCCCAGCATTTCCTCAACAGCGCCTTTGGTGATCATCTGGGTTTTGCCGTTTTCAACAACGACGCTCATACGGCGGCGTTCAAAATCGAAAGGTATCTCGTCGATCTTGGTGAACCTTCCGGATAGCCCTTGAAGCTCTTGAATATCCGCCTCATCCTGCCGGACACGATCAATAATTGCGATATCCATGAGGTTTTTCAGCCCCGTTTGATAGTAACTGTTCAAGAACGCGTGTCGCAACACCCGCGGATCTTCCTCCCCGTGAATATTCAGATGATATTGTAAAACCACCTTGTCCTGAGTCAAGGTTCCGGTTTTGTCCGTACACAGGATATTCATGGATCCAAGGTTCTGAATCGAGTTCAGGTTCTTGATGATGGTCTTCTCTCTGGACATGGCCACAGCCCCTTTGGCCAGACATGTCGTGACAATCATCGGCAACATTTCCGGCGTCAATCCTACCGCGATCGATAGGGCAAACAAAACGGCCATCATCCAACTGCCCTTGGTAAACCCAATAACAAAAAGCACCACCGGGACCATGATCATCATGAACCGGATCAACAGCCAGGACACGGAATTAACGCCTTTTTCGAAACTGGTTTTGGTTGGCTTATCAGAGGTAATGGTTTTGGCCATATCCCCAAAAATGGTGTCGTCCCCCGTCGCCACCACCACACCCACGGCGCTGCCGCTGACCACATTGGTTCCCATGAAAGCGAGATCCGGATATTCCGTCAAAGCGCCACCGTCACCGGGAATAGCTTGGGCTGTTTTTTCCACCGCCACGCTCTCGCCGGTCAATGCCGCCTGGCTGACAAACAAGTCTTTGGCCTGGATAACCCGGATATCAGCCGGAATCATGTCCCCCGCCGCCAGATGCACAATATCGCCAACGACGACTTCTTCCATAGGGATTTCTTCAATACCGGTTTCCTGACGCCGGACAGCGGTTGTGGTTTTGATCATTTTCAGCAGGTTTTCAGCGGCGATGCCGCTTCTTGTCTCCTGAATAAACCGCAAAGCCCCTGAAATGATCACCATTGTAAGAATAATGATTACAGCGAAAGGATCCCGGTCGCCGGGAGCCGCCATAATCACATCGGTAAACAACGCCACCGCCGCCAGAACAAGCAGCACCACCGTAAAAGGATCGATGAAAGCCATCCCCAACCGTTTGAGCAACGAAACCTTTTGGCCATGGGTCACAGTGTTCTCGCCGTAGTACTCCCGGGAAGCCTCCGCCAGGTCTTCAGTAAGTCCTTCCTGGGAGCCGGAGAGCTTAACCAGAACATCAGCAACTTCCGACGCGGCCACATAATTCATCCGCTCCCGCACCGCATTGCGGCGGGCAGCTTCAATCAGAGCATTTTTATTCTTGCGCATGGGTCTGTACCTCCGTTTCTCTATTCTGTCTCATGAAGGAAGCACAGCACCCGATTCTAACGGGATGCGACCGTTATGTTGATGTGACGGGAACAGAAAACGGGTGTATCCGCCGGCTTCTGCTCCTTGCCGGCCCTTGTGGGCCCTTGTCCCTCATCAGCACCGCGTACATGCCTTCGCAACCCGTCGGGATCGGGACTGTGTTGACTTCCGCTTTCCATTCCGTTCACCTCACTTCCAGCTCATGCCACCCGGCGCACAATAAAAAACCGCCATCGTCTAAACGATGACAGGCATTGTTGATGCCGATAGTCAACATCAAAGAAAGCCCTGTGCCATGCCATCGTCCAAGCTTCAGCTTCACAAGGCAATGAAGTTGCGTTATTTCACGCCTTCTTAGTTCGACATGAAATGTTGGCCTGCTTATGGTGTCTCCACCAGTTTGCGGCAGCAACCCGTATCCTTGTGGTAGCCTCACCTACCGACATCTTTTCCCTGGGTCAAAGTATATGCCTGTCCGGGCAGTTTGTCAATGTCAAACAGTAAACGTTATACCCAGGTGATTCTAACGCGGTCTTCGACCGCATTAGCAGTTGTGGATCCGCTGACCAATGGGGCTGACCATTTGGACGGACAGGCTGTCCAAAGTAACGGAGCACACGGTCCCCCGTCCCAGTGAGAAAGGCATGGCGCAGTAATGTTTTGACACCATTATTCTACA
>Ga0082212_10003115_pt1 | contig 23666 bp, 10 predicted proteins | sample TergutNt197P3_FD_71548 | JGI IMG/M metagenome (GOLD analysis project Ga0082212, IMG submission 71548) | Neocapritermes taracua P3 segment gut microbial communities from Petit-Saut dam, French Guiana - Nt197 P3 | ecosystem: Host-associated > Arthropoda: Insects > Digestive system > Gut ... | reverse complement strand
CGGCGTTGCTGGGTCAGGGTTGCCCCCATTGCCCAATATTCCCTACTGCTGCCTCCCGTAGGAGTCTGGGCCGTATCTCAGTCCCAATGTGGCCGTTCAACCTCTCAGTCCGGCTACTGATCGCTGCCTTGGTGGGCCGTTACCCCACCAACTAGCTAATCAGACGCGAGCCCATCCTCAGGCGATAAATCTTTGGTATCCCCGCGATGCCGCAGGCATACGTTATGCGGTATTAGCAGCCGTTTCCAGCTGTTGTCCCCCTCCCAAGGCCAGGTTGCTCACGCGTTACTCACCCGTCCGCCACTAGCCCGGGGGGGCAAGCCCCCCCGGCCCCGTTCGACTTGCATGTATTAGGCACGCCGCCAGCGTTCGTCCTGAGCCAGGATCAAACTCTCAATTAATGGTATCTCAACCTTCTCACGAAGGCTAAAACCTAAATCGATCGCTAAACCTTAGCTTAGTTACTCAAATAAATTGGCCGCGCAACTTCCGCTGCGCGTGCGCAGCTTCCGCTGCGCTTTGCCCTTTTTGTTTCCGGTGCGCTTTTCGTTTGCATTGTTTAATTTACAAGGTGCACGTTTTCTCTCTAAACCCTTGCGGCGCCGCATGTTCGGGGGCTTTGCCTCTTGCCTACCCTCGCGCCTGCGCGCGCGCTGCCGGGCTATTCGCGGAAAGTTAGTCTACCACCTCCGCCTTCCCTTGTCAATACCTTTTTTGAAGTTTTTCAGAGAATTTTGCCGTGGGTATCTCGGTAAGTGGTTGGTGCCCATTTTGGGCACCAACCACTTTACTAGCCAATTTAGTGGCATGGCGACAAAAAAGTCTTGACATATATTTCCGCATGCTATAGACTGTCGCCGTAACAGAAAACTGAATACGGTTCTTCGCGCGTCGTCACGACGACAACATGGAATGGGGTGAGAAGCCCCGCGATCGGGTCACTGTGATGCGGTAAGGCATAGGTTGCCGATACCGATAAGTCAGACACATGGCGAAAGGAACCAACGCTACTTCCTCGAATGGGTAGCTGCTTTTTTCATGGAGAAACGCGCTGATACCGGGGAAGTATCCCGGCGTCGGCGCGTTTTAAGTTAAAAGAAAGGATAATAAGAAATGAAAAAGAGGAAAACATGCTCAAAACAGCTGGCGGTACTGCTGGCACTCATCATGGTCCTGGGGCTGGCGCCCCTGTCCGCGTTCGCGCTGGAGGCGGAAAGCGGCATTACTGTGACGGTCAGCCTCCAGATGGATGACGAAGGACTATACATCGCACGTCGGCCGTTTACGATCGAGCCCGGCCTGGCTGCCGGGTACGGTTACTCCTACGGCGAGCGTATCGGCGGCGACGGCGTATCAGCTCTTGACGTGCTGGTCGCGGCGCATATTTCCATGTTCGGAGACGACGATATCGGGGATTATCTCAAGTTGTCCGGGTCTATGCTCGAGTATTTGGACTCCGCAAGTTGGGGCATCTTCGTGAACGGGGAAGCCCAGAACGACGGCATAGTGAGTCCGACATACGGCGAATACACCGGCTACGAAGTAAACAACACGCTTGTCAATGACGGCGACCTTGTCGAGATCTATATGTACCAGGATAGCTGGTATATGGATTACCGCGCATGGTTTGAATACGACGATGACAGAGTCGATACGCTGACCGCCGCCGCAGGCGAAGAGTTCACCCTCACGCTTATGGGCTATATGCAAATGTGGGCAGGGTTGAGCCCTAATCGCGACAAGATGACAAGCGGCGTCGAAGACGCAGTCATAAAGCTTGTGGATATAGACTGTGACGAATGGGTCGCGTATTTCACAGATATCGATGGCGACTGCATTACCGATGAAGACGGCGAAGTAACTCTCTGTTTTGACGTACCGGGCGAGTATATCATTACGGCAGTTGGAGACGAAAACTGGGGCTTCCCTATTATAGCCCCGTGGCTGGAGGTTACCGTGGAAGGGCCTGATACGCCGCCGACGCCGGACTACTACGCTCCCTCTGCGGAGAACAGGGTCTACGATCGTTTTGAAAACGAGGTTTGGCTGCAGCAGGGTTTCGTTGAGCTTCCACTCGAAGGGGCCTATACGATTTACCCAAGAAGGCTGCCGGAAGCAATCACCAGCACGGTCAACAACGACGTCTACTGGCCGAGCTTCAACTTTGAAATCGTCGAGGGAGACAGCGTCACCGTGGCGTCTGAGACAGTTTCAGGGCTGGCGGGTAATGGCGCGAACCCGGGAGCGACCATAAATGTCGGGCGCGTGTCGGCAGTGAAGCCCGGAGTTTCAATAGTAAAAGTAACGTACGACTCGTTCGAGCACCCGAATGGAGGCTCATTCGGCGCGAGCGCGGATAATAACGCGGCTTACATCGCCTTCTGTGTTACCGGCGAAGACATCGTCGGTGAGGGAATCAGCATCAGCTCAAATACAGGGCTCCGCCATCCATATGACACGCTTTATTACTCGGATGTCGAACTGACAGGCGATTACTATATGTTTGAAATGACTCCGGCAGTATCCGGAGCGGTCACGGTTGAAGTTATCTGCAACGGCAGCGGGGTCACTGCGAACAGCGGCACAGGCGGCGCTGACGACGGCACATACGCCCTGCCGCTGCAGAATATGCAGAACATCATTGGGATAAAAGCGACAGCCGCCGACGGTAAAGTACGGTATCACTATGAGATGATTGACGCGCGGTACGTTGAGATTACCGTAGAAAACAAGGGTAACCCCGGAGCGCCGTTTGCAGCGGGCGATTCGGCGGTGATAAGTTTCCGCGGGATAACCCAACCCCTACATAAGCTCGCAAGCATATATAACCCCAACAGCACGCGCGTCCAATATCAAACGACGTTCGGCACGCAGTACGGAGCGTCTTCGCAATGGTTCCTGGCGACGAACAACAGCATACTTGTCAACTTCACAAGAGCCGGCGAGTTCAGGTTCACGAACGGCGTGATTGCGGAGTCCTGGTGGGGAGACGCGCTCGGGACTGAAAAGACAAAGACTACTCCGGGCGCGGCTAATCTCAACGCGGTTACAATATCGAACACATTTTCGAGGCTGCCGGACTTCACGATTGAAGTCGCTGAGGCGGAGATAGCGGACAATTATAACCCGGAAACCGGCTGGTTCACCATATTCAATCCCGACGGGACTCTGCTCAGTAAGATAGACGCGCTTCTGGCGGACGCACCCTTCAATCAAACGCCCGGAACGCCGAACAACCTCACTTCCCCCCGCGGTTACAACTACTCCGTGGTCAAAAAACTGCGGGTAGTCGGAAAGATGGCAAACGCCGACTTCGGCAGCCGCGATTACGGCTTAAGGGCTGCATATCAGTCCATCGAGACCGGGTACACGCGGCTCTCGGCTCTTGAAGAACTTGACCTCGGCAGCGCGCTGGTCTCGCAAATACCAAACTTCGGCTTTCAAGACCACACATTGCTCAAAACAATCAGGCTTCCGGAAGGAGTCTGGGCAAATAACCTGCTGGTCTTCAACGGCTGCTCCGAACTCACAACGCTGGTCTGCGGCGACGGCCCGATGCAGGATGGAGTTTTCGACCTGTCCGGCATGGATCTGCGCAACACGAACAGCGACCGGACCATAATCAACTCCTATCTGGATAGGAATGGGCTTGGCAAGGTAACGAACATAATTTTTCCGGATTATTCCGGCGGCATATCGTTCCAGGCCCCAAGCGCGGCGAGCGGGTTCAGCGGGTCAAGATACTTTTTTTCCTTGAAAGGGATAGTGTTCCCGGGGCCGGTCAAGAGCATTGGTTTCGCCTATGGCGCCGGGGCGCTGAGCGGCCTCGCGAATCTTGAGAGAGTCGTCTTCCATGATGATACTCCGCCTGTCTTCGGCAGCGGTAATAACGCGTTCACAGTAAATGGCGAGGCTGTCGCCGTCGCGTATGTGCCGGACAGCGCGTTTGAAACCTATGCAAACGACCCGAACTTCAACGATACAGGAACCGGTGTCAGGTTTACGGATATACGCCCCCTATCCAAGGTTTTCGCCCCCGCAGATAAACAAGCGTTGGAGCAAGCAATCGCCGATGCTGAAGCGCTGGTAGAGGATGAGTTCACCGCTGCCAGTTGGTCAGGGCTTGCTCCCGCGCTGAAAATTGCGAAGGCTGTGCAAAAGAACAAGCTCGCCTCAGCGCTGCAGGTCGACGAGGCTTGCGCGGCGCTGATACAAGTGATGGGTAGCCTTGAGGCGCACCCGGTTATACAGCCCGCAGATAAGCGATTCCTCGAAGACATGCTCGCGGAGGCATGGACACTTATCCAGAATACCGATTATACGGCTGAGAGCCGGGCCGCCCTGCAGGGAGTATGCGACGATGCAAACGCGGTATGGGTTGAGCCGGATGCGACTCAGGAACAGGTAGACGCAGCCCTGTTAGCAGTTGAGTCCGCGATAGCAGCCTTGCGTCCCGTGAAGACCGGGCTGGCCGCAGCGATAGCGGAAGCCGAAGCTCTTGTCAGGTCAGAGTACACCGCCTCAAGCTGGACGCTTCTGCAGACAGCGCTCGGAACCGCAAAGAGCGTGAATGACCGTGAGAACTCAACGCTCGAACAGGTAAGCGACGCGCTAAGCATTCTCCAAGCGGCTGTAGCCGGCCTTGTCAAAGACAGCGGCGGCTTCGGAGAACACAGTAATATTACTGTCTCGTTCCGTCTCATCGGTTCGACACTCTCCGACGGTGACGTCGACCTTTCGCAGGGCGATTACAAGGGTGCCGAGTATGTCACATGGATAGCGACGAAGAACATCACGCTTCCTGCGGCTGCGTCAACCGGCGGCGCTACAATCTACGATCTGTTCGTCAAGGCTCTGTCTGACGCAGGGCTTACGGCTGTCGGGCATGAAACAAACTATGTCAGTGCAATATCCGCGCCTGAAGCATACGGCGAATATATGCTCAGCGAGTTCGCAAACGGACCGCGCAGCGGCTGGATGTACACGATCAATGGCGTGCACCCGGGCTACGGGCTCAAGACGCAAAGCATCAAAAACGGCGATGTGGTGATTTGGCATTATGTTAATGATTTTTCGTATGAAGCCGCAGACTGGAACGATCCCGCTTTCCCGTCGCTCGGCAACGCATCGACGTGGAACAGATGGATGGATTTAAGCAAAACTCCTGACGTCGACCCTCCGAAGGAAAACGATCCCGGCAATCCGTCCGGCAATGGCGGTGGACCCTCCGGGGGCGCTCCGGCCGGCATCGGCAATGAAGGCACGGATATCGAAGACGAGGAAACCCCGCTCGGCGAGTTTGAGGGCTGGGAGAACCCGTTCGCTGACGTGATAGCAGCAGACTGGTTCTATGAAGCAGTCGCGTTCGCGCAGTCACACGGCCTGATGATAGGCACGGCGGACGACGCGTTCTCGCCGAACTCGAACCTGTCGCGCGCGATGATCGTGACAATGCTTTGGAGGATGGAAGGCGAGCCTGAAATACACGGTGACTGCCCGTTTATCGACGTCGCCGAGGGCGAATGGTACTACGACGCCGTACTTTGGGCAAGCACGAACAGCATTGTTGAAGGTTATGCCAAAATCTCTGCTTCTGAGCAGGGGCGCAGATTCGGCCCGGAAGACGACATTACGCGCGAACAGCTCGCTACTATATTATACCGCTACGCAGAGTATAAAGACCTCGACACAGCTCCGTCTATAATCGAGTATCTCGCCTCGTACACCGACGCGGGGCTCGTGTCAGAGTTCGCGGAGAACGCAATGCGCTGGGCTAACAGGCATGGGCTTATTATCGGGCGCACGGCAACGACCCTGGCGCCCAAGGGCACGGCCACCCGCGCGGAGGCTGCGACGATCCTGATGCGGTTCATCAAAGAGTTCGCGGTATAGCAAACAATGAGCAGCCGGGGATCAAACCCCGCCGGTTCAATCTCCGCCCCCCTATAACAAACCTGCCCAAGTCAGCCTGGACAACTGACTTGAGCGTTATGGCCTCCTGGTAAGTTCGTAGATAACCCACGTTGTGAAACAAAGTCAAGGAATTCTCCCTGACTTTGTTTCACAATTATATGGTTGGCAGCACTTTTTTTAGATCCCGAACACTATTTTTGTTATGGAGAAATAAACGAGCAGGACACCGGCGTCGACTATCGTCGTTATTACCGGCGACGCCATCACTGCCGGGTCGAGCCCGAGCCTCTTTGCTAACTGCGGAAGCAGGCAGCCTATGGATTTCGCGAACACTATTGCCATGAAAAGCGTTAGCGAAACGCTTACCCCGACGATTGCGTCACGGTTGAAGATTAGTACCCTGAAGAAGTTGATTACGGCAAGAGCGGCGCCGCACAAAACTGCGACCCGTATTTCTTTCCACCAGACCTTGAGAACATCCGAAGGCCGGATCTCCTCCAGCGCCATGCCGCGGATTACCAGAGTCGAGCTCTGCGACCCTGAGTTCCCGCCTGTGTCCATAAGCATAGGGATAAAAGTTATTAGTATTGGCATCACTGCGAGCGAGTCCTCAAACCCGGCAATGATCGCGCCGGTGATGGTAGCCGTCAGCATGAGCAGCATCAACCAGGGTAGCCTGTTCCAAGTGAGCGTCCAGACGCTTGTCCTCAGGTATGGTTCGTCAGAAGGCGACATGGCGGCCATGAGCTCGAAGTCCTCGGTGGCCTCTTCTTCCTGTAGTTCCAGCACGTCGTCAAAAGTTACGATGCCCACAAGCCGCTGCTCGTTATCTACGACAGGGATCGCCAGCAGGCCATACTTTCGGAAATCGGCGACGATGCTCTCCTTGTCGTCGTTGGTGGAGGCAAAGATTACTTCATGCTCCATGATATCGCCAATGCGTTCATCGGGCGAGGATAGCAGCAGCGTCCTCGCGGATACGACGCCGAGCAGGCGCCGCGCGGCGTCGATCACATAGCAGATGTAGATCGTCTCCTTGTCGACTCCGTCGCGCCTGATGCGCTCGAACGCCTGGGCCACGGTGAGATATTCCTTTAGGTCGACATACTCTATCGTCATGATACTGCCGACGCTGCCTTCGGGGTACTTCAAAAAGCTGTTTATGATGTCCCGCTTTTCGGCAGGCAGGTTGCTCAGCACCCTCTTCACGATGCCGGCCGGCATCTCTTCGATGAAGTCGACAGCGTCATCCACAAAGAGTTCGTCGATGATCCCGCTTATCTCGAAGTCTTTTATCGCGTAGATGATGTTCTGCTGGGCATCCCTCGGCAGATATGCGAAGACTTCAGCCGCTGTGTCTTTTGGCAGCATGCGGAAGATCTTGATTTCCTGCTGGTCTTGCATCTCGCCAATGCCTTCGGCGATGTCTGCCGGGTTCATCTTTCGCAGCGTTTCCCGCAGCGTTGCGTAATCGTATAACGCTTCATCGAAGTCCGGGCGCATTACAATCACCTCTCTTCTTTTGCTGAAGAGTATTTTATTGGATATCCGAAGCAATTGCAAGCGTTTTTCAGGCGATGTTGGACTCCTGTGCAGTTCAGTTACAGATCAGTCAGGACAGTCTAGGAGCCCATCCTTAACTGTTTTTTTCATTTTTGTTCATGTATTCGACATAATATGCTTGTACAATCCATAAATAAGCGGCGGGATTCGGGCGCAACAAGCGGCCTGTGCCATCCAGGTTCGGTCGGATCCCCCCCTGAATCGGGATAGGAGGAGCAGTGTTGAGTATGGATCAAGAATATAATGAGAATATGAGCGGGCCGGGCTGCGAAGGCGGGTTGCAGGAGCCACAAGAGCAAAACCGGGAGCTACCGCAACCGGAACCGGTGGCGCCGGAGCAGTACGTGGAACCACCACACCCGGAGCAACAGTATGCGGAGGTGCTGCAGGGGCGGGCGACGCCGGAGATCTTGGACCAGGTGCAGCAGCAGTACGCAGAACCGTCGCAGCAGGAGCCGCTGCAGGAGCATTACGCAGAGCCGGAGCCCCCTTACGAGCAGGAAAACTACATCTGGGACTATGGCGGGGACGCAAGGTTCAGCGAGGTCAATAACGCAGACCCTCCTCCAATGTTCACGCCCGGCATTTATACAAACGAACGCTTCGGCCAAGTATACAAGCCGCCTGCGCCGGCAACGCGAGCGGGGCGCCCGGAGAAAAGGGAACGCAGAGCGGGCAGAATCGTCCGCGTAATATGCCTGGCACTGGTCTGCGCGCTCCTTGGCGGAGCGGCAGCATACGGAGTCACCGAGTATCGCATCCGCAACGGCGACTTCGAGTCGGAAGCAGTCAAGCAAGTCGTCTTCGGCGGGAGTTCGTCAGAGTACAGACAGGAAGGCGCGAACACTCCGGTCGTATCCACAGGAGCGGAAATGTCCGGGGAGGACATCTACGATATGGCGTGCCAGCAGGTTGTCAGCATCACGATCGACATCGAAGGGCTTGGCGGTTTCTTCAGCCAGTCAGGCTCGGGCACGGCGGTGTCAGGCTCTGGGTTTATCATATCCGGCGAAGGTTACATCTTGACGAACTACCATGTCGTCGAGCTTGCCTACCATCGCAATCTGCCAATCATCGTCCACCTGAACGACGATACGGAGTACACGGCGCAGCTCATCGGGTTCGAGTCGAGCAGCGACGTCGCGCTGCTGAAAATCAACGCTACCGGCCTCGCGGCTGCAGCTATCGGCAACAGCGACGGCATTCGGGTAGGTCAACGTGTATACGCGGTCGGCAACCCATTCGGCGAGCTGGTCTACACGATGACCGACGGCATTATATCCGCTCTGGACAGGGTCGTGACCGTGGAGAACAAGAGCATCAACACGTTCCAGCTCAGCGCCGCCGTGAACCCGGGCAACTCCGGCGGGCCTGTATATAACACGAAAGGCGAGATTATCGGCATAGTCAGCGCGAAGTTCATGAGCAGCACCGTGGAAGGCATAGGTTTCGCCATACCAATCAATGACGCGATCGAAATAGCCATCGATCTCATCGAGCACGGCTACATCCCCGGCAGGGCGTTCATGGGCATCACGGCGGAGACTGTAACCCGCGGCCATGCGGACTACTTTGGCTGGGACGCGACAGGGGTCTATGTGAAGACGGTCACACCTGATTCTGCCGCTGACAGGGCAGGGCTGATGCCCGGCGACATTATCATGACGCTCGGTGACAATGAGGTCGACTCTTACGATACGCTTGTGCAGGCTCTGAGGAAGTTCAGCGCTGCGGATACGACGGAGATCACCGTTTGGAGGAGCGGCGAGGAGCTGACGCTCACGATAACGTTCGACGAGAACATGACCGCAGGGCAGCCGCAGAACCAGCAGCCTCAGACGCAGCAGCCGTCACAGCAGCCGCAGTTGCCATAGGCAGTCGGGGATCGAACCTTAGGAGCCTTCGACAAAATTCCCGCCAAACATCTCCACCGGCTCCGGCACGATAAACAGAGGTTCGCGCAGCTTTGAAACCGGCTACGCGAACCTCTGTTGTCAAGCATTCTGTGTGAACCCTGTCTGCGCTCTTACTCGGTCACCAGCGCATAGGCCGACACCTTGCGGATGCGCAGCGACAGAGCCATCGAGACTATGTACGCGAAAGCCATCAGAAGCCCGCTTATCGCGAAAGTCCGGCCGAGCGGCACCGGCAGTTCCGTCTTTACGACGCCAACGCTGCCAAGGAGCGCGCCCATCATCGGGTTGAGCAGGAAGTACCCTGCGACGGCGCCGAGCGCGACGCCCGCGAGAATTATCGGAGTGAAACTCAGAGCGTTCTGGTTCATCAGTTGCATCGTGGTGAACCCGAGCGCTTTTTGCACACCCAGTTCGCGCCTCTTGCGCAGCAGCACTGTCTTGATGGTCACATACAGAGTCAGGATGACAACGAAACCGGTGACTGCCACTATGCCCGCCGCGACCGCCGCGAATATGCCGCTCATGCTGCCCAGCACGGCGTCCAGTTGTTCCGCTGAGCGGAATGACGCCCCGATGTTCCCATTCTCCGACGCCTCCAGGCTATCCAGGGCGGCGCCAATGTTTACCCCCTCGGCTATGTATACATTATACGACTCGAACGTGAAGCCCGGGTCTACTCTGTTCACGCCGTCTCCGGTCATGATGCCGTTGAACCCGTTAAAATTCATATACTGCACGACGCCTGTTACGACGTAGTCTTCTTCGCGCTCCCCGACCTTAATGGTAACGGTATCTCCGGGGCGCTTCCCGCTCACTTTGGAAATTGCGGTTCCAAGCGCGACCTCGCGCTCATTCTCCGGGTGGCGCCCTTCAAGAAGCGTCTTGCCCTCGAGCAGCGAGCAGTCCTCTGTCACCACTACTGCGACGCTGTAATCCTCCACGAGGATCTGGTAGAAACTATCGTAGGCAATTGCCTTGCGCACGTCGGGGCGTTCGATCATCCTCCGGCGGAATGCCTCGCCGTCAACGCCCGTTTTCAAGGTATAGTTGGCATCCGGCAGTTCACCCATGAGCGCGCGGGCGAACCCGTCGCGGCCTTCGTTCATATTGTAATCCACGGCGATACCCGCTACGGACGCCATTGTGACTGCGGCAATTATGACCGTGATAGCTATCGCCTGTTTTTTGTTGCGCAGCAGGTATTTCAGAGCCAGCAGGAAACTCAGCGGACCGCGCGAGTTATCCAGCGGAAGTACCGTCCTGGTGATATTTTTCTGCGATATCGCGCCTCGGAGAGCAGCGAGCGGATGGAGTTTGCCGATTCTACGCGCCGATATATATGCTATTAAGCAAACAGCAAACAGTACGACAAGCAGCGGTATGGCAGCCATTCCCGCAGAGAACGCGGGCGCCCAGTCCAGCGCGATGAGCGGAAGTAGCATGCGCGATATGAGCGGGAGAAACGCATAAGAAGCGACCAGTCCGGGCACTGCGCCGACCAGGGCGATGCCGCCGAACTGCAGGACATACGAAGCGACGATTTGCCGGCTGCGATAGCCCATGCTTTTGAGCACGCCTATGTTCGTCATATTCTCCTCGATACTGTTGACAATACGGAACCGTATAACGATCAGGTTCACGATGAGCAGGATTAACGCGAACGCGGTGAGGACGATAGCCGCAATCAAAGAGATCATGAGGCGCGCTTGCTTGACTTCGTCGTGCGACATCGATAGAACGAGCCCATTCTGCGGGACATCCTTTATATATTCCGAATGGAAAACCGGCGCGTCGTCCGTGCTCCCAAAGCGCGCCAGCAGCAGCGAGTGCCCGGCTGCGGGGAAGCGCTCGCACAGCTCCGCGTGCATTTCCTCCGATACGTAGAAACGGTAGACGGTATTCATCCTGGCACCCAGCATGATCTCCTCTGAAGCGCCCGCAATCGTGAATGAAAGATGCTCCCCTTCGAGCGACGCCTCAAAAGTGTCGCCGACGCTGAAGTTCCCCTCTAACATTATAAAATACGGTATATATATCCCGTCGCCCGTCAGGGGTCGCGACTCGCCGACCAGCGAAGGCGCGTCCATTTTCATGTTCGCGTCAGGCTTCGCAAAGTAGAGGTATCCCATGTTGTCTGAGCCATCCACGACATAGTCGCCCAGCCCGCCTATCGCTTCTTGCACTTCGACTTCGCGGACGTCGCGGTAGTTACTAAAATAGTCCAAATGCCTGTACAGCTCGGCATCGCCGCTGAGTATCGCCATGTAGTGCGACGCGTGCAGCTCTTCCGCTCTTTTATCCATAAGTTGCGGTATCTCGACCAGCATTACCAGCCCCATGCTGAGGAACATTGCCGCGATTAGCACGAACACCAGCAGGCTCAATGCCTGGCTTTTATTCTTGCGTATGCCTGCGGCCGCTAACATTGCTATGTTTTTCATTTTTTATCCACGCCTTTCTCATCGTTGTAAACTCCACTCCGCTCCGCCCTGATATTTCGCTTCTGGGGATGCATGGGAAGTCCAATCTTTTTTGTGTCCCTTCGTTGCCTTACCATTCCATATCCGCGAGGAACGAGCTGAGCATCTCGTGCCTGCCCCTGGCGCCGCCGTCATACGGCCCCAGGTCGCACTCGCCGCAGATGATACCGTCGCGCAGGTACAAAACGCGGTTTCCGCGCAAAGCCGAGCGGATGTCGTGCGTGACCATCAGTATGCTCTGCCCTCTCGAGTTGACCTCCGTCAACGCATCGAGCACAGCCTCGCCGTTAGCGGAGTTGAGCGCCCCGGTCGGCTCGTCGGCGAACACGACTTTCGGGTTGTTGACGAGAGCCCGCGCTATGCCCGCGCGCTGCGCTTCGCCTCCTGATATCTGCGACGGGTACTTGCCCCACAGAGGCTCGCCAAGGTTGAGAGTGCTGAGCAGTTTACGCGAGCGGTCGGCTACGGCTTTGCGGTTCCTGCTTGCGAGATACCCGCAGGTCAGGATGTTGTCCAGGACGCTCATGTTGTCGAGCAGGTACATCTGCTGGAAAACGAAGCCGCAGTTGCCGCGCCTGAACACTGCCAGCTTGTCGCTTGAGTAGCCGCTGATGTCGTCCCCGCGGAATCTTATCTCCCCCTCAGAGGGTTTGTCCATGCCGGAAAGCGCGTACAGCAGAGTCGATTTGCCGGCGCCGGATGGCCCCATGATAACCGTGAAGTCGCCATCGTAGATCTCGATGTCAAGATTCCTGAGGACATGCTGCTCATAGCCGTCCCCCGAGTAAGTCTTGCATAGTTTGCGCGCTGCCAGTATTGTGTCCTTCATTTCGATTGATCCCCTTTCCTTGTTTGAGCAGCCACTAATGTGCTGCGAAATCTGTTCTTTCATGCTAACCTCCAGATTAAGTTGGTGTTTTTTGATGAAAGGAGCATATCAGGGCTGCCTTTACTTGTCTTGAACATATCCTTAAATAATCCTTGAATATTATTAGCTTATTGCTTAAAATGGACTGAGGAAAATGTACGTCCATCTTGGAGAAAATTAATGTCCGGCCGCGCTTGTTTCGGAGTGCAGGCGGAAACAGAGAGGCAGGTTAGCGTGATAAATCACGCTAACCTAGGGAATGTGCCAATCGCTCCCCCTTCGGGGAACCGCGAGTTGATGCACAAAAAGTCCATTCCTTTTCATGGACGATTTGTGTCTACAGCTAAACGAAAGGAATGGACTTTAAATTGTCATTCGTACACCTCCACGTTCATAGCGAGTACAGCCTGCTCGACGGCGCCTGCAGGCTGCGCGACCTCGTCTCGCGCGCGAAAGAGCTCGGCCAGGCGAGCGTCGCGATCACAGACCACGGCGTCATGTACGGCGCAGTCAACTTCTATAAAGAAGCCGTGCTCGCGGGCATCAAACCCATCATCGGCTGCGAAGTTTACGTCGCTGCGCGTACGCGCTTCGACATGGAGCACGACCTCGACTCCGAGCGCCACCACCTCGTGCTCCTGTGCAAAAACGAGGCCGGGTACAAGAATCTGTGCCGCCTCGTAAGCGCCGCGTTCACCGAGGGTTTCTACACTAAGCCGCGCATTGACATGGATATACTGCGCGAGTACAAGGAGGGTCTGATTGCGCTCTCCGCCTGCGCTTCGGGCGAGATACCCAAACTCATACTCGCCGGGAATGAGCGCGAAGCCGAAGCGAAAGCGCTTGAGATGAGCGCGATTTTCGGCGATGGCAGCTTCTACCTCGAACTGCAGGATCATGGGTTGCCGGAGCAACCGGCAATCAACAAGGGGCTCATACGGATCCACGACACGACAGGCATCCCGCTCGTCGCGACGAACGACGTCCACTACATTAATCAAAGTGACGCGGATATCCAAGACGTCCTGCTTTGCATCCAGACCGGCGCGGCAGTAAGCGACCCGGACAGGATGCGTTTTGACTCAAAGGAGCTGTTCCTCAAGAGTGAAGGCGAGATGCGCGCGTTGTTCCCGGAGCATGGCGATGCCTGCGACAACACGGCGAAGATCGCCGATATGTGCCGCTTTGACTTCGACTTCGAAAGCCACCACCTGCCGGAATTCATACTCCCGGAGAGCGAAGATAACGCTGACGAGTATCTGAGGAAGCTCTGCATGGAGGGCTTCGCGCGCCTATACTCGCCTGACAGGGAGGATGTCCTGGCGCAACTGGATTATGAGCTGAGAATGATTTCCGACATGGGCTTCACCGACTACTTCCTCATTGTCGCGGACTTTATAGCCTACGCCAAGAGAAACGGGATACCCGTCGGACCGGGGCGCGGCTCCGCTGCGGGCAGCGTCGTATCATACTGCCTGGATATCACGACTGTCGACCCGATAAAGTACAACCTCTACTTCGAGCGCTTCCTCAACCCTGAACGCATAAGCATGCCGGATATCGACATCGACTTCTGCGAGCGCCGCAGGGGCGAGGTCATAGAATACGTCAAGCAAAAGTACGGCGCCGACAGAGTTGCGCAGATTACTACATTTAATACATTGAAAGCCCGCAACGCGGTGAGGAGCGTCTCAAAAGCCCTCTCCCTGACATTCGCCGAGGAGAACGAGCTCGCGCGCGAGATCCCGAACTATATGGGAGTCAAGCTGGCCGAAGCGCTGGCGCAAGGCGGGCGCTTGCGGGCGATGTACGACGGCGACGAACGCATCAAGCGTGTCATCGACGTCGCCATGGCTCTCGAAGATATGCCGAAGGACTCGGGCACTCACGCAGCCGGCGTAGTGATCACCAAGCTGCCGGTCCGGGAGTATGTCCCGCTTGCACTGTCGAAGAAAGACGAGTCGATAGCGACGCAATACACGATGACGGCGCTTGAAGAGCTCGGGCTGCTGAAGATGGACTTCCTCGGCCTGAGGAACCTCACAATCATCGACGATTGCGTGCGCGATATTCGCAGGACCGAACCCGATTTCGACATCGACGCCATACCTGAGGACGACGCGCCGACGTATGAAATGCTCGCGCAGGGAAAGACGCTCGGGGTGTTCCAGATGGAGTCGGAAGGGATGACATCCGTCTGCGTCGGAGTAGTCGCAAAGAGCATCGACGACATCGCCGCCGCGATAGCCCTCTACCGTCCGGGACCGATGGAGGCGATACCGACATTCGTCGAGAACAGCCGCGACCCTTCAAAGATCAAATATCTGCACCCGGCGCTGGAACCGATCCTGAATGTATCGTACGGCTGCATCGTGTACCAGGAACATGTCATTGAAATACTTCGCAAGCTGGGAGGTTTCTCCCTCGGACAGGCCGACCTGATACGCCGCGCTATGAGCAAAAAAAAGCAGTCGGAGATCCAAAAAGAAAGGGAGACGTTCATAAATGGCGACGCCGCGCGCGGTATACGAGGCGCTGTCGCCGGCGGGATACCGAGAGAAATCGCCGGCCAGATATATGACAGCGTCGCGCCCTTCGCCGGGTACGGGTTCAACAAAGCGCACGCCGTAGCATACGCCGTGATCGCGTACCAGACTGCATATCTGAAGCGCCATTACCCGCGCCAGTATATGGCGGCGCTGCTCAGCTCTATACTGGATTGGTCCGGCAAGATAGCGGAGTACACGGCTGAATGCAATGAGATGGGCATATCGCTGCTGCCCCCCGACGTCAATGAGTCGGGCGCGATGTTCACAGTATCCGGAAACGACCTGCGCTTCGGCATGGCTGCTATCAAGAACGTCGGCCGCGGGTTGACGCGCGACATAGTCGAGGAGCGGGAGAAGAACGGTCCTTTCGAGGGCTTCGAGGAGTTCTGCCGCAGGATGTACGGCGGCGACCTGAACCGCCGCGCGCTTGAGAGCCTCATTATGTGCGGCTGCTTCGACAGCTTCGGCGCCAACAGGCGGCAACTGGTCATGGTGTGCCAAAAAGTGCTGGACAGCGTGGCAGGCCATATGCGTAAGAACGTCGAAGGGCAGATGGACCTGTTCGGCCTGCTTGGCGGCAGCGGCGATGCTGACGGCAACGGGGGCGGTAACGGGGGCGGTAACGGGGGCGGTAACGGCGAAGGCTCCGCGCAGCGTAAACCCGCGCAGTTCGGCGCGCAGCTCCCCGACGTGCCGGAGTACCCCAAGAGCGAGCTGCTGCGGATGGAGCGCGAGCTGACGGGGCTTTGTATCTCGGGTCACCCGATGGACGAGTACCGCAGCGTCATGAAGAGCGTCGGAGCAGCGGGCATAGGCGACATCCTCTCCGACTTCAAGCGCGAAGGCGGTAATATAAGGTATGCCGACGACAGTCAAATAACAGTCGCCGGGATAATCGACTCCGTAAAAACCAAGACAACGCGTAACGACAGCCTGATGGCTTATGTGACGATCAACGACGGCTCGGGCAGCATCGAAACCCTGGCGTTCAAGAAAGTGATCGACGAATCGGGAGTCTATATGGCCGCAAACGCGGTGGTGGTCATCCAGGGCAGGCTTTCCGCACGTGACGAGAAAGAGCCGCAGATCGTGATAAACACGCTGCGACCGATAGATCAAGTCCCGGTTGGCGGCTTTAGTGCGGCGAAGAGGGAGTATGGCGGCAACCGTGCCGGCGGGGCGGCGCCGGGTGCGGGCGGCGCTGCGTCGGGTGCAGCGCCGGGCGGGGCGGCATCGGGCGGCGCGGCGCAGACCGGAGGGCAGCCGGGTGCGAACGAGCAGCCGGCCAGGACTCTTTTCGTCAGGCTACCGGGCGAAGCATCGCCCGAGTACGAGCGGCTAAAGCTGGTGCATATGATGTTCCCCGGCCGCGAAAGCATGGTCATACACTTTCAAGACACGAAAAAGAACGTCGGCGCGAAATGCGTGATCCACGACGCCCTGCTCCGCGAACTGCGCGAAATGCTCGGCGCCGAAAACGTAGCTGTGAAGGGGTAGGAAACGTAGGTTCAGCAACGGTTATGAGTTGCCTCCAAATGACGGAGCAGGAAATCAACGAAACCCTACTTGTCTGATAGCTCGCTATTGCATACTTCCGTGGCTGCTCTCAGACGGGGAGATGTCGTTTGCTTTTCTGTATACACATCACTATATAGGCTGGGGACTGTTACCTTATGGACAAGCATGGCGCGAAAACAGAATATGAGGTCGGCGTTGCCGGCACAACAGAAATAGATGATGCCGGGTACGCCCAGCCTCCTGTAGCGAACGCCCGGCGTTTCGGCTCCATAGGTACGCTGGGCGAAAAGACCCTGCACGCAGTTCTGAAGCGGTACATCGAGCCGGACACGCAGAAGCACGAAGTATCCGTCGGCTCATACGTCTCCGACGTGGTCAATGACTACGGGATAACTGAAATCCAAACCAGAGGTTTTGAAAAACTAAGAAACAAGCTGTCCGCTCTGTTAGAAACCTCCATTGTGACAGTAGTCTATCCTATCCCGAAAACGAAGTGGCTCCTGTGGATCGATAATGAAACGGGCGAGGTCACAAAGAGGCGCAAATCGCCAAAACATGGCAGTATCTACGATGCGGTTCCGGAGCTATACAAGATCAAGCATCTGCTTCCCCACCAGAACTTCCGCCTTTGCGTCATCCTGATTGACATAGAAGAATACCGTCATCTTGACGGTTGGAGCGACGACAGGAAAAGAGGTTCGACGAGGCATAATAGAGTCCCGGTCGAGATAGTGGAAGAAATCCGCTTCAACTCAGTTTCCGATTATCTGCGGCTCGTGCCTGATTCTTTGGATGACGGGTTTACGTCTAAGGATTACAAGGCTGCCGCAAGGGTCAGCCAGCGGATCGCGCAGACTGCTCTGAACATACTGTATTATCTGGGAGTAGTCGAACGCACCGGAAAGCAGGGTAAGATGTACGTCTATTGTCGAGCGAAGTGAGAGCCGAACCGTGCTGGAGCGATATGGCCGAACGAGCGAAGGCATCAAAGGATCCAGTTCCACGCAGCCTCTGCTGCGGGGGGCTGGATACCCTTCATAGGCGTGCGGTTGTCAGCCACGGGGGCTGATAGTGTTTTATGACGGGCGACGCAGTTTTAACCTTTCAACGTAAAGACGCAGTTTCCACCTAACTTTTAGCTTTACGCAGCGACTCGGGCGTGATAAGACCTGAATGTACCCGTGCATGTTTTTGCATATTTTTTCACACCCGGTATTGCAAAACGCTAATCGCAAGAGTATAATCCGTTCGAGAAACAAAATGGCAGCCGAGGAGTGTTAGAGCCACCCCCCGGCCTGCATGTGTGAACAACCCACACACACAATAGCACTGGGCTACGCCTGAGACTTATTATAAGGTTATTGAAGGAATTATTCAAGCCTCTATGAGTCGATTGCGTCGCGTTTGATTAGCTTGGCAACAGGCATCGATGCTGTGTATGGGAAGTACACAGCGTTTTTGTTTCTTGCGGGAAGACCCGGGAGCGGTCCTGCCGCTCCCGGAGCGTACCGTGAAGTAGCCTACAGGATCAAATCACCATTATTAAGGAGTAGTGTCATATGAGATTACATCTGCGTACTGTCGCTTTACTGCTATCAGCTTTGTTATTCGTCAGTGCATTACCGGCACACGCCCTCACTTACGAGTACTTCCCTGATGTGCCTGATGACTTGCCCTACGCCGAAGCAGTCAACACACTTACCGCTGTGGGGCTGTTTAAGGGAGATGAAAACGGCAACTTTAATCCGGACAAAACGATAACACGAGCAGAGTTTTCAACAATAATGTGCCGTTTACTTGACGTTGAAGAGGAGGCGTTGGATATTACATTGAGCAGCTTCGACGACGTGCCTTCGACCCACTGGGCCTGCGGATATGTCACTATGGCGGTCGAACTTGGGCTTGTAAACGGATATGGGAATGGCAGGTTCGGACCATCTGACTTCCTTACATACGAGCAAGCCATAAAGGTCCTGGTGTGCGCATGTGAGTATGATGAAGACATGATCGACGAAGCAGGTGGTTGGCCAAATGGATATATTGCTATGGCTGAAGATGCAGGAGCGCTAGAAAACGTAGCCGGAACTGTTGGCGATCCGATTACCAGAAGTAGTGTTGCGATTCTGATCTGCAATATGTATATCGACTAAATTATAACAAAGGGAGAGGTTGTTCGCCATGAGAAAAAAACTAGTTGCAATTTTGCTGACACTCACGGTCGTTTGTGCCCTAATACCATTGGTGCAAGTAAATGCTCAAGCAGCGACAACGCAAGAAGTAGCTGCAAGGCTAGCTGCACTTTCTGGAACCTCAGGCTATCGGCCTGGAGAGTTAAAAGGCGATACCGGTGGCTGTTGGAGGTTCGTGAACAAAGTCAGCAAAAACATTTTCAAGGTCGCTATACCTGGTGGAACAAGCGGGAAGTACAAACTTAACAGCAGCAAGAACTGGACTATTATTGATAAATCATATCATGGGAGCACAGCAACAAACGCCAACATTATTGGTCTACTTAAAAGTGCCTACCCCGGTGACATAATTCAGTATCAGGGGAGCGCACAAGGTAGCTCGCAACATACCGCAATGATCGCAAATGTCACAGATTCCGGCATAACTATTTATGATCAAGCCGGCAGCAGAGGAATCGGATGGAAGGAACATAAATGGAGCGATCTATTGACAAAGAATGGGATTGGCACCTTCAGCACAAGCATTAGTAATAACGGTATGTCCTTGTATAGGTATAAGAATTATTCCACTACTAAAATCTCTACGAGTAATCCGACACCGGGTACCGCAACCGCTCCTACCGTAACAACCAACGCAATATCTTCACCTGCTCCACTCAGCGTAAGCTTGGGCGGCATTATCTCAAATCCGGGTGGAATGAAGATCACTGCATGCGGTGTGTCTCTAAACACAAGCGACTACTCCTATGGGGATGTTGGGAAAGATCAGATTTCAAGCAACCAGACCAGAACTTTGCTAAACATGAAGTATGACCGCATAGAACTAAAACCTGATACGGAATACTACTACTTTGCGTGGGTTGAGGCAGATGGGAAAATCTATACGGGTAACAGAGTCAATTTCAAAACCACGAGCTCCTCAGCTAAGTTACCGACGATTTCGTTAATCGGTTCGAGCCAAATAATCCTGTATCTGGACAGCGGCACGCCCTATACTGAGCAGGGAGCGAGAGCCTATGATCATGACGGAACGAATATTTCCTCCCTGATTAAACTAGCAGGCGTCGTCAATCGCAATGAACCCGGGAGTTACCAAATTACATATAGTGTAACAAGCCCTTCAAGCGGTTTATCAGCTTCTGTCACTCGTGAGGTGCAAATTGTCTCACCAACTTCGGTCAATACGTCCTCTCTTGTCAAGGTCGATGGCGTATTTGCGTATATCACGGTCACTCAATCACGCAATATGGAACTTATTAATGTTTCTGCTGCAACAAATGTAACCTTATCGCATGGTGATCACGACGAAAACTCAAGCTACGATCTCGTAATATACGACTCTGATGGGCAGCAAAGCAAAATTCAAAGAGACTTTCATGATTGGTATGGTTTCACTTTGGAACCCGGGCAGCGGGCAGTAATAAGCTTAGCAAAAGGCGATATTAGGGAGTTCTACTTTGGAGCTGAGTTGCTTGACAATTCTATAGTAGTGAAAGAGAGTCCTGAAAGAGCGATTTACTATGCGACCGTGCATGCTGGTCAGACTATGACTTTTACAAACAACTCATTATTCAATGTACCTATCAATCACGGCAGTATTGAGGATAACTCAAGCTACAACCTTGTGATTTATAATGGAAAAGGCGAGCAAGTCTCAGTTCGCCGAAATTATAATGATTGGTATGGATTTACTATAGAACCAGGCCATCGAGCGGTTGTAAGTGTTGCAAGCGGCAGCAGTAGAGAGTTCATTGTCGGTACTGCGCTGCTCAACACTATGCTCACTATAAGTTAACGGATTGACGGATTGAATGCGTCTTTGTAACAATGATATCTACGAGTGAAGATGTACAATACGGTTTACACAGCGCGTCATGGAGTCATGCGAAAATGATACCATATAAAAGGAGTACAGCTAATATGAAAAGAAAAGTAAGCCTAGCGCTCATCCTTGTGTTCATCGTTTCGCTTCTACCAACAGTAAACGCAAGCGCAATCGATGACGCTTATACTCAAAAAACTATTGCAGTCGGCAGGCACTCAATGGCGATCAAGACAGATGGGACACTTTGGGCGTGGGGCGGAAACGAGTATGGGGCAATCGGGAATGGCGAAGTCGAAGTACCTGTTCAGACGCCTGTAAAAGTCATGGAGAATGTTGCTTCCGTCTCGTGCTTTAAGGGCGACCCATTTTTTGGCGGCGACTTTAGCTTAGCTATAATGTCTGATGGCAGTCTTTGGGGTTGGGGGATGAACAGTCACGGGCAGCTTGGAAATGAAGACAACGTTAAGGAACCTCTGCCAATAAAAATCATGAATAACGTGCTATTTGCAATGGCTCTGGAAAGAACCGCTGCAGCAATCGACTCAAACCATGACTTATGGCAATGGGGATTAGGCAGCCCTCCCCAAAAGATAGAGAGCAATGTCAAGTCGATCTCAAAAAAATTCTGTTCTGACACAATCACCTATATCCTAAAGACAGATGGCAGCGTATATATGAACGACGGCGCTGACGTATTCTCAAACCTAATAATCCAAGACGTCGTGCAGATAGCCGGGACCTCAGAGCATCTCTACGCGCTAAAAGCCGACGGCAGCTTGTGGATTCAAGGTGAAAGGTTCCCAACTAATTATGGGGATGCCGGCAAAGTCAGGAAGGTCGAAGGTATGTACGATACTTTTGATTTTCCAACTCCGTATAAAATCTTTGACGATATACTTGCCGTAGACATCGGCTTTAGCAACAACCAGATTGCTCTCGTGATTAAGTCAGACAATACTCTTTGGTCGCTTGGCAGGGAACATCAAAAAATCGCAGATAATGTTGCGGCCGTTGAGGGCAGTTCAAATACGTATAGAGCATTGTTCATTAAAAATGATCGGAGTCTCTGGGAACTCACAAACAGCCCCGGTGGGTTCAGCGAACCCACGTGGATTATGGACGACGTCATGCTGCCCGGGGAAGCGCCGCCACCGCCCGTCCCGGACGAACCTGCAGGTTGGGCACAGCCGTTTGTGAGCAGGGCGATAGAAGCCGGCCTCGTCCCAATCACGTTCAGGTCGAACTATACGCAAGCGACTACCAGAGCGGAGTTCTGCGCTCTCGCGGTTGCAGTATATGAGAAGGCAACAGGTACTGAGATAACAGGCAGGATTAAGTACAGCGACACAGATGATGTAAACGTTGAAAAAGCTGCTGCGCTCTCAATCGTGCTCGGAATGGGCGACGGAACCTTCGCGCCGGACAGACTGCTCAACCGTGAGCAAGCCGCAACGATGCTCGCAAGGCTCGCTGCTGCAGCGGGGAGTCCTCTTCCGGCCAATCCGGCTACTTTCAATGATATTGATATCATCGAGTATTGGGCGATAACTGAGGTTGGACAAGTGCAGGCAGCCGGCATCATGGATGGCGTCGGCGGCAATATGTTCTCTCCGAAAACGGCCTATCAGAGGCAGCAGAGTATAGTTACGGCATTGAGGCTCTACGACTATCTGCTTGCTGAAAATGAACCTGCCGAAACCGGAGGAGGAGCGGTTTCGGACTACTCCGTGTCAGATATACACTTTAACGTCTATGAAGATGATTTGCAAGGAGCTACGCTTGCGCGCCTGGAATGGACGCCTCCGTCAGCGACCTATGAAGGCTTCACTTTGGTAGTTGTGGAATACTCTATTGACGGCGGACCTTGGACATTTCATGTGAATTTATCCCCAGCGCTGACGGGGTATGATATCTACTATTTCTTTAGCGAACTTGCAAGCATGTCCGAGCCTGCGGTAATCAAGGAAGGCACGTACAGGTTCAGGTTGACAACCAGAAATCTTGATACCGGTTACTCAGAACAGATGGATTTTGATAAGACACTTACTATCAAAGTTGATGGCGACGCTTTGCCTCTTGGGGCGCTTGATTGTCAATACGCCATATACGTCGTTGATGGCAATCGAGTTGTCTCCCTCCCCGCGTATGCTACAGTCGAGGTAGGTAACCAGCAGTACTGGTATCTCACACACCTCGCTACAGCGCTGGCAGACGGTTCTACGCGAAACTCTTTCTTCGGTTACGTACAGGGCGGTAAAAATGGGATAGTTGGCGGCGGCCAGGTACTGAGCCAAGGTGAGCTTTTCGTCAGCGGTACGATGACCGTACAAGAGTATAGCCTTTTAAAAAACGACATGGGTAATATCGTGATTACGCTTACTGCTCCTCAGACGTCCGGAAATGAGCTTGCCAAACCTGATGGCAATCCATGGTAACCCACGGATATCATGGCAGTTTCATGTTGTTTGATAATTGGTAACAAAACGATGTTTTCCGCGTTACTCATGATGAACTAAAGAGCCATAATAAGTAACTTTCACATCTAGCAACCCAAACGGTCGAGTAGGTAGGCGCTACGCAGCGCCTCGCCTACTCGACCGCTTCTCAATATCAACCCCAGCTTATATGCTCATTGGAATGACATACATTATCCAGACTGCTCGATCAGCCTCTGTATGCACACTCTTACCCATGTGTGCTGCTCCTCATATTTAAGTGCTAAAGGGGACGTCAACACTTTTGCGGACAATAAATTAAGCAAGTGTTTTTCTGTGTAAACTAAGCGACCTGATCGCTGCGCCGGTGCGTTGCGGGAAGCGCTGCAAACTCACGAGGCGACATATAT
>Ga0082212_10003114_pt1 | contig 23666 bp, 21 predicted proteins | sample TergutNt197P3_FD_71548 | JGI IMG/M metagenome (GOLD analysis project Ga0082212, IMG submission 71548) | Neocapritermes taracua P3 segment gut microbial communities from Petit-Saut dam, French Guiana - Nt197 P3 | ecosystem: Host-associated > Arthropoda: Insects > Digestive system > Gut ... | reverse complement strand
CTGGACCCGGCGTTCCTGAAAACAGCGAAGCTGTTTTCTAGGGTATGAGGGGTGCAGGGGAAATCATTTCCCCTGCCGGGGGAGTCTGAGGGGGCAGAGCCCCCTCAGGGAGGATCATATGCTGGCAATTGTTGTCTTTCTGAACGGCATGGCCGTTATGGTGCTGGAAATGGCCGGGGCTCGTCTGCTGGCTCCGGAGCTCGGCACGTCCATTATTGTCTGGACCAGCCTGATCGGGGTGATCCTGGCCAATCTGAGCTTGGGCTACTGGCTCGGCGGCAAGCTGGCGGACAAGGTGCTGCGGCTTTCCGGCGGCAAGGGCGGGGAACACGCCTTTGCCGTGCTCTCCCGTTTGCTGGCCCTGGCCGCCATAAGCGCTTTTATGGCAGCGGCCCTTGGCGTGTTTATCCCCGGCGCGGTGCGCGGCGCCATCCCCTCCCTGCACCTTGGCACGGTCTGCGCCGCCATCGCCCTGTTTGCCCTTCCGGCCGTGCTCTGCGGCATGGTTTCCTCCTATGCCGTGCGCCTGGGCATCACCAGCGGCGATACCGCCGGAGCCGCCATTGGCCGCCTGAACGCCATCGGCACCGTGGGCAGCATTGTGGGAACCTTTCTGGGCGGCTTTGTGCTGCTGGCCTGGTTCAGCACCGGGGCGATCATTCTCGGTGTGGCCGCCTGCCTGCTGCTTGCGGCCTTTCTGGTCCGTGTGCGCCCGATCCGCTCCAAGGCTCTGATCGGCCTGATTATCCTGGCCGGAATCATCGGCAGTGAAAGCTATGCCTCGTGGGTGGCGGGAAAGGGCTTCAGCGAGGGCGTTCCGATCACTGTCGACACCCCTTATGCCTCCATGCGCGTGGCCAAGGGCAGGCAGGGCAGCCGGGACGCGCTGCTGCTCATGACCGATCCGGGCAGTGCCCAGTCCGGCATGTTTGAGGACGATCCGCTGGAACTGCTGTTTGAATACACCCATTTCTACGGTCTCGGCACGGCCATGAACCCCGGAGCCGGGCGCATTCTCATGCTTGGCGGCGGCGGGTATTCCGTGCCCAAGTGGCTGCTGGGCGGGCGCTCGGATCTGCGCCGGGATGATTTCAGGCTGGACGTGGTGGAGCTTGATCCGGGCATGACCGGGGTGGCGGAGCGTTATTTCAAAGCGCCGCTGGATGATCCGCGTATGCGCGTCTTTCATGAAGACGCCCGGACCTTTATCAACCGGGCCGCCGCTGCCGTGCCCGAGGGCGAGGCAGGCCCGTATGATCTGATTTTCGCCGATATCTTCAACTCCTGGTATACCGTGCCCTTTCATGTGGGCACCGTGGAAGCGGCCCGCAACATTCACCGCCTGCTGGCCGATGACGGCATCTATGTCATGAACATCATTACCGCGATCAGCGGGGATAACGGCCGCCTGTTGCGTTCCATCCGTAGCGCCTTTCTGGAATCCTTTGCCGAGGCGCATATTTTTCCCGTGCAGCATAAGCTCAACAGCGGCATGATCCAGAATGTCATGCTTCTGGCCTTTAAAACGCCGCGCGCCCTGCCTGATCCGGCCAAGGAAAGCGTGCCCGTGCACATCGCCCGCATGCTGGAGAACCGCTGGACCTCGCCTTTTCCCGCGCCGGAAAACGACGTGCCCGCTCTGCGCGACGATTTTGCGCCGGTGGAGCGCTATACCTTGGGTTTTGTCCGGTAGTTTCGCATGCCTCAGCTTGAGCAATACGGTAGTGCCTCAGTTTGGCGTCAGACGAGGAAGGCGAATTTTTTGCGGAGGGAGTGTACTCTTATGGTACTCGACCGGAGCAAAAAATGACGCCTGACAAAGTATCACGCCAAACTGGGGCGCTACCGGCTGAAGCCGGTAACCTCCGTATTCTGCCCTGGATTGTCGGCATCGCTTTTTTCATGCAGATGCTTGATGCCACTATTCTGAACATGGCCCTTCCCGCCATTGCCGAAAGTCTGGACATCAGCCCGCTGCGCACTCATGCCGTGGTCATTGCCTATACGCTGGCCGCGGCCATGCTTATTCCCGCCTCGGGCTGGCTTGCGGATCGCTTCGGCACCCGGCCGGTCTTTTTGTGGTCCCTGGCTGTCTTCACCTTGGGATCGCTGGCCTGCGCGTTTTCTTCCACCCTGGAAATGCTGGTGGCCGCGCGCGTGTTGCAGGGCGTGGGCGGCGCGCTCATGATCCCGGTGGGACGCTTGAGCGTGCTGCGCGCCTTTCCCAGGGAGCAGTTGGCCAAGGTCCTTGGTTTCGTCATCATTCCGGGCCTGGTGGGTCCCTTGCTCGGCCCTACTCTCGGCGGCCTTATTGTGCATTATGCCAGTTGGCGGTGGATATTTTTGATCAATATTCCCGTGGGCCTGCTCGGCATGCTGCTGACCCGGCGCTGCATGCCGGACTATAAAGATTCCGGTCCGCCGCACCGCTTTGACTGGCCGGGCTATCTCCTGTTCATCCTGTTCATACTTGGCGTGACCCTCGCCCTTGAGGGACCGGGAGAATACCCTTTGCCGCGCTCCTTGCAGGCGGCGCTGTTCCTTTTTGGAATGATCAGCCTGCTCGGGTACGGCCTGTATTCCCGTAAGGCCGATGATCCGCTCTTCAGCCCGGCGCTCTTTACAACACGAAGTTTCAGCGTGGGCATTATCGGCAATCTGGTGTCCCGCTTCGGCACCGGGGCCATGCCTTTTCTCACGCCCCTCCTGCTCCAGGTCGGCCTGGGCTATTCTCCGGTCAAGGCCGGGCTGCTCATGTTCCCCCTGGCCATCGGGGCCATGCTCGGCAAAAGTGTTGTGAACGGGCTGATCAACGTCATGGGCTACAAATGGTTCCTGTTCACCAACACCCTGCTGGTCAGCCTGATACTGGCCGTTTATAGCCTCATCGACGCGGCAACGCCCCTGGCCTGCATCCTGGCGCTGTTTCTGGTCGCCGGTCTGATTAACTCCTTGCAGTTCACGGGCATGAACACCCTTACCCTGGTGGATCTGCCCGACAACCGGGCGGGCAGCGGCAACAGCCTGCTGTCATCGGTCATGCAGCTTTCCATGGGCATGAGCGTGGCCCTGGCCGCCGCCATTTTGAACCTGTCCACTTCTGTCGGCAAACCCGTACTGGATTCCTTCCATGACGCCTTTCTGGTGCTTGCGGCCTTGAACGCGCTGTCTTCCCTGGTTTTCCTCCAGGCCAGGAGCAGCGGGACCCACAGCAGGCAGCAGGAGAGTCTTTAGGTATTGATTTGAATACTCGTTTTATTTTTTTGTATTGTCTTCAAGAGCGTTGTATTCTCGTTGCAATTCCAACCGCAATTCATCCTCTGTGGGGAGATAGAGTTTATACTTAGACGCAAAAATCTGCGTGTTTTGCTCAGACAATGTGTATTTCACAACTGAATCACTTTTGTCCGCGCAAAGCACGATGCCGATGGGCGGATTATCCCCTTCGTTCATCATTTCACGGGTGTAGTAATTGACGTACATCTGCATCTGCCCCAAATCCTGATGAGTCAGATCGCCCAATTTGAGATCAATAAGAACAAAGCATTTCAGCAGATAATTGTAGAAAACAAGGTCAATGTAGAAATGCCTACCGTCAAAAGTGAACCGCTTTTGCCGGGCAACAAAGGAAAATCCGCGCCCTAACTCCAGCAGGAATTTTTGCAGATGCTCAATAAGCGCCTGCTCCAAATCGCTTTCAAAAAAAGAAGCATTCGGCTCCAGGCCAAGAAACTCCAGAACATACGGGTCACGGATCACGTCCTCCGGCATTTTGGCGGGGGCAAGTAATTGGATTTCTGCCGCCACTTCGCCTTTGTTCCGGCTTGACAGGAGCCGCTCATAGAAAAAGCTGTTGATCTGGCGTTCCAACTGCCGTGTACTCCACACGGAGTTCACGCACTCGTCCAGATAAAACTGCCGGGCTTGTTCGTTTTCAACGCGCATAAGCAGGCGGTAATGCGACCAACTCAATTCGCTACGCAGTGCGTAGCTATTTGGGAAGATCAAATAAAACTGGCGCATATTTTTCAAATTCGCAACAGTAAAGCCTTTGCCAAAGTCGGCTACCATCCGCGCGGAAAGCTCAGAGAGCAGCTTTGTGCCGTATTCCGCCCGTGTTTCGCCTCCCTGTTTTTCCACGATACTCTTTCCTATATGCCAGTAGGCTTCCACTATCGCAAAATTGGCAGCGGAATAGACCTTGTTCCGAGCCGCTACCAAAATTTCCCTGATCTGAGTGTAAAACTGCAAGCCAAGAATTTCGTTCACAAAAAATCTCCTCAGTATCTATCATACCACCCTAGCTCAATGCCAAAACAGCCGCAATATGCAGATCCTTCGATAAATAAACGGCGGATGCATACTTCGTCAAAGGCCTTTTTTGCGGCATCGTCAAATCCCCCTCCTTCCTGAAAAAAGCGTTTTATTGCTGTTATTTTTTATAATTAAATTCAATTATATTATTATATTAAATTTTTTCTTGATATTTTTTTTGAAAAAATTAAAAAAAATATATAAAAAGCCTAAAGTTTTTATAGATATCAAAAAAAAAATGGGTTAGCGTCTCTTTCACGTACTTGGCGCATTTTTCAGGCCGCCCCGGACACGCCTGTCCACCTGGAATATGCCTCTGAATGTCGCGGCATTTTTCGTTGCGCAAGGCAGACCGCTCACGCGCCGCCCAGTGTGGCGCGCACCGGACGTAAGGGCCTGCCGAGCGAGCAAAAACGTTTGAGAGCATTTTACCTTTGAAATGTTATAGCTGATAAAATGCTCTGGCCTTGTGAAACGAAGTGGAACAAGGCTCGCGAGATTGGCGTAGGCAGGTTTTGCCCGCCGTTAAGCGACAATCTCAAGCGTAAACTGCTAGAGGACACTATGCTCAGAGATACCCACACCCCAAGCAGCCGTTCCGCTCAGGACAATATTGTCTTTCAGGAGTCGGAAAAAAGCGCCGGTTATGAGCATCTTCGTATCCCGGAGACGCAAGAGCCGGGAGTTTGCCTGCTCGGACAAGGGTATCAGGAAACCTACCTTGATTTGGCCCGTTCAAAATCCGGCCTCCGTCCGCGTTCCGGCGACGGGATTGTGAAGCACGGCAAGCTTCTGTCGGCCACAGGGACTGCCGGGGCGGGAAAAGAAACAACGCTTTTTGGCGGAAAAAGCACGCTCAAGGAAGAGATGCCCCACGCCATACGGGCCTATGGCCACGCCGTGGCCTGTGTGCGGGACATCATGGCCTCGGCCGCGCAGGGGCGCTTTCAGGGCGGCGCGGCCCATACGGCTGTGCAAGGCCTGGTGGACAGCCTGGAGCGCAATATTGACGCCCTGCTCTGTCTGCCCCGCATGCGCCAGCGTGACGCCTACATGTACACGCACTGCGTCAACGTTTCCGTTCTCCTTGCCGCCTATGCCCTGGTATCCGGCCAGGATCGCCGCAAGGTCATCATCTACGGCCTGGCCGGGCTGTTCCACGACATCGGCAAAGCCTTGCTGCCCGTCTCGCTGCTCAGCGCCCGCAGAACACTCAGCGTCACGGAGCAGACCCTGGTCATGCGCCACCCCATGCTGGGCTGCGACCTGCTGGCCACCTTGCCGGATCTGCATTCCGAAGTAATCATGGCCGTGCTTGAGCATCACGAACGCTACGACGGTTCCGGCTATCCCAAGGGCCTTGCCGGAGACGCCATTTCAGAGGTGGGCCATCTGGCTGCCATTGCCGATACCTATGACGCCCTTTCCAGCCGCCGTCCTTACAAAGGGGCCATTTTCCCGCATAAAACCCTGGGCGTGCTGTACCAGATGCGGCGCAAGCACTTTCATCCCGAGATCGTGGAACGTTTTGTGCGCATGGTGGGCATTTATCCTGTGGGCAGTGTCGTGGAATTGAAAGACGGATACCGCGGCGTGGTCACGGCGAGTAACTACGCCAATCCCATGCTGCCCGTGGTCACCCTGGCCCTTGACCCGCAGGGCGGCCCCATGTGCCCTCATGTATGCGACATGGCCAAGGAGGCCGTGTCCGGCATTGCCCGCTGCGTGCCGACCGAAGTCTCCGGTCTTGATCCTTGCCGCGCCTTGGGTATAGTCCTATAGGGTCCGCCCCGTTCTAAACGGGCATTTTTTTGCCGGGCAACGCCCCAGGCTCGCGGGAAGCAATCATGAAATACTGTGCCCTCTGTTGCATCGCCAAGGATGAAGACCTTTTCCTCAAGGAATGGCTCACCTATCACGCGCTGATCGGGGTCGAGCATTTTTTCATTTACGATAACCTGAGCGCGGTCCCCATTGCGGAGTTGCTGGACGGCTGGGCGTCTCCCGCACAGGTGACGGTCATCCGCAATCCAGTGGAACTGACCCAGGGCGTGGTGTACACGCACTGTCTGCAACACTACGGCAACGCATTCAAGTGGATCGCCTTTCTGGATGTGGATGAATTCATCCGTCTCAGTCCCGCGGCCGGAGAGCTGGCGGATATCCGCATTTTTCTGGCCGAATTCGAGCCATACGCAGGCGTCGGCCTGAACTGGCGCATGTTCTCCTCCTCCGGGCACGATGCAACGCCGTCCGGTCCGGTCATCGGCAGCTATACCCGGACCTTTGGCGATGACGCGCACATCAAGTCCATTGTGCAGCCCGCCAAGGTTTGCGGCTGCGCCGGTCCGCACGCCTTTCATCCCAATCCCGGAGAATATGCGGTCAACGCGGCCCGCTTTCCCATTCCTCCCGGCTTTCCCTTCACGGTTCCGGCAACGGACAAGGCCGCGATCAATCATTACTTTTACAAATCCCGGCAGTGTTTCGCCCACAAGATCGCCAAAGGCAATCCCTGCAACATAGAGCGCCGCATGCAGGATTTTGAGCGGCATCTTTCCATGCCGGACGAACGGGACGACAGCCTTGTTGCCTATGCCCCGCGCGTGGCCGCGCTGCTGAACAATCCGGCCAAGGGCCTGCACACGGCGGATGCGCCCAGGGCTCCGGCGGGCGAAACCCCGCCCCATGACGCGACCACGCATCTTTTTGCCGCGCGCCGTTTTCTCCTGGCCGAAAAACCGCGCCAAGCCCTGCTGAACCTGTGCCATGCCGTGCTGTATAACGAGCGGGGCAACGCTCCTGATCCGGTGTTCAGCCTGGATGTCTGGACCTTGCGGGCCGAAGCGGCCATCCGGAGCGGGGATCGTGAACTTGCCGAACACTGTCTGCGTCAGGCTTTTATCTTTGGGGCGGGGCACAAGGCTTTTGGCCTGCTCGCGGATTTCCTGCTCCAGCAGGGTCGGCGCAAGGAAGCCAAGGCGGTCATGGATATTCTGGGCACGTACACAAGCTGTGACAAGGCGGACCCGGAAGCGGCCGGAAGCGAACTGCTGCCCGAAGGCAGGGCCCGGCTGGATGCCGACAAGTCCTGGTGGCGGCTGGCGGACAAAAAAGCATGACAAGTAGCGTCTTAGTTTGGCGTCAGACAAGGAAGGCGAGTTTTTTGCGGAGGGAGTGTACTCTTATGGTACTCGACTGGAGCAAAAAATGACGCCTGACGATGTATCACGCCAAACTGAGGCGCTACCATTTTTTTCCCGCGTGCACGCGCTTGTAGCCTCCATTCCGCCCGGCAAGGTCATGACCTACGGCCAGATTGCCGAAGCTCTGGATAACGTCTGCTCGGCCCGCTACGTCGGTTACGCCATGCATGCGGCGCCCGAGGACATGAACCTGCCCTGCCACAGGGTCATCAACCGTTTGGGCGAAATGGCGCCCGGCACAATCTTTGGCGGCGCGGCCGAACAGGCCCGGCGGCTCCGGGCCGAAGGGGTCGTGTTCAAGCCAAACGGCCGGGTGGATCTGGTTGTTTCCCGCTACCAGCCGGACTAGCCCGCTCTCGACAATCTCCCTTGCTTCTGCCATACTCTTGGGTTCAACAAACACCAACACAACTTCTTCCCAACAAGGGTGAGGCATGAGCAACGAACCGGACAAGATTATCTATTCCATGATCCGCGTGTCCAAGCGGCACGGGCAGAAGGAAGTCCTCAAGGACATTTCCCTTTCCTACTTCTATGGCGCGAAAATCGGCGTGCTCGGCCTGAACGGCTCGGGCAAGAGCTCGCTCCTGAAAATACTGGCCGGGGTGGACCAGAGCTTTGACGGCAAGACCGTGCTCGCGCCCGGCTTCACCATCGGCTACCTGGAGCAGGAGCCTCTGGTGGACGAAACCCGCACCGTGCGTGAAGTGGTGGAGGAAGGCGTGGCCGAACTGGTCGCCATCCGCAACGAGTTTGAAGCCATCAACGCCAAATTCGCCGAGCCCATGGAGCCGGATGAAATGGACGCCCTTATCCAGCGTCAGGGCGAAGTGCAGGAAGAAATGGACAACAAGAACATCTGGGACCTGGACTCGCGCCTGGACATGGCCATGGACGCCCTGCGCTGCCCCCCGGCGGACACGCCGGTTTCCGTCATTTCCGGCGGCGAGCGCCGCCGCGTGGCCCTGTGCCGTCTGCTCCTGAAAAACCCGGACATCCTGCTCCTGGACGAACCCACCAACCACCTGGACGCCGAGTCCGTGGCCTGGATGGAGCGCTACCTGCAAAGCTTTCCCGGCACGGTCATTGCCGTCACCCACGACCGCTATTTTCTGGACAACGTGGCCGGGTGGATTCTTGAACTGGATCGCGGCCGGGGCATTCCCTGGAAGGGCAATTACTCCTCCTGGCTGGAACAGAAGCAGAAGCGTCTGGCCAACGAGGAAAAATCCGAGGCCGAACGCCAGAAGACCCTGCAACGGGAACTGGAATGGATCCGCTTGGCTCCCAAGGGCCGCCACGCCAAGAGCAAGGCCCGCATCAACGCCTATGAGGCCATGCTTTCGCACGAATCCGAGCGCCGGGCCCCGGATCTGGAAATCTACATTCCGCCCGGACCGCGCCTCGGGAAAATCGTGGCCGAGGCTGATCATGTGCAAAAATCCCTGGGCGACAAACTGCTCGTGGATGACATGAACTTCATCCTTCCGCCCGGCGCCATTGTGGGCATTATCGGCCCCAACGGCGCGGGCAAGACCACGCTCTTCAAAATGATCGCCGGGGTGGAAAAGCCGGATGCCGGGACCCTGCGCGTGGGCGACACGGTCAAGCTGGCCTGGGTGGACCAGAGCCGCGAGGCGCTCACGCCGGGCAAGACCGTGTATGAAATCATCAGCGAAGGCTATGACACCATCAAGCTCGGCAGCAAGGAAGTCAACGCCCGCGCCTATTGTTCGCGCTTCAATATCACCGGCGCGGACCAGCAGAAAAAGGTGGACGCGCTCTCGGGCGGCGAACGCAACCGCGTGCACCTGGCCCTGATGCTCAAATCCGGCGCCAACGTGCTCCTGCTTGACGAACCGACCAACGATCTGGACGTCAACACCATGCGCGCCCTGGAAGACGCCCTGGAGAACTTTGCCGGGTCCGTGCTGGTCATCAGCCACGACCGCTGGTTTCTGGACCGTATTGCCACGCATATCCTGGCCTTTGAAGGAGATTCCACGGTCAACTTCTTTGACGGCAACTACACCGAATATGAGGAAGACCGCAGAGCCCGTCTAGGCAAGGACGCTGACCAGCCGCACAGGGTCAAGTTCAGAAAGCTTACCCGGTAGAGCGTGTCGTCACGAGGGTCTTTTTGCCCTCTGTCTGCGTCAAAAAGGCTTTTTATTCCGGTCGAGTACCATAAGAGTACACTCCCTTCATAAAAAGCCTTTTTTCCTTGCCAGAGAACAAAAATCCTCCTCGTGACGACACGCTCTAGCGCCTCAGTTTGGCGTAGGCTGCGCTCTAGGGGCTGTTTCCAAATAAGGAATTTTGCTCCAAGAGCAAGGAATCCGGCCCTTTTTGCGGAGGAAGTGTACTCTTATGGGACTCGACCGGAGCAAAAAGGGCCGGATGACGAAGCTATTTGGACAAAAGAACTATTTGGAAACAGCCCCTAGGGATGGAGCTTCGACTCCCAGTCCTCCGGAACCTTTCCTTCCGGCCCCGGCACGGACTGATCCTCGGGATGCCAGCGTGGAGGGGCCAGTTTTTCTCCGGGCGCCAGTCCATTTGTTTGAAAATCATAAAACCAGGCTTCACCCGGTTCAAAACTCGCGATAACCGAATGGCCGGTAGCATGAAAATGCTTTCGCGCATGCTGATTCGGCGAGCTGTCGCAACAGCCGATGTGGCCGCACACCGCGCAACGCCGCAGATGCAGCCACCAATCTCCGGTTGCGAGGCATTCGACGCATCCGGTTCCACTCGGCGGAACTTCCGGATTGATTCTGTTTTCATCGTGCTTCATGGCCGCCTCCTGGCAGGTTTTGACGCGGTGAAAGGAGTCACCGTGCGCCTAACGGGTTTACACTTGTGTCATACTCATTGCAAAAGATGCCGGATGTGTCAAGGACGGCTGTTGTGAACCGGCAAAGTGCTTTTTGGGCTTTTCAGATAACTTCAGGCTTTTAATCACTGAGACAATTTTCCATGCATGCTGTCCCTACCGCCCGCGTGGCCCTCTTAAGCCCGCCCTTTGCGGACCTCTCCTATGCGTTGCCCGAATATCTTCCGGCAGAGGCCTTTTTTGTCGGGCAGCGGGTGGCCGTGCCCTTGGGCAAAGGCCTGCGGGTGGGGGTGATCAGCGCGTTCGAGTCCGGTCCCGAGGTCGACGGCTTCACGCTCAAGCACATTGTCTGGCCTCTGGAAAAAGAACCGCTTTTATCGGAGAGTTACCTTGATCTGGCCCTCCAGCTTGCGCATCGCCAGACCGAGACGCCGGGCCGCATTCTGGGCAGCATTCTTCCGGCCGGGTTGCGCACCACGCAGGTCCGGCTGCGCTTTTTCGGTCCCGGAAAGCCACGTGACTACAGGCCCAAGGATTTTACCCTTATGCCGCCCGAGGATTGCGCGGCCTGCGGCCTGCTCTGGTCCCAGGGCCGGGCCGAGGTCAGCCGGGCCGGGCGGAACCCGCTGGACGCGGAACTGTGCGTGCTGGCTTCGGACCCGCCCTGGCCGGTACGCCCGGCGGCAAAAGCGCAAGCCGCTCTGCTGGAATATCTTTTTCAGCACGGCGCGGTCAGTCGGCGCAGGCTTGCGGACGCGCTCGGCAAAGGGGTTTTTGCCACGCTTGGCGCCTTGGCCGGACGCGGTTTGGTGCATATCCGCCCGGCGGATCAGGACATCCCGGACGAAAGCCTTCCCGCCGGGCCACCCATTGTGCCGTCTGCCATACCATCTGGCGAACCGGGCGCGGCTGCCGGTTTTTCCCTCACGCCGCAACAACGGGCGGCCTTTGAGCCTCTTCTTGCGGCGGCGCTGGCCGGGAAGGCTGAGAGCCGTCTGCTCTTCGGCATTACCGGCAGCGGAAAAACCGCCATTTACCTGGAGCTTGCGCGCGCCGTGCTGGCCCAGGGCCGCTCCGTGCTTTTGCTGGCTCCGGAAGTGGCTCTGGCCCTGAAGCTCTGGGGAGACGCGGCCGCTGCCCTGCCCTTTTCCGTGCTGCCGAGGGAACGCCGTCTGCTTTTCCACGGCTACCAGAGCGCGAGCGCCAGGGAAGCCGCCTTTCGCGCCCTGAGCAAGGCGGGCCGCGAAACCCGGCTGGCACAACCCAGGTTGGTGGTGGGCACGCGCTCGGCCCTGCTCCTACCCCTGGAAAACATCGGCCTGATTATTCTTGATGAAGAACATGATGCCTCCTTCAAGCAGGACGAAGGCTTTACCTATCAGGCCAAGGAAGTGGCCTGGTACCGGGCCGGAAGGCAAGGCGCTCTGCTCTTGATGGGGTCGGCCACGCCGGATGTGAAAAGCTTCCATGCCGCAAAAGAGGGCCGGATCCCCCTGCATATACTGACCGAGCGCGTTGGCGGCGGCGCTCTGCCCGAAGTGCGGCTGGTGCATCTGGCCAAAGGGGCGGGCGGCGGCGCGCTGGAGTCCCTGCTGGCCGGGGAAAGCCTGGAAGCGCTAAACGCCGTGGTCAGCAGGGGGGAGCAGGCCGTGATCCTGCTCAACCGCCGGGGGTACGCTCCCCTGATGTACTGCCGCACCTGCAACAGGGTGGCCAAGTGCCCGCAGTGCGACATCGGGCTGGCCTATCACAAGGGCCGGGAACGTCTGCTCTGCCATTACTGCGGCCATGCCGCGCCCTACCCCTCACCCTGCCCGGCCTGCAAAAGCATGGCCTTTCTGCCCCTGGGCGAAGGCACGGAAAAACTTGAGGAAAGCCTTTTTGCCTCGCTGCCGCCCGGCACCGGGGTGCTGCGCCTGGACAGGGACAGCACGCGGCGGCCCGGCCGCATGGAGGAGATTCTGGCCGCCTTTGCGCGCAAGGAAGCCTCGGTGCTGGTCGGCACCCAGATGCTCTCCAAGGGGCACCATTTCCCTGACGTTACTCTGGCTGTTGTCGCGGACGCGGATCTCGGCCTCAATCTGCCCGACTATCGCGCGGCCGAGCGGACCTTTCAACTTCTGGTGCAGTCCGCCGGGCGCTCCGGCCGGGGGGACAAGCCGGGACAGGTGCTTATCCAGACCCGTGACCCAGGCCATTATTGCTGGGAATACGTCAAAAACGCCGATTATGAGGGATTTTTCGAGCACGAACTGCTCTTGCGCAAAAAGCACCGCTACCCGCCCTTTGTGCGTCTCGCCCTGATCCGCATCAGTTGCGCGGCGGAAGAGGAATCCGGGCAGGAGGCTGTCACGGCCCTGGGCAAAGCCCTGCGCCTTGCCGCGCGGGACTCCGGGGTGAGCGTGCTCGGTCCGGCTCCGGCTCCCCTGCCCTTTCTCAAGGGCCGCAAGCGCTGGCAGTGCATGCTCAAAGGCGACGACTGGCAGGCCCTGCGCGCCCTGTTCGCCAGCGCCCTGGCCCTGGCCCGCAAGACGCCCTTGCGCTTGCGGCTGGATTTGGACCCGGTTAATATGCTTTAGGGGCTGTCCCCAAATAGTTCTTTTGTCCAATAGCTGCGTCATCCGGCCCTTTTTGCTCCGGTCGAGTACCATGAGAGTACACTCCCTTCGCAAAAAGGGCCGGACTCCTTGCTCTTGGAGCAAAATTCCTTATTTGGAAACAGCCCCTGGAGGCACTAACGCCGAGCGGCAACAGCGCCTGACATCGACATCTACAACGGCAGCACCAGCCTGCCGTATTTTTCATTGATTACCAGAGCGGCCGCTTCGTACAGGGCCAGCCCGCCGCAGAGTATGCCTTCAAATCCGGCAATGGTGTGGATGAGGTGGCTGCCGGTGAAGTTGGCCAGGGCAAGCAGGAAGAACAGGATTGTCAGCGAGCCGAAGACCAGTTTGCCGATGGTTTTGCCTTTAAGCGTACCGAAGAAAAGAATGAGCGTGAACAGGCCCCAGATGGCGAGGTACCACCCCATGGACACCGGGTCCGCCGCCGGAAGCCCCAGGCCGGGCGTGGTCCAGATGAAAACCAGGGAAAGCCAGAAGGAGCCGTAGGAAACAAAGGCCACTGTCCCGAAGGTGTTGCCCTGCTTGTATTCCATGATTCCGGCGATGATCTGGGCGATGCCGCCGTAGAAAACGCCCATGCTCATGATCATGACGCTGATGTCGTAAAACCCGGCGTTGTGGATGTTGAGGAGAATGGTGGTCAGAGCGAAGCCCGCAAGCCCCAGGGGAGCGGGGTTGGCTGTGCCGGGAGAGGAAGCTGTGGTCATGAAAGCCTCATGTGTTGCTGAAGGGTGTAAACAGAGCGCCGCGAAGTTCCCTTGCGCGCCTGCCTTGGGAAGCGTTGGTGGTGCCTGAGTTTGAGCAATGCGGATAGTGCCTCAGTTTGGCGTCAGACAAGGAAGGCGCAGCTTTGGCCGATGGGGCTGGACTCTTCGGTCCTGCCCCGGAGGACAAAGCAAGCCTGACGAAGTATCACGCCAAACCGGGGCACTATCCGCCTCAGCCCGCGCCGATGCCGACGTATACAGGAAGATTGAGGAAGATTTCCCTGGTAAAGGTGAGGAGCTTGTCCATGATCCAGGGGAAGGCAAACAACAGGGCAATGAACATGGACAGGATTTTGGGGATAAAGGCCAGGGTCGGTTCCTGAATTTGCGTGGCAGCCTGAAAGATACTGACAATAAGGCCCACTCCCAGGCCCACGCCGAGCAGGGGGAGCGCGATCATCAGCGTCAGTTCGATGGATTGGCGGGCAAAGCCCACCACAAAATCAGGGGTCACCGGTATTCTCCTGGGGCCGTTTCACTTTCAAAACACAAAACTGTTGACCAAAGACCCCACCAGCAGCGTCCATCCGTCCACCATGACAAAGAGCAGCAGCTTGAACGGCATGGAAACCATCATGGGCGGCAGCATCATCATGCCCATGGCCAGCAGGGTGCTGGCGATCACCATATCAAGGATCAGGAAAGGAATATAGATCAAAAAGCCGATGGTGAAGCCGGTTTTCAGTTCGCTGATCACAAAGGCCGCGGCCAGGGAAAGGGTCGGCACATCTTCCTTGGTAGCCGGGCGGTCCATTCTGGTGATGGAATAAAAAATGGACAGATCCCGCTCCCTGGTATGCCGGAACATGAACTCGCGCAACGGCGCTTCGGCATTGCTCAGAGCCTCGTTAAAATCCATGCGTTCTTCAAGGTAGGGTTGCAGGGCATTGTCGTTTATGGCCTTGCCCACGGGCATCATGATGGCGATGGTCATGAAGATGGCCAGGCTGAGCATGACCTGGTTGGGCGGCAGTTGTTGCACGCCGAGGGCCTGGCGGACAAAGTGGAACACCACGATGATGCGGGTGAAGCTGGTCACGGTGAGCACAATGGCCGGGGCGAGCGAAAGCACCGTGAGCAGGAACAGGATTTCCAGGGCCAGGGCCACGCCTTTGGGTTCGGGTGAACCGCCCGACAGGGTCAGTTGCATACTGGGCATGACCAGATCTTGCGCCGCCTGGCTGCTTTCGGGCAGGAAGCAGGCGGCCGCGAGAACAACGGCTAAAAAAAGGGAGTGCTTCGCGCTGTTTACCATTGGCATGGCCTTTTCTTTTTCAGCCTGGAAAGGCGTTTCCTTCTGTATCGGCCTGCTCTTTGTCCGGGTCCGCCGGCAGCGGCATTTCCGCGAGCAGGGTGATATTCTGTTCCGTTACCCCGAGCAGCAGGCGTTTGTCCAGGTACCGGACGGCCATGACCCACTTTTTGGGCCCGAGCGCAAGGCGGCTTTCAATGCGCAGATCCGGCCCGGCCGCGCCAAAACGCAGGCCGCCCCTGGAAAAACGCTTCAACAGCCAGAGCAGGGAAAAAAAGCCGAAAAGCAGGAAGCACAGTATGGCCAGGGCTTCAAAGTACCCCCTCCAGGAAAGCGTCACTTCCGGCAGGGGGAGTGAGGAGCCGGAATTTTGCGCCGAAGCGGGCGTGACCTTGGTCGGCGCGGCGGGCGGAGCAATGGCGGGCAGGGGCGGAGCGGCGGCAGGCGTGCTTTCCGCGGCCTGCGGCATGGCGGTTTGCTGCTGCGCGCCGGGCAGATTCCCCGCTGCCGGGACAGGCCCGGCATACAGGAGAACCAGGGCGGCCGAGAGCAGGCTCGCGGCCACGGCTGAGCAAAGGGCGCGCGGCATGGTTACCCCAACTGTTTGACCCGTTCCATGGGACTGATGATGTCCGTGAGGCGGATCCCGAATTTTTCGTTAATCACCACGGCTTCACCCCTGGCGACCATTTTGCCGTTGACGTAGACTTCCAGCGGTTCTCCGGCCAACTTGTTGAGCTCCACCACCGAGCCTTGTCCGAGTTGCAGCAGTTCATTGATCAGGAGCCGGGTGCGCCCGAGTTCGGCGGACACGTCCAGGGGAATGTCCAGAATAAAGTCCAGTTCCCGGCTGCCGGTCTCCTGCCTGGGGGCCTTGGCTTCATCGGTCAGATCCCTGAAGTCGGCCACCTTGGCCTGGGAGGCGAACGCGGCCTGCTCCTTTTCTTTTTTCACGCTGGCCTGCTCATCAGCGGCCAGGGCGGCCGCCCATTCAGCGGCAAGAGCATCGTCGCCCGTAGCGCCTTTTCCGGCGCTTGCCGCCGGGGCTTCGTCATCATCCTCAGCGCCGAGGGAAGCGGCCCACTCGGCGGCCAAGGCGTCCTGGTCTAGTGTATCGTCGGCTATCATACGCGTTCCTTTACTGTATGACCATATCGGTGATAAACACCTGATAAACCTTGCCCGGCCCCAGTATGGTATTGAGCCGGTCGGTTATTTCACTTTTCAGCATCAGCTTGCTTTCCGTGGTTGCTATGTCCGCGTAACTCTTGCTGGAGAGCAGCATGAGAATACTGTCCCTGATCCGGGCGTTTTGGCGCGTGATTTCTTCGCCCACTCTGGCGTCCGCCACTTCGATTTCCATGTTCAAGCGGATGAAGCGCTGCCCCAGGGGATCCGCCAGGTTCGTGGTGAACTGGGGCAGGGCTATGGTCAGGCCCACCGGACCCACCGGCTGCGCCTCGACCTTTTTCACCGTGGAGGCGCTGCCGCCGCCGCTGCCCGGAAGCGAGATCATATCCTGCAGGAAGAAGTACCAGGCAGCCGCACCGCCGCCGATAATCAGGAGCAGTATAAAGAAGAGGAGTATCCACTTTAATTTGCTTTTTTTCTTTGGCGCGTCGTCGTCAGCCATGTTTTGTCCTCACTTGGTGTTGCCCTGGGGTCTGTTAACGCTACAGATCCTAAATGAAACTGCTTATACGAGATGTCGTTTTCAGCAAAATTTCCACCCGGCGGTTCTTTCTTCCATTTTCCGGGTCGCCGTCCGCGAACATGGGCCGGTCCGGGCCGTATCCGCTGAGGGAAAAGCGGTCCGGAGGCAGTTTTGCCTGGAGAAAGTAATCCAATACACTGGCGGCCCGCATAAAGGAAAGCTCATAGGCGTCCCGGGTTTTTTCCGTGCCCGGATCCGAGTGGCCGCTGATATTGATGTCCGCATTCACAGCATGAATAACAGGTGTAAGCGCGTCAAGCAACTTTTTGCCCACGGGGTCGAGATTATGGGTTCCTTCCGCGAACAGCAGGCCTTCGGTCAAAACAACGACCACGCCTTCGGGGTGGGCCAGCACTTCCAGATTTTTTTCCAGGTCGCTGTGCGCCAGTTCCCTGGGCAGCACATCCAGAGGGAACAGCAAGTCTTTCAGCCGTTTGCGCTTTTCCAGCACGTTAAACGGATCTTTCAGCAACCGCACAATCAACTGAATGCGTTCCGGAATTCTGCCGGGACCGCTCAGGGCTATGGGTGAAGCGCTGGCGAATCGCGCGCTGATACGGGTAAGAACCGTGGTATCCATAGTGGACATGCTGAGGAGAAGCACGAAAAACACTATCAGGAGGGTCATCAGATCGGCAAAGGTGACCAGCCAGGCCGCACTGGTTTCCCCTGCCTTCTTTTGTTTGCGCCGAGGCATTACGGCCTCCTCCCGGATGCGCCGGGCGGTGTATCCGGCATGTTCAGATCAAATTTGAAGCCCTTGAAATAGATATCCTTTACCGTGGGCTCCTCTTCCCGCAGTTCTTCAACCTTTTCAATCCACTCCAGGTTGCGTTTGTCCAGCACCAGGTCCACGCGCCGGTTTTTCCGCCTGCCTTCCGGCGTATTGTTGGAGTGAAGGGGGCGGAACTGGCCAAAGGCTTCCAGGGACAGGCGCTCCGGATTAATGCCTCTGGACGCGAGGTGGCGGTACACGGCCAGGGCGCGGCGAAAGGAAATGAACCAGGTGTTGTCCATGCCGGGATCCAGCCGGACCGTATAGCCTGCCGGAGTTTCATCGCGCGGGACAGAGGCATGTCCGGCGATCAGCAAAGGATACTTGATGCGTTGCAGGTAGGGCAGGATTCTGTCCAGCTTGGCCATGCCCTGTTCACTCAAGGTATACCCGCCGGGTTCAAACAGCACATCGTCGTTAATGGAAAAGATCTGCACATACTTGTTTTCCTTAAAGGCCAGATCTCTGTCCACATCGTCAAAAATCATGTCCCGCAGCGGGGCAAGGTCGTTTGGCGCGTCCTCCATTGCGCCGGGTTCAATCCGGGAAGGGATATGGGGCGTCGTCTTGGCCAGGGGGTTGAAGAGGTCTTTTCCCGCACCGAAGGTTCGGGTTACCGACCCCAGAACGATCAGCTTGGCCCGTTCGTCAATGACCGACATGCTGAGCAGGAGCACGAAAAAAGTCAGCAGCAGGGTCATGAGATCGCTGAACGTTATCAGCCACGGAGGATCACCCGCTCCCGGCTGCGCTTTCTTTTTCCGGGCCATGATCAGTCTACCTTTTTACGTTCCCTGGGCGGCTGGAAGCTGTTCAGCTTTTCCAGGAGAATGCGCGGATTTTCCCCGCGCGAGATACCGAGTACGCCCTCCATCTGCATTTCCATGATCTTGATCTCTTCTTTGGAGCGGTGCTTGAGTTTGCCGACTATGGGCAGGAAAACAAGGTTGGCCAGTATCGCGCCGTAGAAGGTGGTGATCAGGGCGATCGCCATGGCCGGGCCGATGGAGCTCGGGTCATTCATATTCTTCAGCATCTGCACCAGGCCGATAACCGTGCCAATCATGCCGAAGGCCGGGGCATAGGCGCCCATTGCTCCGGCAAGGTCGACACCGACTTCGTGCCGGGCTTCGGTATTGTCGATTTCCGTTTCCATGATGGCCTGAATCGCTTCCGGCTCAAGGCCGTCCACCGTAAGTTGCAGGCCTTTTTTCAAGTAGGCGTCGTCCAGGCCGCTGACAATGGATTCCAGGGCCAGGATGCCTTCACGGCGGGCGCGGTTGGCGTAGTCCATGAATTGATCGATAACCATGGACGTGGGCGGCGTTTTGCTGATCAGGGTCTTTTGAATGACCTTGCCGACTTTCAGAAAGGTGGTCAGGGGATACTGGGTGAGCGTGGACCCCAGAGTGCCTCCGAACACGATGAGCATGGACGGAAAATCCACATACAGCATGGCGTCGCCGCCCGCTATGAGGGCGGCGATAACCAGGCCGAAAGAAACTACCATGCCGAGAATTGTTGCCAGATCCATATATCCCTACCCTGCGCGGCCCGCGCGACAAAGCGTTGACGTATAGCAATATTTTGTCTCAAGCATATCGGCACAATGCCGGAAAAATATATAGCGGTTACAGCGGAGGGGGCCGCTTATGGCACAATGTTCCAAGGCGCGCTAGATTCTACGAGCAATTTTGGCCCCTGCCAAGGAAGAAAAGCTTTTTATGGAGGGAGTGTACTCTTACGGTACTCGACCGGAATAAAAAGCTTTTCTGACGCGGGCAGGAGGCAAAAGGGCCGTAGAATCAGCGCGCCGCCCTTGAACCGAAGATGTCCGTGCCGATACGTACAAGTGTGGCGCCCTCTTCTATGGCCGCCTCAAAATCGTCGGACATGCCCATGGAAAGTTCCGGCAGGCAAAGGCCGCACCCGGATTCCATCCTGTCCCGCAGTTCACGCAGCAGAACAAAGGAGGGGCGGGAGTCCTCGCCTATGTCCGCCAGGGGGGGAATGCACATCAGCCCTTGCAGCTTAAGTTCCGGTATAGCCGCAATGCTCTGGAGCAGCGGTTCCAGCGCGTCAGGATCGACCCCAGACTTCTGCGCCTCCCGGCCCACGTTCACCTGCACCAGGATATTCTGGGGACCGGGCGCGGCCTCGTCCAGCCCCAGCGGAGCCCCGGCCACCCTGGCCTGCCAGGCTTTGCCAAGCGCCTGGGCCAGCTTCAGGGAATCCACGGAATGGATCAGCGAAAAGCGCCCGACAATATCCCTGGCTTTTTTGCTCTGCACGTGCCCGATAAAATGCCATTCCGGCGCGGTGGCCAACAGTTCCTGCACGCGCGGCATTTTTTCACGCGCTTCCTGCATGTAGCTTTCCCCGAACACAGGGGAGCGCCTGAGTTTGGCGTGATACCGCGTCAGGCTTCGTTTTTGCTCGGGGGGCAGGACCGAAGAGCTGACTCGCCACATCCTGTGGCTCGCCCTTCGGGCGGGGTCGCATTCGCTCCCCCGTCCAATTCCGCTATCCTGCGGAATTGTCAGCCCGCCCTCGCAAAAACCTGCCTTCCTTGTCTGACCCCAAACTGAGGCGCTCCCTTCTTCCAGAGCGGACCAATGGCGGGCCAGTTCGGCCACGGCCTCAGCGTTGTGCAGCTTGGACACGGCCACCAGGCGCACCGCATCGGCCGGGCGGCCGGACCGGGTTGCCGCTGCGGCGATGCGCGCCCAAATGGCGTCAAAGCGTTCTGTCAGAGCGCTCATTGCTATCCTTTTAGGGTAGTGCCTCAGTTTGCCGTCAGACGAGGAAGGCGCGGCTTTGGGCGATGGGGCTGGACTCTTTTGGTCCTGCCCCGGAGCACAAAGCAAGCCTGACGAAGTATCACGGCAAACTCAGGCACTACCAAGGCCTAAAGAATGAAGAAACGAAGCATCCTCAATCCAATTTTCCTTGACCTTGACCCAAAGCTCAAGGTGCACCTTGCGGTCGAGCAATTCCATGATTTCCTTGCGCGCGGCCTGGCCCACCTGTTTGATATTCTTGCCCGCATGCCCGATGACCATGGACTTGTGGCTGCTCCTGCCCACATAAATGACCGCGTGAATGGTCACGTGGCCGGTTTCCGGGTCTTCTTCCCAGGCTTCGATATCCACGGCCGTGGAATACGGCAGTTCCTGGCGCAGGGTGAGAAAGAGCTTTTCGCGCACAATCTCCGCGGCCATGAAGCGCATGGGCAGGGTGGACAGCATGTCTTCCGGGAACTGGGGTTCGCCTTCGGGCAGAGCCTTTTTCATTGCTTTGAGCAGGCCGGGCACGCCCTCGCCGTTCAAGGCCGAGACAGGAAAGATTTCCGCCCTGGGCCATAAAGCGTGCAGGGTTTCCAGGAGCGGCAGCAGCTTTGACTTGTCGCCCAGGAGGTCCACTTTATTGGCCACCACGAACACGGGCCGGGTTTCGGCCGCAATGGGTTCCTTGAGCGGCGCGATATCCTTGTCCAGGAACTCCGGCCGCCGGGCATAGAGATCCGCGTCCAGGATGATGCCGAGCGCGTCAGCCCCTTCCATGGCCTGCCAGGCCGACTGCAACATGACCCGGTTCATTTTGCCGCGCAACTGGTGAATGCCCGGCGTGTCCATGAAAATCACCTGGGCGTCCTTGCCGGACAGAATGCCGGTAATCTGGTTGCGGGTGGTTTGCGGGCGCGGCGAGACAATGGCCACTTTCTGCCCGATGCTGGTGTTGAGCAGAGTGGATTTTCCGGCATTGGGCGGTCCCATCAAGGCCACCCAGCCGCACTTGAAGGCGGATTCGCTCATATTTTCTCTCTTGGTGCCTGTTACTGCTGCGAGCAATTTACGTGTTTCAGGGTCCGGGGGCAAGGGGAAGGAGGGCAGGACGGCACCTCAATTTACGCGATGCCCGTAGTGCCTCAGTTTGGGGTCAGACGAGGAAGGCAAGTTTTTGCGAGGGCGGGCTGGACTCTTCGGTCCTGCCCCCCGAGCAAAAACGACGCCTGACGAAGTATCACCCCAAACTGAGGCACTACGGTTCAATGTAGTGTGGCACGAAGCGGGATAAATTGCTGGTGATCGGGCTTTTGTCCTCGCGCATGCCGAGCCCGCAGCTTTTGCCGCCCACAATCCAGACCCCGCACACCGGGCCGTGTCCGTCCACAAAAGGCGGGGGCGCAAGCTGCTGGCCGATGTAGCCTTCAGCGCCGTACACGCCGTCCGCTCCAAAGACCTGGGCATGATCCTTGAAAACATACACGTTCGCGCCCTCGCGGGACAAAAGCGGCTTGAGCACGTAGTCGCTCACCGGCGGAGCCTTGGCGCTGTCGTGGAACCAGGCCGGGAGCAGGTTGGGATGTCCCTTGTGGCGCTCCCAGAGCAGCGGCAGCATGCCCTTGTTGGAGAGCACCATTTTCCAGGCGGGTTCCACAAAGGTGGTGTCGCTGCCGGGCAGGTAAGGGGCAAACGCATCCCGCCACATGAACTCCCAGGGGTAGAGTTTGAACAGCCAGTGGATGGGCAGATCATCCGCGTCCACGAACAGCCCCTGGCTGTCCACCCCGATATCTTCCATGTAAATCTGCTTGGTGTCGATACCGGCCTGCGCGGCGCAGTCGCGGATATATTCCACGGTGGCCCGGTCTTCTTCCGTGTCCTTCATGCTGGCGAAGTGCATGAGGCCGGGCACGCGGAAACTCTCGAACGCGGCCAGCATGCGTTCATGGATGCTGTTGAACTGGTCCGCGCCTGCGGGCAGGGTTCCGGCCTTCAGGCAGTCCTCCAGCCAGAGCCATTGGAAATAGGCGGCCTCGTACAAGGCCGTGGGCGTGTCCGCGTTATATTCATAGAGCTTGGCCGGGCCGTGCCCGTCATAGGTAAAGTCAAAGCGTCCGTACAGGCTGGGCTCATTACGTTGCCAACTGTCGCGCACCATGTCCCAGAACAGCGGGGGGATGGCGAGTTTTTCCAGCAGTTCTTCGGATTGCGCCACGTCCGCCACCAGGCTGACGCACATGTCGGCCAGTTCCTGGGCCGGGTCTTCGAGACCGGTTTCGATTTCCTCCAGACTGAAGGCGTAGCAGACCGACTCGTCCCAGTAGATTTCCCCGCCCACGTGGTGGAAGAAAAAACCGTTCTGTTCCGCGATCTGCTGCCAGTCCGGACGCGGGGACAGCGGAATCCGCCTCACGATGCGGCGCCGCCGGAGCCGCCGAAAAAGCCGCCGCGCGCGCCGCTTGCGCCGCGTCCCATGACCGGCTTGGCCTGATGGCTCATGGCCTGGGTCATGCCCGGCGTCGGGTTGGCCACCCGGCCGCCCGGACCGGGCCGCACGGTTTCGCCGCCGGCCATGCGGAAGGAGCGTCCCTGCTGGGGGTTGCCCGCGGGATCGCGGTACAGGCCCTGCGAGCCTTGCATCATGCCGCCGCCGCTCATAAAGCGTCCGGCCATGAAGCCCATCATCATGGGCATCCACATGCCGCCGGACCGCTCCTGCACCATTGTGCCGTCGGCAGTATTCATTGGCGCGCCCTTGCAGGCTCCTTCCCCGAACCGGCTCTCGCATTCCTCCAGAGAGGAAAAACGCGGCGTTTCGGCCAGCGCGGAACGGGCCAGATCCCGGCATTCATCTTCGGAAAAAATGGCGCTCGTGTAGCATTCGTCAAGGGAGGTGAAGGTATACATGCCCTCGTCAGCCCGGTCCGTGCCGCAACCGGCGCTCCCCACGCTCAGGGAACCCATAAGGATGAGGGAAAGGGCCTTGGAACGTTTCATGACAAACTCCTGAACCCGGTCGCGCCGGGGTATGCTTTGCCCCGGATGCGCCGGGGCTGTAGTTCTGTTCGGGTTGTGAAACCGGCAGCGCAGAGTACCCTCATTCTTCATGAGTGGCAAGACGCGGGGGGCGTGATACGTTGTCAGACGTCGTTTTTTTGTTGACTCGGCACAGGATGTGCCGGGAAGGAATGCGCTTTGATACGCTTCATTATGATATCAAAGCGCGGCGTTGTGTTCCCCGGTATCCCCCTTGCCTTCGTTGTCAGGTCTCAGCCTTTCACGAGTGACAAGCGTTGTTCCTGTCCGTTCGGCAAGCTCGCGGGCGTCAGCGGCAGCCTGGATAAGCGCCGTTTCCACCAGTTCCTGAAAATGCTGAAACTCGGGGCTATATG
>Ga0082212_10003113_pt1 | contig 23673 bp, 19 predicted proteins | sample TergutNt197P3_FD_71548 | JGI IMG/M metagenome (GOLD analysis project Ga0082212, IMG submission 71548) | Neocapritermes taracua P3 segment gut microbial communities from Petit-Saut dam, French Guiana - Nt197 P3 | ecosystem: Host-associated > Arthropoda: Insects > Digestive system > Gut ... | reverse complement strand
AGCATCAAAGCAAAATCTTCAGGCATCACAAACTTATCCATATTATTAACTATAGTAATCATACATATAAATATATATCATACAAACATATAAATCTATGCACTATCTTAGTTTCATGAGCGATTTTTTATTATATAATATAAATCTTATTACATAATAAATTTTCTAACATATATATTATATAATATAAATCTTATTATATAATATAGATTTTATTACATAATAAATTTTTTAATATTAAAATAAATAAAAAAATAAAAATAAAAAAAGAATTAAGATTAATTATCCTCTAATAACCTATTTACACCACTTAAATAAGCTTCTACACTGGCATTAATGATATCTGGCTGAGTACTTCTAGCAGAGATAATATTATCACCCATTCGTAACTTAACAATTACATCTATCAACGCATCAGTACCTCCAGTTATAGCATCTACATGATATTCTTCTAGTTCAACGTCGGCAAATTCAGCTATTCCTTTTTTAACAGCTACAATAGCTGCATCCACAGGACCAATACCTACCCCTGCTTCTAAAATATCTTTTTCATCAATTTTAAGTTTAATTGATGCAGTAGGAATAACTTTATTTCCAGAAACGATTGTAAGTTCTTCAAGTTTAATTTTTTGCTCTCTTTCAAATTCTAAAACATTATCAGCTATAGCTTGTAAATCTACATCAGTGACACATTTACCCATATCACCAAGTGCTTTAACCTTTTTAAATATTTCATCACATTGTTCATCAGTAGGTTTAAATCCAAGTTCAGCAAGATTATTTCTTAAACCCTTTGTTCCAATGTGTTTGCCCATAATGAACTTACGTTTATGACCAACAAGTTCTGGAGTGATTGGTTCATAAGTTGAAGCATTTTTTATAACACCATCTGCATGAATTCCAGATTCATGAGCAAAAGCATTTTCTCCAACAATAGATTTATTTGGTTGCAAGTAAACCCCAGTTAGTCTAGCTACAAGGCGTGAAGTAGAATAGAGTTCTTGGATATTTATATCAGTTGCAAAATCATACTTATACTCATTACTTTTAATATGAGTCATAGCTAAAAAATCACTATCCTTATTATATAAGGTATTTAAAGAAACAATAATTTCTTCTAAAGCTGCATTTCCAGCTCTTTCACCTATTCCATTAACAGTTGCGTGAAACTCAGTAGCTCCACCACGAATTGCACTAAGAGTATTAGCTACAGCTAAACCAAAATCATTATGACAGTGTGCACTTAAAGGAACACCAAGACTTGCTAACTGAGAATAAAAATCATAAGATGTTTCAGGAGTTAACATCCCCACAGTATCACATGCACAAATTCTATTTGCTCCAATATCAATACCTTCAGAGAAAAATTTCTTTAAAAATTCCATATCACTTCTAGTTGCATCCTCAGAAGATAACTCAACAATTAAACCATGATCAAGAGCATATTGACAAGCATCCATAGCTTGAGTTAAAACTTCTTCTCTTGTTTTTTTAAGTTTATATTCAATATGTAAATCAGATGTAGGAACAACAAGATGAATACTATCTACACCACACTCTAAAGCAGCATCAATATCACCTTTAACGGGCCTAGCAAAACTAGCTATTTCAGCATTTAAACCAGCACCTGTAACTTCTTTAATAGCTTCCTTCTCACCACGTGATGTAATAGCTGAACCTGCTTCAATAATATTAACTCCAATTTCATCTAACTTGGTAGCTATTCTTAATTTTTCACTAGCTGTAAGTGATATTCCTGGAGTTTGTTCTCCATCTCTAAGTGTAGTGTCTAAAACTCTTATTTTCATCTTATCCCTTTAAGGTGTGAATATTTTGATAATAGTTTTTATAAAAAACTTTTATATATGATATAACTTATTTAATAACATAAAAATATTTGTCATTCAAAATTAATATAGTTATTCATATAGATTAAAATCTCATTTTTTAGTATATTTTAGATATTAAATTTATTTTATGATAATTTTAGTATATTTTAGATATAAATCTATTTTATGATATCTTAGTATATTTTAGATATAAATCTATTTTATGATAATTTTAGTATATTTTAGATATAAATAATTATTAAATTTTAATTATATTATTGAAAATATATTTTTTATAATAATTATTTACAATATTGATTTAATCCATTATATAGTTTATTTTAGGTTATTATATGATAATTTAACTAATTATTATTTATATTTTTAAAAATAAATAATTTGAAATAATATTTTATCAACTTAAATAAGTATTAATTGAATTTTTAAAATAAAAAAACAAAATTATTAATATTATTAATTAAAAAATTTTTTCAGTATATATTTAAAATATTACGAAAAATTTTAACAGCTATATATTTCATGATTTTATAAAAACTTCTAAAAATTCCTTAATTTAAACTTAAATTATTTATATATGTTAATTATATGTAAATTAGCTCATATGTATTAATCAGCAGTAAAAAAATATAAATTATCATATAAAAAAAAATATTGTGATAAAAAAATAGAAAAACTTATTAACTAATAATAATAAATTTTAATAAAAAAGTATTAATTTTCTATTTAATACTGTAAAGAAAAAAAGTCTAAAAAAATAACAAAAATACATGAAAAAAATTAAATGTTCATTGCCTCATAGACCGTTTCCAAGTTAATGGGACGATTACCATAGGGCAACTCTAGTCATATGAGGACCTACTGTGAACAACATGAATAATATATTATTAATAGCATATAAAATTTTTTATTGTTTTTAATATAAGAATAATTGATTGTTGAGATGGTTTATGTCGCAAATTCAAATACATTAGATGAAAGTGGATCATTAGGTAATAAAAATATAAATATCTCAGTAATATCAATTTTAATAATAAACAATAAAGAAAGTTTAAAGTTAAACAATATAAAAACTAAACTTCGAAGAAAATACAAAAAAGAATTAAAAATAACTCCTGAAATCAAATTTTATAAACATAGCAAAGATTTTATTGAATTGGCTTTAACAAATTTAAATAAACTTGATTTTGATGCTTATACAATCGTTATGGACAAAAATCAAAGGGAAAATAAAAAATTACTAAAGGAAAATAGATACAATGATATTTATATAGATATGGTAATAGAACTTTTAGAAAAAATAAATTTAAATAAATCTTTTATTTTCAGATTGGATAGATCATTACCAAAAAAAGATAGGAAAAAATTAAAAACATTAATTATAAAAAATCCAAAAAATAAAGTTGAAAAAACAAAAATATTTCATGATGAATCATTCAAATATCTAGGATTGCAGTTTGTAGATTTGATTGCAGGAAGTTGTTTTCAATCATTACAAAATAACAATCCCCAATTTATAAAAATAATAAAAAATAAACATACTTTCTTCGAATATAGAAAAGAAAAATTAAAAAAGAAATGAAAAATAATAAAAAATAATAATAAACAATAAAAAAAATTCATTTACTCCATTTTCCTTATAACAGAAATAATTCTTGTTAAACTTTTATGCATTTTAATTCTATGTCTTTCTAAAAGTTCAAACCCAAGTTCATCTAAGATTGAATCAAAATCAAGGAAATGGGGATGAGCTATACACAAATACGCAGTTTCTTTCATGTTGTAATCTATTGACTCTAAAAATTGATGAAAAATTTCTCCTTTTTTAGTTCCTCCAGTTGAAGTGGAAATACCATATGGAGGATCTGTTACCACTGCATCTACTTTATCATATAGTTTTAACTCTCTAACATCAATATGATAAATTTCATAATCACTTTCCTTTAAATCACAATAATCAAGCTTTGCACAATAATCTAAATTAGTAATTGTTCCATTTTTCATATTCCACTTTATATCAGAACCGATTAACTTAGCTCCAATCATCCCCCCCTCAATAAGAATACCTCCAGTACCACAAAAGGGATCAAGAATGACTTGACCTTCTTTTATATGAGCTAAATTTACCATACATCTTGCAAGTTTTGGGCTCATGGAACCCGGATAGAAAAAAGGGCGTTTATGAGGTTTAATATCTTGAAAATGTTTTTTATTGAGTTTAAATTTTTCATAAGCAACAAAAATTTCATCGTTTGTAGCTACAACCCTAATAAATGAATTAGGATCTTTTAAATTGACTTTAAAATCATTAGTAATTGATGAATTTTCATTTTCCTCATCAATTCCATAACTTAAAATCAAATGCCCTAGTCTTCTCTCAATAGCTGGAGTATCTATTTCAACCTTATCAAATCTTTTTATTCTAACTACAAAATCATCAGATATATAGTTATCCCAGTTAACATCGGTAAAATCTTTTTCAAGATTAGATAAATCTGTTCTTAAAATAATCTCATGTATTTCATGAGTATATGCTAATCTTCTAGATAATATTTTATAATTATTATAAAAATCATCTTTATTTAAAGATTTTAATAAAATTAAACCCAAAGTTATATGTTCAATCTCACAATCAATTTCTTCAGTAGCTAAAACAGCTTTTAATTCAGCTAAAGGTAGAGTTTCATGTTCTTGTGATTGAATAAGTAATAATTCCATTAATATAACCTACATAAATAAAAATAAACTAATTAATAACAATTAATAATAAAAAACAATGCTCTTAATTAAATAATAATAATATATAAAAATTATAAATAAAAAAATAATTAAAAAACAATTATTTAAATTAATAATATGGATAAGTCATAGCAACAGCTATTAGAGCAATATAAAATATAAAAACAATTACCCAAAATATAACTCCTAAAACCATTACAAGTATTTCAGAATTACTGAAGTCTCTTCTAATCTGAAGATTAGGTTCTTTAATTCTCCAGAATTCATTTATAGTTTCTTGAACATTTATAAAAATCCAAAAAGGAATAGCGATTCCTACTAATGGGATAAATCCAGAAATCATTAAAAGAAAAACATTCAAACCTGAAGAGTAGGTTTCAATTCTCTCTTGTTTAATGAATTGATTCATATCATCAAATGTCATATAAAGAACTATTATACTTGCTATTGGAACAAACATGCCCACCGTTCTCCAACCTGGACTTACATCTTTTCCAAGAACATCCCTTATATAACAATTAGTTTTGTAAATCCAATAATATTCGTATAATCCTAATGTAAAAACCATTAAAAGGAAAAGTCTTCTTATTGGTAGAATTTTTGAATATTCAGTAACTCTTTGTATATTAACATTATTAGCATTATTGTAGTTATTTGAAGAATTATCCATATTTTCTTCAACACGATTATTAGGAACATAACCTGAAACATCATTTTCTTCAGCTATACTCTCCTGTGGAGCAGTACTGTATGAACTGTGATTAGTAGATATTGAATTATCATCTAACCACTCACCACAATGTATACACCTTTTAGCATCTGCAGAAATCTCTTTTCCACAATAGACACAATATTTATCCCCTGTATTTTCCATCATATCATCTCTTTGATAATTTATTCAATATCTTTGAATAGTATATTAAAATATAATTTAATTAGTATATATAATTTAATTATTTTATAATCTAATTAAATAAATTTAATTAAATAATCTATTAAAATAATATATTAAATATATTTAATTATATAATTTAATTGCTTTATAGTCTAAAAATAAATCTTATTAAAATAATTAAATAAATATAATTTAATTAAATATACTCTAATAAATATAATCTAATAAATAAAATATAATAAAAATAATTTAATTAAATATAATCTAATAAATAAAACCTAATAAAAATAATTTAATTAAATATAATCTAATAAATAAAATCTAATAAAAATAATTTAATTAAATATAATTAATAATATATAACTGACCCTATTATGCAAATTCAATAGTACTAGGTGGTTTATCACTTACCGATAATGAAACATGCGTAACCTCAGAAACTTCAGAAGTTATTCTATTAGAAATAGTTTTAATAATCTCCCATGGGAGTTCTGGAACATGAGCTGTCATAGCATCTTTAGATTTAACCATTCTAAGTACAACTAAATAACCAAAATCCCTTTGATCTTTTTTAACACCTGTGACTTTAGTATCAGTTAAGACTGCAAAATATTGCCATAAATCCCTATCAATATTGTTTTTTATTATTTCTTCTCTAACAATAGCATCAGCTTTCCTACAAATTTCTAATTTTTCTTTTGAAAGTGAACCTATAACTCTAACTGCAAGACCTGGACCTGGGAAAGGTTGTCTATATACAAGAGTGTCTGGTAGATTTAATTCAAGGCCAATTTCTCTAACTTCATCTTTATACAATTCTCGAACAGGTTCAACAAGGTCTAAAACCATTCCTCCAGGTAAGGCAAGATTGTGATGAGATTTAATTTTTCCTTCTGTTTCAATCCAATCTGGAGCTATTGTCCCTTGAACTAAGAATTTAGCTTGGATTTTTTCTGCTTCTCTTTCAAAAACATCAATAAAAACTTTTCCAATAATTTTTCTTTTTTCTTCTGGATCTTCTACACCAGAGAGAGCCTTTAAAAATTCATCACTAGCATCTACATAAATAAAGTTTAATCTATCTTCAAAAGTATTACATACTTCTTCTACTTCACCTTCTCGAAGAAGACCATGATTAACAAAAACAGCTACTAAATTATCCCCAATAGCTTCCTTAACAAGTACAGAACAAACTGAACTATCAACACCACCAGAAAGAGCAATTATGGCTTTTTCATTACCAATTTGATTTTTTATTTCTTCTATAGATTTTTTTATAAACTCAGATGGATTTAACATGATTGTACACCTAAAATGAAATTAAAAATTGCTAAAAAAAATTTAAAAATGATTAATATCTATATTAAAATATATAAAACATTTATATTAAAAAATAATTAAAAGTATAATCAAAATATATAAAAAAACAATTTTAAAAAGATTTATATTACTAATAAGACATAATATATTTATGTTTGGAATAGAAAATATAATAGTTATTATAATATGTCTTGTTTTAGCATATATTGCTTATAAAATCTTAAGAGGATTAACCCCTGTTATCATTGTTATATTACTAGCATATTTAATATACACATTTTTATTTTAATTAATTTTTAATAACAATTTTTTTAATAATACTTATGTCTTTTTTTAACAATTATTTTTAATAATACTTATGTCTTTTTTTAACAATCATTTTAATAAAATTTTTATATCTTTTATTAATTTTTTATAATTATAGACTGATATGTTTTGGTTATTCAGAATCTCCAGAAGGATCAAATTCATCAATAACTTTCAATATAGCAGTTTCTAAACCATCACCTTTTCCGAGTTCTACAGCTTCAATAATATCTTCATATTTTATAAATTTTTCTATTTTTACTGCTTTTTCTCCAATTCCAGAAATTCTAAAATCTTCTTCAGAATCCCCTATTTTAAGTTTTAAGCCTTCTCTTTTAATTTCTTGTTTATTATCTGTAGCTTTAGCTATTAATTCATCAAGATTGTCGATCATTGTTTTTACCTCTTTTAACTTTATAATTTTTAATAAACTCATACAACATATTAAATTAATAATAATGGATATAATTCTAAAAAATATAATTAAGTAAATAACTATTAATTAATTTATTATATTTTTATTATTTATTATATTATATTAATAAATATAATGATAAAAATATTTTTTTCATAAATATTTATAAAATATAATTATTATAACTCATTTTAAAAGTTTATAAAATTTATGAAAATAGATTCTTATTCAAATTATTTATATACTATTAATAACATAAAATGAAACATGGAACTTCAAGATTTAATTTATATGATAATTGCTGTTCTTATTGGAGCAGTTGTAGTTTATTTATTTGTATGGTTAATTCCAATAATATTACCTATAATAATAGTTTTAATAATAGCTTTCTTGATATACATTTATTTAAGATCTAAAAACTATTAAATTTAGATAATAAATATTTTATAGATTTATTAAAATAATTTTAATTTTAACATTAATTTTGATTGTAATTTGGAATTAGTTTTGATTTTATTTTCAAATTAATTTTATATTATCCTTTAAACTAACTTTTTATTAATTTTTAATATGAATTTCTTAAAGGAGTTATTTATATTAATTATTGTTCTCTCTTTTTAGTTTGTTCTAAGTCTTGATATGCGTAGGTAGCAGCTACAGCACCTTCAGCACAAGCAACAACCCACTGTTTTACACCACCAGTAACATCTCCAATAGCATAAACATTATCCACATTAGTTCTTTGATTTTTATCAGTAATTATCTGATTATATTTATTTACATTAACACCTAATTCTTTAGCTAAATCACTAGCAGGAATATCTCCAATAGCTACAAAAACCCCTTGAACATGGACTTCATGAGTTGAACCTTCTTTTTTATTAGATAAAATTACTGATTCTACCAATTGATTACCTTTTATTTCTTCAACAACAGAATCTAAAATAATTGGTATACCTTTTTCCTTTAGTTTATTTTGAAGATAAATTTCTGCTCTAAATTCATTTCGCCTGTGAACAACTGTAACATTACAGCCAAGGTTATCTAAATAAATAGCTTCTTGAAGAGCACTATTTCCTCCACCAATCATTAAAACATCTTTATCCTTAAATAACATTCCATCACAGGTAGCACAATAGGAAACTCCTAAACCTGTAAAATGATTTTCTCCAGGAACACCTAATTTTCTATGAGTCGTTCCAGTAGCAAGAATAATTGATTTAGCGAAATATTTATCCTTAGGAGTAGTTAAAACAAATCCTCCATCAACTCTATCAATTTTCTCAACACCTTCCATCTCGTGAATATCAGCATTTTTCTCACTTTGAGATTTCATCTTAGCTACTAGACTCATCCCATCTATTAAATCAAAACCTGGATAATTTTCCATAGAAGGAACCATTAGTCCTGTTCCACCAGTAAGACCCTTATCTAGTATAAGAGTTTTTGATCCTCCTCTTCCAGCATATAATCCTGCAGTTAAACCTCCAGGACCTGCACCAATGATAATGATATCATATTCTTCCATTGTACCAACAACCAAAATTATTTAATAAAATAGCTAAATCATTTTTTCAATTTCTTCTTTAATAATTCTATTAACAATTTTTCCATCAGCTTTTCCTTTAAGTTCTTTCATAGACATTCCCATTAACGGCCCCATAGCACCCATCTTACGTTCTTCTACCATAGTTATATTTTTTTCAACTATTTTTTTGATGATTTTTTCAACACTTGCCTCATCAAGAACCAATAAATTTTTGTCTTTTGCTATTTCTTCTGGATCTTTATTAGGATTTTCACAAGCAGCAATAATAATTTCAGATATTGCATCTTTTGAAACTTTAGAATCTGCAAGTAGTGTAAATATATCAACAAATTTGTTTTTATCTAAATTAGAAATATCCTGCCCACTTCTAGCAATTTCTCTTAAATCATAAGCTAAAACAGAAGCTACTGTGGTAAAATCAAGACCATTAGAATCAATCTCTTTAACAATAATTTCAAAATCGTCTGCCATACGTCTTCTAACTAATTGATTAGCTAAATCTTCACTTAAACCATATTCTGAAATTATTCTATTCTTTTTAACATCGGGCAGTTCTGGTAAATTGTTTTTAATATTTTCGACTAAATTTTCATTAATTTTATAAAGTGGAACATCAGTTTCAAGATACATTCTACTTGAAGTTGGAAGTGGTCTCATATACTCAGTATTTCCATCATCAAGAGATTTTCTTGTTTCTTCAACAACACCCTCTAGCGCAAGGTTAGCTCTTCTTACAACTTCTTCTAGTGCAGAAATAGTTGTATCTTCATTATGTGCTACAATAACAATAGCATCATCATCTTCAACTGAGAGATAATCTTTCATATTCTGGACTTCAAGTTCTGTTATACCATATGCAGGTAGCTCATCTGTGTGGAATATTCCAGATACCCCTCTTCTTTTAGCGTAACTAGCTATTTCAGTTCCAAATCTTCGATTTTCTTGAACTTCTTTTCCAATTAATCCTCCAAAACCTTTTAATACAACCCCTTTTACAGATTCTGCAGAAGAGATAATTTTGGAAGAAGTATTTTCAAAAATAGATTTCAAATCATGAACTTCGTCTAAAACTTCAGCATTTCTTTTTACAAGCTCATTTTTAATTTCAATAAGGTTTAATTGCCTTTGAACTTCATTTTCAACAATTTTAGGCATTAAATCAAGATTTTGAACACCTTTAATTTCACATCTAGCTCCTTCAGCTATTGAAATATTTAAATCTTGCCTTATAGTTCCAAGACCTCTTTTTACATTAGTACTTCTTAAAATTTGGCCAATAGCATAAGCTACTTCTTTTACATGTTCAGGATCAAAAATTGAAGGATCCGTTGTAATTTCAACTAGAGGAATTCCTAATCTATCTAGTCTAAAATGAGTGTAACCTTCTCCCTCTTCACCTTTATCTTCAAGAGAGATGATTTTTGCAGCATCTTCTTCTAAGCAAAGGTTTTCAATAGCTACTCTCCCATGAGGAGTCTCAAGATATCCATCAGTAGCCACCAAACCAGTTCTTTGAAATCCTCCAACATTACTTCCATCGATAGCTTGTTTTCTCATTGTATGGAATTCATCCACAATATTCATATTTAAAAGAGTAGCTATAACCATAGAAATCTCTAAAGCTTCATCATTTAAATCATATGGTGGTTCATCATCTGTTTCAACTAAACATGTATGATAATCATAAATTTCATAATTAAACTTCATCTTTCTTAGAGATTCTTGAAGCGCAGCTCTATCAATTTGACCCAGTTCACTTTGTGTAGGTCTTAAACTCCTTTTGATTTCACCTTCAAAATCTTCATCAACAAATTCTGCTGCACAAGGACAAAACAGTTTACTTTTTGTGTTTAGCTGCTGATGAATTTCCAAACCCATCTTAAGACCTAATTTATTCCAATCCATAAAATCACATACCTTAAATCAAAAAACCATAAATATTAAAATCTATTTATTTGAAAATCTTTTATAAAAACCTAATATAAATATTAAAATCTATTTATTTCAAAATCTTTTAAAAAACTTAAAAATACTAAAACCTACTTATTTAAAAATCTTTTAAAAAACTTAAAAATACTAAAAACTACTTATTTCAAAATCTTTTAAAAAACTTAAAAATACTAAAACCTACTTATTTAAAAATCTTTTAAAAAAATCTATTAATTTAAAAAATGCTTTATTGAAGATTTTTCAGATAATTCCCTAGCTATGTTAGTTTCCATTATTTTTTGAACTTCTTCAAGTTTTTCACTTTGACCTAAAGCCCAAGATAATTTAACATAAGCAGTTTCAGAAGTCATATCACCTGAAGACATTACATTAGCCTTAGCTAAGTTTCTTCCAGTACTATAAACATTTAAATTAACTTTTCCATATAAGCACTGAGATGCCATTACAACAGCTATATTCTCACTACTAGCTCTTTTTATTGAATCAATCATATAATCTGGAACATGACCAAGCCCAGTTCCTTCAACAACAAGGCCTTTATATCCTTTGTCAATATGATAATCGATTAATTCACTAGTAATTCCTGGGAAACATTTAATAATAGCTACCTTTGATTCAAAATTATCACGAATATTTAATTTTTTTTCTCCTCTTTTAGTATAATCAATATTAGGATTAATACTAGTTACTTCTCCATCTTTTAGAGTAGCTATTGGTTCAGTATTTATACTTCTAAAAGTATCACGCCTAGTAGTATGCATTTTTCGAACTTTATTTCCCCTATGAAGGTTACAATACATATCATTTAAATTTTCATGCATACAGACAGTAACTTCTGCAATATCTGATTTTGCAGCTGCAACAGAATTCATTAAATTAAGATGTGCATCAGTTGATGGCCTATCTGAGCTTTTCTGAGCCCCAGTAACTACAATTGGAACTGGAGTTTCAAGGATAAAACTAAGTGCTGCTGAAGTATAATGCATAGTATCAGTTCCATGAGCTACAACTACCCCTTCGCTGCCATCTGAAATTTCATTAGCTACAGAATTAGCTATTTCAACCCAATAATTAGGTTTCATATTTTCACTTAAAATATTATAAAGAGCTTTGACTTCGAAGTTAGCTAAATCAAGAAGTTCTGGGTTCCCGCGGAGTAAGTCCTCTGCCTCAAATGCTGGGTGAACAGCCCCAGTTTTATAATCAATTATGGAAGATACTGTTCCTCCAGTAGACACTATTGAAATATTCATTTTATTTGGATCTTTTTTAATATCAATAGAATCATACTGTATTTTAGGTTTTTCACCTTTTTTAATAATTTCAATAGTTGCTCTTGAAATATTGATGCCTATATTATATCCATTATCCAGTTTTAATATAATATGTTCATCCTCAGCATCATCTGATCTATCAATTAATCTTCCTTTGTAAGACACATTCTCTTTTTCTATCTTAACTGTATCTCCAACAGAAACATTAGCTGAATCTAAAAACTCCTTAGCTAATTTTTTATAAGTCATTCCATCCCTCTAATTTTATTATATTGTTATTAGATTAGTATATTAATATTTTTATATAATTAATGATTATTTAAATTTATTAAATGAATGTAAATTTTATAAATAAATATAATTTTTATATAATATAATTTTTTATAATATTCTTAATTTTTATAATAAATATATCCAATTAGAATAATTAGAAAAAAATATAATTTTTTATAAATAAATATAATTTTATATAATATAATTCTTAATAATACAAAAAAATTTATAAATTTTTTATAAATAAGAAAAAATCATAGATTTTTAAAATTATAAAAATAAAAAATTTTTATAAATAATAAATCATACTCTTTTTACATCATTTGTTAAACATATTTATTAAATATTATTCTTTTTTTAATTATATTCAAAAACTAAATACAAAACAACAATATTCAAAAAAAGAACATATATTCAAAAACTAAATACAAAACAACAATATTCAAAAAAAGAACATATATTCAAAAACTAAATACAAAACAACAATATTCAAAAAAAGAACATATAGTTAAAAATAAAATATATATGCTAAAAAATATATATTAAATATTATTTTAAAAAAATATTAAGAGGAAAACCATGAATGAATTACCCTGGGGAAATGATGCAAAACTTAGTGATAAACAATTTTATAATCGAGTCGAAGATATTTCATTATTAAAAAGATTATTAGAAACAACGGGTCAACATACATCCCCTACAATCCTACTTTCAGGGAGTAGAGGTGTTGGAAAAACAGTTTTATTAAAAAAAATAAAAAAAGAACTAGATGAAGATTATTTAGTGTCATATATTGATTTAACTCGAATTTACAGTTATCAGATAGGAAAACTTGATGAAAATGGGATTATGGAACATTTTTTCAACTCTTGGATATCTGCCTTAAAGAAGAAAAAGTTTAATTCCATTAGAGAAAAAATAGAAAAAATAATTAAAACAAAAAAAATTAATATTGGAGAAATTGTAGATATATCTGGTTACCCTGTTCCTATCTTAGAATCTGAGAATAATCAAAAGGAACTCTTGGATTTCGTGATTAACTTACCTCAGAAAATATATGAAAATAATTCAGATAAAATCAAAGGAGTTATTTTTATTATTGATGAATTTCAAGCGCTTAATGATTTAGGAACTAACTTAAAAGGTTTTTTATGGTTATTAAGATCATATATTCAAAATCAAAAAAATGTAGCATATGTTTTTTCAGGTTCAATTAATTCAAATGATAAAATAATTGAGAAAATAGCTGGAAATAATGGTGCATTTGGAGGAAGGATTTTAAGTGTTCAAATTGAACCATTTACAAAGTCCACAGTAAAAAATTATCTAAATGAAAGAGTTCCTGAGTTAAAATTAAGTAAAAATGGTTTTGAAAGATTTTATAAGTGTACTAAAGGAATACCACATTATGTTAATACCTTTGGAAGAATATTAGAAAAGAATAAAACACTTGATGATAAAAAAATTAAGGAAGAATTTATTAAAACATTACCATTACTTGCAGACCATTTAAAACAACAGTGGGGAAGATTAACTTTACGTGAACAAAGAATTATTATTAGTTTAATTGAAAAACCATTGAAACGTAGTGAGATAGGGAAAAAACTAAATCAAAAACCTAGTTCTATTAGTCTACCCTTAAATAATTTACAAAACGAAAGATTAATAGGAATAAATCAAGATAAGAAATATGAAATCACAGAGTACATACTAAAAGAATGGTTAAAGCAAGAATACAAAAATAAAGGAGTTTTTCCTCACAGATCAAGCTAATATCTCTTAAAAATATAAAAGAAAAATAGAAAAATAAAAGAAAAATAGAAAAATAAAAGAAAAATAGAAAAATAAAAGAAAAATTGAAAAATAAAAGAAAAATAGGAAAAATCAATATTCAAAAATTATTTATAAATCATTAATTAGATTCATAAAAAATATAAATATTTAGCCATTATCTCGCATCCATTTAGCTCCTGCTTCTAAAACATCAATATTAAGACTGATTAATTTAGGTTTTGATGAAAAGATTTCTTTTATCCCCTGTTTATAAGAATCTTCTGAGATTATTTCTCTAATTTCCATTAGAGCTCCCAATATAGCCGTGTTAAATGCTCTTGGATTCCCTTTTGAATTAGCTATATCTATTGCAGGAACTGAAAATATCCGAATATTTTTATACTTATTTTCATCCTCTTTTTCATCAGCTAATTCTTGAATATCAAAGTCCCCAATACGAGAATCATATAAAATAATTCCCCCATCTTTAACATCTAAAGCAAACTTTTCAAGAGCAGGTTTATTTAATGCTATTAAAACATTACACTTATCCACAACAGGAGAACCAATAGTATCTCCAGAAATTACAACAGAACAATTGGAAGTTCCTCCTCTTTGCTCAGGACCATAGCTTGGATACCATGAAACATGCTTTCCTTCAGCACAAGCTGCTTGAGCAAGAGTGAGTCCTGCACTTAAGACTCCTTGACCTCCAAATCCAGCTATTTTAACATTTACTGGCTTGAAATTAGAATCAACTTTAGTTTCAATAAGATTTTCCCTAGTGATATTAAATATTTTATCTAAACTTTCAATTGAAAAGTCAGAGCTCCCTCTTTCAATTTTCTCTCTTTCTTTTGATTTATCTCTAAATCTCCTTACTGGAAATTCTTTTTCCATCTGTTCTTTTATAAACTTTTCAGCTCCTTTAGCATCTTGTCTTAAGTTAGTTGGACAAGGAGAAAGAACTTCAATAAAAGCATAACCTTTTCCTTCTTTTTGGACCCTAAGTGCTTTTTTAACAGCTATTTTAGCTTTTCTTATTTGTTTAACATCACCTAATGATACTCTTTCAATAAATACCGGTGCTTCAAGGTTATCAAGAAGTTCACACATGTGCATAGGATAACCAGCATAATTTGGATCTCTTCCAGTTTGAGAAGTAACCGTAACTTCACCAATAAGAGTAGTTGGAGCCATTTGTCCACCAGTCATACCATAAACAGTATTGTTTACAAAGAATACTGCAATCTTTTCTCCTCTGTTAGCTGCTTGAATAGTTTCATTTAAACCAATTGAAGCTAAATCCCCATCACCTTGATAAGACATTACAATAGCATCTTCTTCTGCTCTAGATATGCCTGTTCCTACAGCTGGAGCCCTTCCATGAGCTGTTTGAACATTACCACAATTAAAATAATAATATCCAAAAACAGCACAACCAACAGGAGAAATCATAACTGCTCTTTCTTGAATTTCTAACTCATCCATAGCTTCACCAATTAGCTTGTGAAGAATTCCATGCCCACAACCTGCACAATAATGAGTTACCTTTGGAAAACTTCCTCCCTTACGTGGAAATTCATCATATAAAGAATTCGGTTTTTTAATGATTTTTGTTTCATAATCAAAATCATCACGATTTGTGGATTCTTTTTCTGCTTTTGTTTTATTTACAAGTTTCATTTCATTAACTAATTCAGACTCATTTTCAAGCTTTGTTTCATTAACTAATTCAGACTCATTTTCAATTTTCATTTCATTAACTAATTCAGACTCATTTTCAAGCTTTGTTTCATTATTATCATATCTCATATTTTCACCTCCACAATCACTCAATCAATAATTAGATAATCGACATCAGGTTCATCGACCATTCCCTCTTTATAATTAGAATCATCATGTTCATTATCAAATTTATTATCATTTTTTCTATGAGCATAATCTTTAGCTAAGTCTACTTTACATGGTTCACATTCAGTTAAATCATAGATTTTTTCAAGTATATTTTTAACTTCAATTAAGTTTCCACCCATTCTATTAACTAAATGAACCTCTTGATAACTTGATATAGCACAATTAACAGCCATCTTAATATCTTCTCTCATTTGACCATTACTCATTTCAACAGAAATAAACTGACAACCTTTTTTAGCTAACTCACCAATTCTTTCATTTGGAAATGGGAAAAGAGATATTGGTCTAAGTAAGCCTACTTTTAATTCACTTTCTTCTCTAACAATATCGACTGCAGATCTAGCTAACCTACTACTAATTCCATAAGCTATGAGAATCATTTCAGCATCTTCAATATTATCCCCTTCAACCATATACTCTTCAAAATCAACTTCATTTTCTTCAATTTCTGCGTATTTAACTTGAAGTTCCTTATTAAATTCTTCAAGTTGATCAAAATCAAGAAAGATAGAAGTGACTAAATTTTCCATAGTATCTTTATTTCCTCGAACTGCCCATCCTTCATTAGGTTTATGATTTATAGCTATATCTGGAAAATTAAGAGGTTCTGCCATTTGCCCTAAAACTGCATCAGCTAGAATAACTACTGGTGTTCTGTATTTATCAGCTAATTCAAAAGATTTAATTGTCAAATCACACATTTCTTGAACACTGTTAGGTGCAAGAACTATACTTTTAGAATTTCCATGTCCTCCACTTTTAACAATTTGATCGTAATCTCCTTGTTCGGGTCCGATATTTCCAAGGCCTGGACCTGCCCTCATTATATCAACTATAACAGAGGGAAGTTCAGCACCAGCTAAAAATGTAATTCCTTCTTGAAGTAAGCTAATTCCAGGTCCTGATGAAGCAGTCATAACTCTATGACCTGTTGAAGCACCTCCATAAACCATATTTATAGCTGCCTCTTCACTTTCAGCTTGAACAAATTTTCGCCCTACCATTGGGAAATATTTTGAAGCTTCATGTAAAATTTCACTTGCAGGAGTTATAGGATAACCAAAAAAGCAATCACAACCAGCATACATGGCTCCAATAACGATTGCAGTATTTCCTTTAATCATTTGACTACCTAATCTACTGCCAGATATTTCAGCACAAGTTGGGGAATTATTAGGTCGATTAATATTATCAGTCATTTATTTCTCCCCTATTTTATTTGTATTATCAATGCTTTTATCTTTCTTTTTTCTTCTTGGAATATGAACTTCAATAGCTAATGGTTCTGGGCAAGTGTAGTAACAATCTCCACACCCATTACATCCTTCCCCAATATATTTTGCATAATTATAACCACTATCATTAAGATTTTCACTCATTTTAAGAACTTCCTGTTTACAAGTGATTATACATCTATCACACGCTTTACACTCATCTTTATGAATAACTGGAAAAGGTTGTGGTTTTTCTTCACATTTAGTCATTTTATCCTCTTTATATATTGAATAAATATAATTATAAATTAATTAATAAATATAATTATAAATTTAAAAGTTCTTTTAATATTTTAGATTATATATATTTATATTAATAACATCATATATAAATTTTATCATTATTAATCATGATAATATATTTTTATAGACTTTTTAAAATTAAAAATAAAAATATAAAAAACAATAAAATTTTTAAAAAAAATAATAAGTGAAAAATAAATAATAGCTAAAATAACTAAAATAAAATCAAAGAATAAATTAATAAAATAAAATAATAAAAAGAATAACTAAATAAATAAAAAATAACAAATTTATATTAATATATAAAATAAAAATGGAATAACTAAATAAATAAAAAATAACAAATTTATATTAATATATAAAATAAAAATGGAATAACTAAATAAATAAAAAATAACAAATTTATATTAATATATAAAATAAAAATGGAATATGATTATTATAAAAAATTATCATATTATTATTTATAAAACTATTTTTCATCATCAGTTCTAATTTCTTTTCTTTTTATTTTTCCACTAATTGTTTTTGGTAATTCCTCAACAAATTCAACAACTCTTGGATATTTATAAGGAGCTGTGACTTGTTTTACATGATTTTGTATCTCTTTTTTTAAACTATCAGAAGCTTCAAAACCTTTTGCAAGTACAATTGTAGCTTTAACCACTTGCCCCCTAATATCATCAGGGAAAGCAGTAACAGCACATTCTAAAACACTTGGATGAGATACCAGCGCACTTTCTACTTCAAAAGGACCAATCCGATATCCTGAACTTTTGATAATATCATCAGTTCTCCCAATAAACCAAAGATAATCATCTTCATCCACCCATGCAGTGTCTCCACTATGATAATGACCATTATACCAAGATTCTGCATTTTTCTCATCATTTCTATAATATTCTTTAAATAAACCTGTAGGGATACTCTCTGAAACGTTTAAGGTTATTTCTCCTTCTTCACCAATATCTACAATATTTTCATTATTGTCAAGAAGTTCAATATCAAAAGTAGGAGCAATTTTACCCATAGAACCTGGACGAGGATCTAACCAAAGAAAGTTAGCGATAATAACCACAGTTTCACTTTGACCAAATCCTTCCATAATCTTTAATCCAGAAATTTCGTGAAATTTATTAAATACTTCTGGATTTAAAGGTTCTCCAGCAGTGGTAGCATGAGTCCAACTAGAGAAGTCATAAGCAGATAAATCTTCTTTAATCAAGAATCTATAAATTGTTGGAGGAGCACAAAATGTGTTAACTTTATATTTTTGAACCTTTTCTAGAAGATTTAATGCATCAAATCTATCATAATCATAGATAAATAAGCTAGTTCCAGCTATCCACTGGCCATACAAAGACCCCCAACTTGTTTTTGCCCAACCAGTATCAGCAGAAGTATGATGAATTCCATCTTCAACTACATTGTGCCAATATTGTGCAGTTATTATATGTCCAATAGGATAAGTATAATCATGTAACACCATTTTAGGTTGACCACTAGTTCCTGAAGAGAAATAAATTAAAAATTTATCCTTATTATTAGTATCTTTATTTCCAGTAGGTCTTTTGAAAATATCTTTTTCATCATTTATTTCTTTGGTGAAATTAAACCAATCTTTAAACTTTTTCTCGCCAGTTTTATCTCCAACAATAACTTTCTTTAGAGGTCTTCCTAATATTTCCTCAGCTTCTTCAAAGTCTTTGATTAAATTTCCTTCATCTACCGATAAAATCATGTCTACACTTGCACTTTCTATTCTATATACCATGTCTTTAACTTTTAACATATGAGTAGCAGGAATAGCTATTGCTCCAATCTTGTGAAGAGCCATCATTGAAAACCAAAACTCAAAACGGTTTTTTAATGTTAACATAACAGCATCTCCTTTATTTATTCCAATATTTTTAAAAAAGTTAGCTGCTTTGTTACTATATTTTTTTATATCAGAAAAAGTAAATATCTCTTCATCTCCATAATCATTACACCAAATAAGAGCTATTTTTTCTGGATATTCATCAGCATACCTATCAACAACATCAAATGCAAAATTAAAATTTTTTGGAATTTTAAATTTGAAGTTTTCTTTGAAATCTTCGTAAGAGTCAAATTCAACTCTGTTAACAAATTCTTTAGTTAATGATGACATTAAGTACCTCTATTTAATTTTATTATTGATTTTGTAATTTTTATAAATAAAATATATAAATTTAATTACATTTTTGATTAAATTGATTTTGTAATTTTTATAAATAAAATATATAAATTTAATTACATTTTTGATTAAATTGATTTTGTAATTTTTATAAATAAAATATATAATATTAAGTATTATTTTATTAAATAAATTAATTTTAAAATTTTTATAAATAAAATATATAATTTTAAGTATATTTATTAATTAAATTATTTTTAAAATTTTTATAAATAAAATATATAATATTAAGTATTATTTTATTAATTAAATTGATTTCATAATTTTTTTTAAAAAATATATAATTATATATTATGATAATTATTGTACAATTACAGCTAGAAATTTAGCTTGTTTATTATTCAATGATATCATTGCATGATTATAATTAGAATCAAAAAAGATAGAATCTCCTTCATTTAAGATAATTTCACGATTATGTAAATATAACCTAAGTGTTCCTTCTAGCACATAATTAAATTCTTGACCTGGATGAGAATTTAGAGGAGGTTTATCATTACTTGGTTCAAGTGTGACTATCATTGTTTCGAGTTTTTTATTTATAAATCTATCAGCTAAGCTTTCACAGATATAATCTTCTCTTTTTTCAATTGGAACTCCTTTACCACTGCGAGTAATATTAAATATATGCATTCTTGTTTCTTCACCAGAAACTAAAAGTCCCATATCTACTTTTAATATTTGAGATACCTCATAAAGAATACTTACTGGAATATCTTTTTCACCAGTTTCATAGGCAATATACTCATCATTAGTTATATTAAGTTCTTTAGCTATTTTTTCTGTTGAAATATCTGAAAGCTCTCTTAGTTCTTTAACTCTAGATCCAATATCTTTTACAATATCTTTCATATAAACACTCCCATATATTAAAATAATCTTAAAAGATTATTTATTATCTTCTTCTCTGATTTCAACTCGTCTTATTTTACCACTTATTGTTTTTGGAAGTTCTTCTACAAATTCTATAACACGAGGGTATTTATAAGGAGCAGTAGTTTCTTTTACATGATTTTGCAATTCTTTTTTAAGTTCATCTGTAGGTTCATATCCTTTTGTAAGAACAACTGTAGCTTTAACCACTTGTCCCCTTACAGAATCAGGAGTTCCAGTGATTGCACATTCTAAAACACTTGGATGAGAAATAAGTGCACTTTCAACTTCAAAAGGACCAATTCGATATCCTGAACTTTTAATTATGTCATCGTTTCTTCCTACAAACCATAAGAAACCATCTTCGTCTTTCCAAGCTGTATCTCCACTATGGTAAAAGTTATCATACCAAACTTCTTTAGTTCTTTTTTCCTCTTTATAATAACCTAAAAAGAGTCCTGGAGGTAGGTTAGATGTTTCAATACTGATTTCACCTTCATCTCCAACATCTACTTCTTTATCTTTATTATTTAAAAGAGTTACATTAAAACAAGGAGATGGTTTACCCATTGAACCAGGTTTTGGATCCATAAAATAGAAATTAGCTACACTAACCACAGTTTCAGTTTGTCCAAAAGCTTCCATTAATTTTAGTCCAAAAATCTCTTGAACTTTATTATAAACTTCTGGATTTAGAGGTTCTCCTGCTGTTGTAACATATTTTAAGTTTGAAAAATCATATTTAGATAAATCTTCTTTAATAAGGAATCTATAAATTGTAGGTGGTGCACAAAATGTATTGACTTTATATTTTTCTAACTTTTCTATTAGATTTATTGGATTGAATCTATCATAATCATAAATAAATACTCCAGTACCTACAATCCATTGCCCATAAAGTCCTCCCCAAACAGCTTTCATCCATCCTGTATCTGCAGATGTATGATGAAGACCATCTTCAATAGCATTATGCCAATATTTAGAAGTTAAAATATGGGATATTGGATATCTAAAATCATGGACTACCATTTTTGGCTGACCAGATGTTCCAGAAGAGAAATATAAAATCATAACATCATCATTCTTGTTAGCTTCATCTCCTGTAGGTCGCAGAAAATCTTCACTAGATTCATCGAGAAGTGATTTAAAATCATCCCAACCATCAAATGATTTTCCAGTTCCAGAAACTAATAATTTAGGTAAGTCAATTCCTAATTCTCTTTGAGCATCTTCAAATTCAGATAATAATACTGAATCATCTACTGACATAATCATTTTTATTTCAGCTAATTCGAGCCTATAAACAATATCTTTGCTTTTCAACATATGGGTAGCAGGTACAGGAATAGCTCCAATCTTATGAAGAGCTATAATTGCAAACCAAAATTCAAAACGATTTTTTAATGTAAGTATTACTGCATCTCCTTTTTTAATTCCATAACTTTTTATTAAATTAGCAGTTTTATCAGAATATTTTTTAATTTGGCTAAATGTGAATTTTTCTTCATCACCTTCATCATTACACCAAATAAGCGCTACCTTTTCAGGATCTTCTTTTGCATATCTATCTACAACATCAAATGCAAAATTAAAGTTTTCTGGAACTACAAATTCAAAATTATTTTTAAAATCTTCATAAGAGTCGAATTCGACCTTATTAACATATTCTTTAAGTAAAGATGACATTTAATTGCCTCGTAAATGATTAAATTAATTAATATTAAATGGTTTTAATAAATTGTTTATTTAAATTATTTTATTTCTGATTAAATTAAATATAAATAATTATAATTAAATTATTTTGTTTTTTATTAAATTAAATATAAAATATAAATAATTATAATTAAATTATTTTATTTCTGATTAAATTAAATATAAAATATAATTTTATATAATTAAATTATCTTATTTCTGATTAAATATAAAATATAAATGTTTATAATTAAATTATCTTATTTCTGATTAAATATAAAATATAAATGTTTATAATTAAATTATTTAAGTAATTACAATATAAGAGCTAAAAACTTAGCAGGTTTATTATTCAATGCTTTCATTGCATGTTCATAAGTTGAATCAAAAAATATAGAATCTCCTTCATTTAAAATTATTTCATTATCATGAATATATAACTTCAAGGAACCTTCTAAAATATAATTGAATTCTTGACCAGGATGAGTATTTGTAATTGGTTTAGCAACATCTTTTGGCTCAACAGTTACTATAAAAGTCTCACCTTTTTTATGAATGAATTTTTCTCCAAGGTTTTCATATTTATATTGCTTTCTTCTTTCTACTGAAATTCCTTCACCTTTTCTAGTCACATTGAATATATGCATCCTAGTTTCTTCACCAGTAAGTAATAATCCCATATCTACTTTAAACTTATGAGCTATTTCATAAAGAACACTAGCAGGAATATCTTTTTGACTATTTTCATATTTAATATACTCTTCTTCACTTATATTACATTCTTTAGCCATTTTTGCAGTAGTAAAATCAGATAATTCTCTAAGTTCTTTTACTCGATCACCAATATCTTTAATAGTTTCTTTCAAACTAACACCTTTTCCATTGGATAAATAATAAACATATTAAATTTTAATAATCTTTTTAAATATCATTGAAAATATTATTTTAAAATTATTTAAAAAAATTATTTTAAAATGTATTTTAAAATGTATTTAAAAATGTATTTAAAAATATTATTTTAAAATTATTTAGAAATATTATTTTAAATATCATTTTAATTAGAGTTTTTAATATTAGTATAATAAAAGCTTAAAATAAAAGTTATTATATAATAT